>VOFJ01002807.1_pt1 | contig 16997 bp, 31 predicted proteins | sample 5384081 | NCBI WGS metagenome assembly VOFJ01 (sample SAMN12384729, study PRJNA508395) | human gut metagenome | isolation source: healthy gut I | host: Homo sapiens
ACCAGTATTACTTCGTTCAGTTACGTACTGGGACTTTCAATGCAGGAAGTGTCGTCCACAACGTGCGCCAATCTGCGGAAGAGTCTGTATGGATCAGTTCATGGTAGATGTGACGGATATTCCGGATGTGAAGATTGGGGATGAAGTGACACTGATCGGCAGGGATGGTGACGAAGTGATCACCATGGAAGAAGTCGGCAGCCTTTCCGGCAGATTTAATTATGAGTTTGTCTGCGTGCTTGGAAAACGTATTCCGCGTGTTTTTTATCGAGATGGAAAAAGAATTGCAAGCCAGGAATATTTTGACGAGGAATAGGCTGGAAAAATATTTTTGAAAACAGAATACGACCGTTAAATATGGAAATACTATCCGTAAGAAACAACAGTAGAGAGAATACTGAGTAAGATTATGGAGTGTAAAGCATATGTTAATTCGGCGTGGAGATATTTTTTATGCAGATTTAAGACCAGTGGTCAGTTCTGAGCAGGGTGGAGTCCGCCCGGTTCTTATTATACAGAATGATGTTGGAAACAGACACAGTCTACGGTCATTTGTAAAAGCAATCACTTCCCAGATGAACAAGGCAAAACTTCCAACTCATGTGGAGTTAGACTGCACCAAGTATGCACTGGTGAAGGATTCCGTTGTTTTACTGGAACAGTTGCGCACAATCGACAAGACGCGGCTGAAAGATAAAGTATGTCATCTTGACAATCAGATACTGATCAAAATTGATAAGGCATTGGAAATAAGCTTAGAGCTTCTTACATAACTTGACTATTCTGGAGCAAAATGGTATTATTTCAAATGTTTTAATACAATTTCGATATAAATTAGGAGGATTTATGGACGATGGTGGCAGTCCCACTACCGGGATGAAAAAGTTGAGTAACAGGCTTATGAAGCTGTTCGGAGTAGACACCGATGATGTGACAGAAGAAGAGATTATCTCAATGGTAAATGAAGGACATGAGCAGGGGTGTCCTGCAGGCGAATGAAGCGGAGATGATCCATAATATTTTTGAATTTGGAGACAAAGATGCAAAAGGATATTATGGTGCACCGCAAGAATATCATTACCATTGATGGAACGATGACGTTCCTTGAAATGCTGATTTCACGATTGAAAATAACTATTCGCGATATCCGGTATACATAGATGATATTGATAATATAATCGGAGTGCTTCATATTAAGGAGGTACTTGCACTGTGCCAGAAACAGGAGATTTATCACACGGCGATCAAAGATATTAAGGGATTGATCCGTGAGGTTGATTTTATTCCGAAACGAGAAATATTAATACCTTATTTACGACGATGCAGAATGCCAAGACGCATATCGTCATCGTGGTGGATGAGTATGGACAGACTTCCGGGATTGTTGCAATGGAAGATATCCTTGAGGAGATCGTAGGAAACATCGAGGATGAACACGACCAGGAAGAAAAGATGATTGAGAAACTGCCAGATGGCAGTTATCTGATGGATGGTAGGACTTCTTGCTGAGGAGGCACTTGAAATTTTGAAAATTCATATTCCGGAGGAAGATGAATTTGAAACGTTAAATGGTATACTGATCTCTCTGTTAGACCGTATTCCAAATGATGATGAGAAGTTTGAGACAGATGCTTTCGGGTATCATTTCGAAGTTTTACAGGTGGAAAATAAGATGATCAAAAAAGTGAAGATCACAAAACTTGCCGAGGGCGTTTCCACAGATAAGGAAGAGAACTCTTGTCAGAAAGAAGAAACGGTGCTAGAATAATATTTCTGAGAGATTTTGTAATTGTGTGAGAAACACACAAAACATATAAAAAAGTTTGACAGACGAAAATACAAGAAAAAGAGAGGATAAAGTTATGTCAGGACATTCCAAGTTTGCCAATATCAAACACAAGAAAAAAAAAATGATGCGGCAAAAAGGAAAAATATTTACAATTATCGGACGTGAGATCGCAGTTGCAGTAAAAAGAGGGTGGCCGGATCCATCAATAACTTCAGAACTTGCACAGGTGATTGCAAAGGCAAAGAGCAACAATATGCCAAACGATACGATTGAGCGTGGTATTAAAAAAGGCGCCGGTGATGGAAACTCCGTCAACTACGAATTCTGTACATATGAAGGATATGGACCAAGCGGAACAGCTATCATTGTAAAGTGTTTAACAGATAACAAAAACCGTACTGCTGCAAATGTCAGAAATGCATTCACAAAAAAGGTCATGGAAGCATCGGTACACAGGGTTGTGTATCTTATATGTTTGATACCAAAGGACAGATCATCATCGCAAAAAGAAGACTGTGAGATGGATGCAGACGATCTTATGATGATCGCTTTTTAGATGCAGGCGCAGAAGATTTTAATGAGGAGGAGGACTGCTTTGAAGTATTGACATCTCCAGATGATTTTGAAGCTGTAAGAAGCGCATTGGAAGCTGAGAACATTCAATGGCAGAAGCAGAAGTAACCATGATTCCTCAGAACTATGTAGAGTTATCTGCAGACGAAGATATCACAAACATCAACCGTATCTTAGATCTTTTGGATGATGATGATGATGTTCAGCAGGTTTACCACAACTGGGATGAATAAATAATATGAGACAGACTCTGTTTTTGGCGCAATCCAAGAACAGAGTTTTTTTCATATGGGCACTTTTTACAATAAAGTGGTAGAAACTGGGGAAAATGTTATATCATAAATAGTACAAGGATGATGAGGAGGTATAATTCATGAAGAGGATTCTTTTTTTGCAGCGTCTGAGTGCGTTCCGTTCATAAAAACAGGGGGACTTGCGGACGTGTGTGGTGCATTACCTAAGGAATTTTCAAAAGAGGAATGGGATGTCAGGGTAGTGATTCCGAATTATAGCTGTATTCCGGAAAAATACCGCAGCCAGTTTGAGTATGTGACGCATTTTTATATGTGCAGGAAATTATATCCAGAATAAATATGTTGGAATTTTAAAATATGAACTGGATGGGGTTACCTACTATTTTATCGATAATCAGGAATATTTTACCTGTGATACACCATATGGGGATATCCGTTATGACATTGAGAAGTTTGTTTTCTTCGATAAAGCTGTTTTATCCATGTTAAAACAGATCGATTTCCGTCCGGATCTGATCCACTGTCATGACTGGGAGACAGGTCTGATCCCGGTATATCTGAAAAATGAATTTCAGGCAGACTCTTTTTTACTGGGGGATGAAATCAATCATTACCATACATAATTTGAAGTTCCAGGGTGTATGGGATGTGAAGACGATGAAGGGGCTGACAGGATTTTCAGCAGATTTGTTTGCACCGGATAAGCTGGAGTTCCAGAAGGACGCCAACATGTTAAAGGGTGGTTTGGTATATGCAGATTATATTACAACTGTAAGTGATTCTTATGCACAGGAGATCCAGACTGATTACTATGGCGAGGGGCTGGATGGACTGCTTGCCGCCAGACATTTTGATATGCAGGGCATTGTAAACGGTATTGATTACAAAACATATGATCCGGAGACAGACCCGAAAATTTATACCAACTATAACGCATCAAACTTCCGTAAGAAGAAGGTCAATAATAAATTAAAATTACAGGAGGAACTGGATCTGACTGTCGATAAGAAGAAGTTCATGATCGGACTGATCTCAAGACTCACCGATCAGAAAGGTCTGGATCTGATCAATTATGTGATTGACCGCCTGGTGGATGATTTCACACAGATTGTTGTGATTGGAACCGGCGATCCACAGTATGAGAACATGTTCCGCCATTATGCATGGAAATACGGAGACAGAGTTTCTGCCAATATCTGTTATTCTGATGACCTGGCTCACAAACTTTACGCCGCGCGCGGATGCATTTTTAATGCCATCCCGCTTTGAACCATGTGGACTGACGCAGCTGATCTCTTTCCGTTACGGTACGGTTCCGATCGTCCGTGAGACCGGAGGACTTAAGGATACAGTCAGACCATATAACGAATACGAAAAAATACCGGTGATGGGATTCTCTTTTGCAAATTATAATGGGGAAGAGATGCTCGGTGTTGTCAATTATGCAAAGCATATTTATTTTGATAAGAAAAAACAGTGGAATCAGATTGTTGAACGGGGCATGGCAAACGATTATTCATGGAAGTCTTCCAAAGGAAAATACGAAGGGCTTTATAATTATCTGCTTGGATATACTGTATAAAATAAAAAGAATCTCCAATACTAAAGAACAGGGTAGAAAAAATCTATCCTGTTTTTCAGTCTTATGAGGGAAGGGAGATTGTATGGCAGAAAAAATGAGAAAGAGAAGGCTGTGAATGAGCAGATCAGGGATTTTGGTCAGGTGGAGTTAGAGCATGGGGAAGACAGGATCTCCATGTTGACGATCATAGGAGAGATTGAGGGGGCATGAGTGCCTTCCCGGCGGCGACAAAGACGACAAAGTATGAGCATGTGCTTCCAAAACTCGCAGAGGTGGAAGAAAATAAAAATGTGGATGGATTACTGCTGTTTTTGTTAAACACGGTAGGCGGGGATGTGGAGAGCGGGCTTGCCATTGCTGAGATGGTAGCATCCATTGATAAGCCAACGGTTTCACTGGTACTCGGTGGCAGCCATTCCATCGGCTGTGCCGCTGGCAGTCTCCACGGACTATTTTTTTTATCGTGCCATCCGGTACGATGGTGATCCACCCGGTGCGGATGAATGGAACGGTGATCGGGGCGCAGCCAACGTATGATTATTTTAAACAGATGCAGGATCGCATTTTAAAATTTATTGCACAGCATTCTAAGGCAGAGCAGAAGCGATTGGAGGAGCTTATGATGAATATGGGAATCCTCACAAAAAGACCTTGGAACGATTCTGGTTGGAAGACAGGCAGTCGAGGAAGGACTCATTGATTCTATCGGAGGGATCCATGAGGCATTTGCAAAATTGCATCAGCTCATACATGAGGCAAAATCTTGTGGCAAAAAAAGCTTTTTAATGACAATCAAAACGAAATATGGTATACTTAGCAAGTATGAAAATAGGTGACTTATGGAAAACAACTGATATTTTTTAGAAAATATGAGATACGATACAGCGGAGGAAAAAGCTTTATGACTTTATTACAGGCGGTCTTGATGGGCATTATACAGGGACTGACAGAGTTCCTTCCAGTCAGCAGTTCCGGACATCTTGCACTTTTTAAAAATCCTGTTCCATGTTGAGACGGATACGGGAATGCTGTTTGATGTTTTACTGCATGTGGGAACTCTGATCGCAATCTGTGCAGTTTATTATAAAGATATTGTGCGGCTTTTTTGTGGAGGGAATCTGTATCGTGAGAGATGTGCTGATCAATTTCGCAGCCCTTATAAAAAACCTTTTTTCTGTCGATCCGTGACAGGGGAAAAGATCGTGTTGATTACAGTCCGTACCGCAGAATTGTAAACAGCAGTTACCGCAAGTTTGTGGTGCTGATCATAGTATCAACCATTCCGACCGGAATCATTGGTTTTTTGTTGGAAAAGACGTGGTAGAGCAGGCATCAGGACTTCTGATCGTGCCGGGCATCTGTCTGATCGCAACCGCAATCCTGCTCTTTATCGCAGACCGCTGCAAGGGCGGAGACAAGCTTCCGAAGGACATTACATACACCAATGCGTTTGTCGTTGGTATTGCTCAGGGCGTGGCAACGTTGCCTGGATTATCCCGCGCCGGAACAACGATCACAGCATGTCTGCTCAGCGGATTTAACCGCAAGTTTGCAGTGAAATATTCGTTTATCATGTCGATACCGGCGATTTTAGGTGCCATGGTATTAGAGTTAAAAGATTTTGCAGACCTGTCTGTGAGCGGCATGGATATCACCTGCTATATTGTTGGTATGGTGATTGCTGCAGTGATCGGATATATCTGTATTAAAACAATGCTTGTCATTGTGCGCAATCGGAAATTCCGTGTTTTTGCAGTTTATTGTCTGATTGTCGGACTGCTCTCAATCGGCGGATTTTTCTATACATTATAGGAGATATTTTTTGGAGGTAATATTTTGGCAACAGGGAAAAGAAAGAGTTCCTCTGGCAGAAAAAAACTTCTGGCAGAAAAACGAATTCAGGACGTAAGAAGAATGATATACAGCAGGAGAGCTTTACAGAGGAAGTGATTCTGTGGGTGATCCTTGCAATCTCCATTTTACTTTTTATCAGTAATTTTGGAATCGGCGGGGCAATTGGAAATGCTGTCAGCAGTTTCTTTTTTGGTGTATTTGGTTTGATCGCATATATTTTTTCCGGTTGTTTTGGTGATCGGTACTTTTTTGCGGCGTCCAATAAAGGCAATCGGATCGCAACGGTAAAAAATTGCTGCGGCTGTCTTTTTTGTGCTGTTTTTTATGTATGTTTATCGAGATCGTGCGCTGTGGCGCGGAAGTTGCCGGGCGGCAGGTGCCTATCAGTATTGTTCGGTACATAAAATTGGCGGAGGATTTTTAGGTGGTCTTCTTGCCGGGATTTTTTTGTCCAAATTTTGGACTCCTCGGTTCTTATGTGATCGATGTTGTGGCAATGATTATCTGTCTGGTGCTGATCACAGAACGTTCCGCATTGAAGGGTGTGCAGAAAGGCAGCCGTAAAGTTTATGAAACGGCAAAAAAGAGAGCAATGAACGTCATCGTGAACTTGCAGAACAGCGACGTGAGGAACGTGAGCTGCGCCGCATGGACCGCAAGGTGGAAGGCGTGGCAGTCGACACAAGAGTTCTTCCGGACAAGAAGGCAGAGCCTATGGGTTCGGATGAAGTCAGTGAAATTAATATTGACAAACTTTTGGAGCAGTCGAACACCAATCTGCCGGAAATCAAGGAGGAGAAGCATGTGACACTCACAGCTGGAGGCGCAGAATATCAAAAAACTTCCTGCTATGGAATCGGAGACGGAACTGTATGTTGCTCCGTCCGCATTTTCTGAGGAAGCGTTTGAGGCAAAAGAGCTGGAAGAGGATGCATCAATCTTTCACACAGAGCCGGCTTATGAAGAACATCATCCAGTAGAAGAATCTATTCCGTATGATGCCGCAGAAAAACCGAAGAAAAAAATGTTAAGGCTACGGAGGAAGATATTCAAAATGATGTCTCATCCATCGAGGAAGAGATTCATCTGGAGGCACAGAAGGAAAGAAAGTATGTGTTCCCACCAGTATCATTGTTAAAACCGCCAGGCAATAAGCAGGGAGATTCCAAACAGCATCTTCAGGAGACGGCACAGAAATTACAGCAGACATTAAAGAATTTCGGCGTTAACGTTACGATCACGAATATCAGTTGTGGACCATCGGTCACACGTTATGAGATCCAGCCGGAAATGGGCGTCAAAGTAAGTAAGATCGTGAATCTTGCCGATGATATCAAATTGAATCTTGCGGCGGCAGATATCCGGGTCGAGGCACCAATCCCTGGAAAGGCGGCAGTCGGAATCGAGGTTCCAAATAAAGAGACACTGATGGTTTCTTTCCGGGAACTTGTGGATTCGCCGGAATTTAAAAATCATCCATCCAACATTTCGTTCTGTGTCGGAAAAAAGATATAGGTGGAAATGTAACGGTTGCAGATATTGCAAAAATGCCGCATTTACTGATCGCCGGTGCGACAGGTTCCGGTAAATCTGTCTGCATCAACACGATTATCATGAGTATTTTTATATAAAAGCAGATCCAAAAAGATGTAAAACTGATCATGGTCGATCCAAAGGTGGTCGAACTTAGTATTTATAACGGAATCCCCACATTTACTGATCCCGGTAGTGACAGATCCGAAAAAAGCGGCAGGTGCACTTCACTGGGCGGTGGCAGAGATGACCGACCGTTACCAGAAGTTTGCAGAGGCAAATGTCCGTGACTTAAAAAGGCTATAATGCCAAAATCGATGATCTGCCGGATGGGGAGGACAAGCCGGAAAAATTACCACAGATCGTGATCATTGTAGACGAGCTGGCAGATTTAATGATGGTTGCGGCGAGCGATGTGGATGTGGAGGAATCCATCTGCCGTCTGGCACAGCTCGCACGAGCGTGCGGCATTCATTTGATCATTGCGACACAGCGTCCGTCGGTCAATGTCATTACCGGTCTGATCAAGGCGAATATGCCGAGCCGTATCGCCTTTGCCGTGACTTCGGGTGTGGATTCGAGAACCATTCTGGATATGAACGGTGCAGAAAAACTGCTCGGAAAAGGTGACATGTTATTTGATCCACAGGGAGTACCGAAACCACTGCGTGTTCAGGGCGCATTTGTATCGGATAAAGAAGTAGCGGATGTCGTCGCTTACATAAAAAGAAGAAAACGGGCAGGTAAGCTACAATTCATCTGTGGAAGAGCAGATGAACAGCATTGAATCAGGAAATACGACTGTAAGCATTGATTCCGGACAGACAGGGGACGGCAGAGATCCTTATTTTGCAGATGCAAGCAAAACTTCTGATCGATAAAGAAAAGGGGTTCGATCGGAATGTCTCTGCAGCGGGTATTTTTAAGGTCGGCTTTTAACCGCGCAAAGAAGGATCATGGATCAGTTGGAGGAGGCCGGAATTGTCGGACCGGAGGAAGGTACAAAACCGAGAAAAGTACTGATGTCGCCGGAACAATTTGAGCAATATGAAGAGGAATATCTGTAATTGATATTTGCTTATCAATAAGACTTGTATTATAATATTAACTTATAAGTCCTGTATGGACAAATACAATATGCGAAAGAGAATCGCAGGAATGGAGTTTTGGAATGAAAAAAGTGATATTCAGATTGCACAGGAAGCAGAAATGCTCCCGATCAAAGAAGTAGCAGAAAAGCTTGGAATCGGAGAGGATGACCTCGGAATTATACGGAAAATACAAAGCTAAATTATCCGATGAACTGATCGAACGGGTAAAAGATCAGCCGGATGGAAAGCTGATTCTTGTGACAGCAATCAATCCAACTCCGGCTGGAGAGGGAAAAACAACGACAAGTGTGGGACTTGGACAGGCATTTGGCCATTTGGGGAAAAAGGCAGTGATCGCATTGCGTGAACCATCTTTAGGACCATGTTTTGGTATCAAGGGAGGCGCCGCAGGAGGCGGTTATGCCCAGGTCGTTCCGATGGAAGACTTAAATCTTCATTTTACAGGAGATTTCCATGCGATTACTTCTGCAAATAATCTGCTGGCTGCTTTGCTTGATAACCATATTCAGCAGGGAAATGAACTTGGCATTGATACAAGACAGATTGTATGGAAACGCTGTCTTGATATGAACGATCGTGTGCTCCGCAATACTGTCGTTGGACTTGGAAGCAAAATGGATGGTGTTGTGAGAGAAGATCACTTTGTCATTACCGTTGCCTCTGAGATTATGGCAATTCTCTGCCTTGCAACTGATATGCACGATTTAAAAAGAAGATTAGGACGCATTATTGTTGCCTATACTTATGATGGAAAGCCAGTGACAGCAGATGATCTTCAGGCAACCGGAGCAATGGCTGCATTATTAAAAAGATGCGTTGAAACCAAACCTGATCCAGACGTTAGAGCACACGCCTGCCATTGTTCACGGAGGTCCGTTCGCCAATATTGCGCACGGATGCAACAGTGTCCGTGCTACAAAGACAGCCTTAAAGCTCGCGGATTATGTGATTACGGAGGCCGGCTTCGGCGCCGATCTGGGCGCTGAAAAATTCTTCGATATCAAGTGCAGACAGGCAGATCTGAAACCGGATGCAGTGGTTTTAGTTGCAACAATCCGCGCTTTGAAATATAATGGAGGAGTTGCGAAAGCTGATCTTGCAGAGGAAAACCTGGAAGCTTTGAAAAAAGGGCATTGTAAATCTGGAGAAGCATATCGAAAACCTGCAGAAGTACGGCGTACCGGTGGTTGTTACTTTAAACTCCTTTGTGACAGATACCAAGGCAGAGACAGACTATGTAGAGCAGTTCTGCCATGAGAGAGACTGCGAGTTCGCACTTTCCGAAGGCTGGGAAAAAAGGTGGCGAAAGGTGGTATTGCACTTGCAAACAAAGTGCTTGAGACCTTAGAGAAAAAAGAAAGCCATTTCAAGGTATTATATGAGAATGATCTTTCTCTGGAAGAAAAGATTGAGACTATCGCAAAAGAGATTTACGGTGCAGACGGCGTGACTTTACGCACCGGCAAAGAAAGAAAGAATTAAAGAGAATTACAGATATGGGGCTTTCCAATTTCCCTGTCTGCATGGCAAAAACACAATATTCTCTTTCCGATGACCAGACAAAACTTGGCCGTCCGGAGGGATTTACCATTAACGTAAGAGAAGTATATGTATCAGCAGGAGCAGGCTTTGTGGTTGCTGTAACAGGTGCGATCATGACAATGCCTGGTCTGCCAAAAACCCTTCGCATATGGAATTGACGTAAATGACGAAGGTGTGATCACCGGTTTATTCTAAAAAGAAATGCAGTAGAAAGAACAGAGTGAGAGGAATTATGGCACAGATTATTGACGGAAAGAAAATTTCACAGGACATCAAAGATGAATTGAAAGAGAAAGTGACAGCATTAAAAGATACAGGAACGGAGGTTGCACTTGCAGTGATCCAGGTCGGAAATGACCCGGCATCCTCTGTCTATGTAAGAAACAAAAAAGAAGGCTTGCGAGTATATTGGTATCCTATTCTTATCTTATGAACTCCCGGAGGAGACAACCGAAGATGCATTGATCGAGCTGATCGAAAAAACTGAACAATGATAAAACCGTAAATGGCATTTTAGTTCAGCTTCCGGTTCCAAAGCATATTGATCCGGATAAGATCATCCGCACGATCTCACCGGAAAAAGATGTAGACGGTTTTCATCCGCAGAATGTCGGGAAATTAGTGATCGGTGAGGAGGGCTTTATATCCTGCACTCCTGCCGGAGTCATTCAGCTTCTGAAACGTTCTGGAATTGAAATTTCCGGAAAAAAACTGTGTTGTAGTTGGCAGAAGCAATATTGTCGGAAAGCCAATGGCGCTTCTGATGCTTCGTGAGAATGCTACGGTTACGATCGCCCATTCAAAAACAAAAAATCTGAAAGAATTATGCCAGACAGCAGATATTTTGATCGTTGCCATTGGAAAACCACAATTTATTACAGCAGATTATGTGAAAGAGGGAGCTGTTGTGATTGATGTTGGAACCACAGAGATGAAAATAATAAACTCTGCGGAGATGTACGATATGAGGAAGTTGCAGAAAAAGCTTCTGCGATTACACCGGTTCCGGGTGGAGTATCCAATGACAATTGCCATGCTTATGAGCAATTGCGTGGAAAGTCTGGACAGAGAATAAGATTGGTAGAGATAGAAAGGGTTTCATATGAAATGTGCAAAGTGTGGAGCTGAGTTAAAAGAAGGCTGTTTATATTGTTCGGTATGCGGCCATGAAGCACAAATGGTAAATGGTTATTCTGTTTTGGAGGAAGATTATCTGAAAGCTCTTTTGACGGATGAAGCATCCAAAGATACATCGTCAGGAAGAAACAGAAAACCAGAAGAAAAAAAAAGCAGAGGGACACCATAAAAAAAGAAAAAACAGACTCCGTGGATTGTTTTAGGCTGCGTTCTTCGCAGTGGTTGTCGTCATTGCAATCGGAGCAATTGCTTACGTGCGCTATCAGAATAACAATTCGTACGATTACCAGATTGAGATGGCAGAAAAGGAACTGGTGGATTTAAACTATGAGAAGGCGCTTTCTTACTATAAAAATGCGCTGACATTATCACCAAATGACATCAATGCCAGGGGGCGCCATGGCGGAAATCTATCTTGCAAGAAAAGAATATGATTCTGCATTAGTGCTTGAGATGGAGATCATCAACCTCGATAAAAAGAACAAAGAGGCTTATCAGGGATTGATCACGATTTATGAGGCAAAAGGTCAGTACGATAAAATCACTGAGCTGGCGTCTACTGTGACAGATACAGATTTATTAGAACTGTTTTCCGGGTATATTGTCGCTGAACCGGTCTTTTATCCGGATGAGGGAACATATGATGTGTATACGGAAGTTACCATTTTTCCATTGAAGAATGTGATATCTATTATACATTAGATGAATCAGATCCGAAAAAAAAATGGTATTCTTTATACCGATGCCGGAATTGAATTAGACGATGTTGGAAAGTATACTATCAAGGCAGTCTGCAAAAACGATAAGGGAATTTACAGTGATGTCGTTACCTGTAAATATAAGACCGAAGCGAAAAGCCCCGGATTATCCGGAAGTAACACCGGATGGCGGTACCATGGATGATATTACGTTTGTAGTGATTACTGCAGATGAGGGATGCAGTATTTATTACACGTGGGATGGAACAGATCCTACAGATACATCTGCACGTTACACAGAACCAATCGAAGTACCGGAAGGTAACAATATCTTATCTATTATTGTTGTGAATGATAAGACAAAACTTACAAGTGAGATCTACCGGACAAAGTTTATCTATCATGCCCAGCCTGAAGTTTGAGATTGAAGAGTAGCGGAACGTTGTAACTTTTTTTATTATGTACGAAGTGAATAAAGAAAATGCCATTGAATTTAAAACTCAATGGCATTTTTTATGTAATAGGAAACTTCGTTTCCATTACATAAAAAGCTACGCAAGGATCGCACTGCGGCGGATAAGAAGTATGTCGCATATTGCGACCCGCCGCAGGCGGAGAATCTCGCAAGCGAGATTCATTTTTATAAATGAAACATGATCAATGATATATTTAACATTCCTCCGGAATGAACTCGATCACACCCTTGGCAAGCCTGTATACACGCGCTCATGAGTATACATCCACACCCTGCGCAATTAACTTGTCACGTCCCGGCTGGAAGGATTTCTCGATCAGAATACCAACACCTGCGATGGAAGCACCGGCCTCAGTCAGTAAGCGGATGGCACCACTTTGCAGCTTCTCCGTTTGCAAGGAAGTCATCAATGATCAGAACGTTATCATTTTCTTCGATGAACTGATGGGATAATGTCAGTTCATAGCTTGTGCCTTTTGTGAAGGAAGTCACAACGGTCTGAAGCAGATTATCATTTAAAACCTTAGAAGGCTGTTTCTTTAAAATGATCATTGGAACGTTCAAAGAGATAGCCGTCATTAGTGCCGGAGCAATCCCGGAGCTTTCGATGGTAACAACTTTGGTAATCCCCTTTATTTCCGAAATGTCCTGCAAATGCATCGCCAATCTGTCGCATTAAAACAGGATCTACCTGATGATTGATAAAGCTATCTACCTTGAGAATATTCTCAGATAAAGCATGACCTTCTTTTTAAGATTTTTTTCTTCAAGTTCTTTCACTATGTCACCTCATAAATATGTATTGTTATATTTTTAGAACGATAAAATATAGATTCCGGATCTTTCTGTTCGTTCTTTATTTTGCATATTGTAGCACAATTACAGTGTGAAAAAAAAGACTATTTCGTGTTTTCTTCGAATAAATTCCCGTAAAGTTCTTCCACCAGAATGATCCAGAAAGGTTTCCTCTAAATCCGGGTACTGTTTTTGAGAGGAAACGGGTCATGATCTCATAGCGTTTAAAGTAAAGATCCTGATCAAAAAACTTCCTCGTCCATGCTCTCATCAATATCTTTTGCGCTGTAAGTGGAAGTAAAACCATGAAATGATTTCAGAAGATAAATCATTTTCTTTTTTCTGCCTGCGTGCCAAGTGTTTTCAACTGCCGCAACGACACAATGCCGATCACGAAGAAGATGAGGAGCATGACACCCATAACGATACAGAGCATAATCTTCATATAATCAGCGACATGAACAGGAAGTACTCCGGTGGCAAATAAAATAAGTGCAATAAAACCGAAAACACTCACCAACAGGAATGAATAGGCAGTGGATTTCGTCTCTTCTTTTTTTTTTTGATTCCTTTGAAACATAAACTTTCATAATGATTCTCACTTTCGTTTTTTACTTTGTTATAATTATATTTGATTTACTAGACCGGGGCAATATGGTTATATGATATAATTTTTCTGTATGAAAATAACAATTTTATGTGTGGGAAAAAATTAAAGAAAAAATTTTACAGGGATGCGGTCGCTGAATATGAAAAACGTCTGAGCCGCTATTGCAGATTTGAAGTGACTGAGGTGGCGGATGAGAAGACACCGGATCATGCAAGCGAGAATATGGAGCTTCTCATCAAGGAGAAAGAAGCGGAGCGCATGGAGAAGTATCTGAAGGAAGGTGCCTATGTGATCGCCCTTGCAATTGAGGGAAAACAGTTAGATTCTGTGGAACTGTCACAAAAAATCGATACTCTGGGAACATCCGGCATAAGCCATATTATTTTTGTGATAGGTGGTTCGCTGGGACTCGCGGAACGCATTTTAAAAAACGGGCAGACTATAAGCTTAGTTTCTCAAAGATGACATTTCCGCATCAGCTTATGCGTGTTATCTTATCAGAACAGATTTACCGCAGCTACCGCATTATCAATCATGAGCCATATCATAAGTAGACGATAAAAACAAAAAATTATAATCATAACAAACATAGAGGAGGAATTGTATTTTATGTTACGAATCAGAGAGTATCGCAGGGTGGAAAGCTTAGAGGAAGCCTACGAACTCAATCAGAAGAAAACGAACCGTATCATAGGTGGCGGACTCTGGATGAAAATAGGAGATCGGAATCTTATGACTGCCATAGATTTAAGCGGTCTTGGATTAGATCAGATCAGTGAGACAGAGGATGAGTTTGTGATCGGTCGCATGGCAACACTCCGCGATTTAGAAGTGCATCCGGGATTGAATGCATACACAGATGGCGCGGTAAAACAGAGTGTCTGTCATATCGTCGGAGTGCAGTTCCGCAACTGTGCAACCGTTGGTGGAAGCATTTATGGAAGATTTGGTTTTTCAGATGTACTGACTTTATTTGCGGCACTGGATTGCTATGTGGAATTATATAAGGGTGGAAATGTTCCAATTCAGGAATTTATCCATATGAATTATGATAATGATATTCTTGTGGCAGTACATATTGTAAAAAACACCTGTGAAGATCACTTATCTTTCACAGAGAAACACAGCAACGGATTTTTCCGGTAATTGCAGTTGCTGTTTCAGAATATAACGAAAAAACTGCATGTCAGCATTGGTGCAAGACCGGTAAGGGCAGAGACACTGACACTTGACCTTTCAGAAAAAGCAGATATGGAACATCTGGTAAAAAAAAGTGCAGGAACAGTTTTTTCGTTTGAAGCAAACCGGCGCGGCAGTGCAGATTACAGACGCCATATTGCAGGAGTGTTGTAAAGAGAGCCTGTGCGGCAAATGAACAGCAGGAGGATAGAAAAATGAAGATACATTTATGGCTGAACGATAAAGAAATCTCTGATGAAATCTCACCGGATATGCCTTTATTGGAATATGTCAGAACAAAGGGATGTTACAGCGTAAAACGTGGCTGTGAGACATCGAACTGTGGACTTTGTACCGTGTGGATGAACAAAAACCGGTTCTTTCCTGTTCGGTACTCGCAAAGAAGGGCAGATGGAAAAGAGATTGTAACTTTAGAGGGTGTGCAGGAACGCGCGGCAGAATTTGGAACTTATCTTGCAAACCAGGGCGGTGAGCAGTGTGGCTTCTGTAATCCGGGATTTATCATGAACGTTCTGGCGATGGAGGATGAACTGAACAATCCGACCGAGGAGGAGATCAAGGCATATCTTTCCGGAAATCTCTGCGCTGCAGCTGGCTATGAGAGCCAGCTGCGTGCGATCAAAAATTACCTGAACCGTAACCGGGATATAGAGTAGAATTAGATAATTGCGAAACTCATGAGAACGTAAATTGAATTGTGAAAAATTAACAAAAGCTTGAGAAAACACTGGGGAGCGGTCGGTTCTTAGAAGGCAGGTGCGATGTCAATCGTGACTGGCTTCTTAGTACCGTTACTAGCGACACGTAGCGAGAGCGTGTTTTCGAAAATTTTGTTAATTTTGAACAATTAAAAAGAGGCACCTGAGGAGTTTCGCAATTATCTGATAGAGTAGAATAAATGCAAGGAGAAACGATATGAAATATGTAAATGCTCCCGTGATGAAAAAAAAAAGATGCCATGGCGCTTGTGACGGGAAAACCAGTGTATATGGACGATGTGGCACCGAAAGACTGTCTGATCGTAAAAGTACTCAGAAGTCCTCATGCACATGCCCTGATCGAAGAGATCAATATCACCAATGCATTAAAACAAAAAGGAATTGAATGCATTTTAACTTATAAAGATGTTCCACACCGTCGATTTACGATGGCAGGACAGACCTTTCCGGAACCGAGTCCTTACGACCGTTATATCTTAGACCAGCGTGTCCGTTTTGTCGGAGATGCGGTTGCGATTGTCGCCGGGGAGGACGAGGCGGCAGTTGACCGTGCATTAAAGCTTATCAAAGTGAAGTATCAGGTGTTAGAACCGGTGCTTGACTATCATACAGCAAAAAAAGGATAACCCGGTTCTTGTCCATCCGGAGGAGGACTGGAAGGCACTCTGTCCGGTTGGTGCAGACAATAAACGGAACCTTTGTGCGTCAGGCATGGACAGTGACGGAGATGTGGATGGTGTCATGAAAGACTGTGACATTGTCATGGAAGGAACCTATCATGTAAAGGCAATGCAAAGCAGAGTATGATGGAAACCTTCCGCACAGCTACTTATCTGGATACTTATGGAAGAATCAACATTTTATCTTCTACACAGATCCCATTTCATGTGAGAAGAATCCTTGCGAATGCCCTGGACATTCAAAATCAAAAGTCCGCGTCATAAAGCCTAGAATCGGAGGAGGTTTTGGAGCAAAACAGACCGTGGTAGCCGAGGTATATCCGGCAATTGTGACGATGAAAACCGGAAAACCTGCCAAAATCATTTATACCAGGGAAGAATCCCTAATTGCATCGTCTCCGCGGCATGAGATAGCAATACGTAACTGAACGAAGTACAATTGAG
>VOFJ01002612.1_pt1 | contig 16982 bp, 19 predicted proteins | sample 5384081 | NCBI WGS metagenome assembly VOFJ01 (sample SAMN12384729, study PRJNA508395) | human gut metagenome | isolation source: healthy gut I | host: Homo sapiens
CTTTCAGGTTGTTCTTTGCTTTTTTCCACATGGCGTCCGATTACCTTCACTACATAATCCGTATCGGCAACAGTATCTTCACATAAGTGACGAGATCACTCTCTCCCCAAGTCGAGAAGGATTTCCTTTTTCTACACCACACCTTCGCGAACGGTTCATTTCGAGCAGTGTTCCGGGTTCACAATCGTGGGGCAACGATGTTACCGCCGAAAGCGGGACGGATCTGATACAAAAGGTTCTTGTAAGTCTTGCCTTCTTTTCTTGTCTTCGTGGTCACCGATTTCAAGTGAAGTACAGTCGGCAGTCAATCCGCTGGTCAAAGCAGAAGAAACGCGCGGACCGAGGTCACGACCGATTACAGTAGCACCCATCAGACAGATTTGTGGCTGCTCTTCTTTTGAAAAGGTTCACCAGGATAGCTGTGTGAGGAAGTGAAGTATAAGGGTAAAGTCCTTCGCCGTCGAAAACGTGAAGTTTGTCTACATCCGTAAGGAAGCGATTTGTTTTTCAATATCTTTGAGGCCGGTTCCGGCAACCACTGCTTCGAGTTGGCAGTTCAACTGGTTGGCTAACGAACGACCTTTGGTCAGAAGTTCGAGGCTGACGTCTAAAAACGTTACCTTCTTCTATTTCGCAATATACAAATAAGTTATTCATGATTATCCGATGGTGTGGTTAGCTAATAGTTCAACAATCAGGTCTTCCACGTCACGGTCGCTGCCGCTGATGGTTTTGCTCTCTTTAGCCTGGAACACGATGTTCTGAATCGCTTTGACTTTTTGTCGGCGAACCGGACAAACCGCATTGTGCGAGATCTCCGTTTACATCGGCAACACTCCATTCTGCCAGATTCAGATAATCGCGCTTGTCATACAGGTCGGTATAATCAAGATTGCCTTGCTGTTTTTCAGTCACAGTTTTTGCATGCTTGTATTTCTGAACCAATTTAGCGTTACGCGGACGGCAAGGGAGCCTGCAGAACCGTTGACAGTAATCACGATAGGTAGCGGCCTTCTACAGTTTCAACACCACCGTCGATGTGACGTTTCACCTTAATCTTACCATCGCCCACTTCCAGAATTTCTTCTGCGTATGTGATTTGCGTCAATCCCAGCTTTTCTGCTACCTGCGGACCTACCTGTGCCGTGTCACCGTCAATTGCCTGACGGCCACCGATAATAATGTCATACTCACCGATTTTGCGGATGGCAGTGGCAAGTGCGTAAGACGTAGCCAGCAAGTGTTCTGCACGACAGCGAAAGCACGGTCGGTTAATAAGTAACCGTTATCTGCACCACGGAAAGTCCTTCACGAATAATGTCGGCTGCCCGTCCCGGTCCCATTGTCAGAACGGTTACGGTAGAGCCTGGATGAGCATCTTTCAATCGGAGAGCCTTGCTCGAGAGCATTCAGGTCTTCGGGGTTGAAGATGGCGGGGAGTGCCGCACGGTTAATCGTTCCGTCGGCTTTCATGGCATCTTTCCCAACGTTACGTGTGTCGGGGGAACTTGTTTTGCCAATACAACAATTTTCAAACTCATGCTATAAATTTTAGTATTAGTATTTCTACAAGTTAGCAGCCAGTAGTCAAGTAGTAATCTCTTGCTATCCAAACTATCCGGTTAACTATCAGCGTGCAAATTTACTCAAACACTTGGTTCTGACAAGAAATCCGAGTAAAAATGCACAGGTTTAAGAATTTTGAGCAAAATAGGAGGGTTTTTATAGATTTAATTTAGGGTTGACAAGGCGTTTATGAGGAGGGGTGTCCGAAAAGGATCCCTTGATGAATTCCGGATTATTTGATAAGTTCATAATAATGTGCGTTCATGAAATTATCATTCTTGAAAATAGCCTTTTGCATAATTCCTACTTTCGTGAATCCCACTTTCTCTAATACCCGCATGGATGGGGAGTTATGCTCAAATACGACTGCGAATACACGTATTTTATCAGTGTGTTCGAAATAATAGTTGATAGCTTTTTTCAGGGCGTCAGTAACGATTCCCTGGTTCCAGAAAGGTTCTCAATCCAGTAGCCCACTTCTGCACTAAAACGTTCTACATCCGTAGCGGGTATAAAACCGATATTTCCGACTGCTTCTCCGTTTACCTCAATGCAGAAATCATGAATGTTTTCTTTTGCTTGTACCATAGCGAGAAAAACGTTAGCATCTTCCTGGCTATAAGGATAGGGGAGACCGTCACGACAGTTATTCCAAATATTCTTGTTATTGAGATATTGGGCTAATGATGCTGCATCTTCGGTTTGCCAAGTACGGAGAGTATAGTTTTTCTTCTGCACGATAATTTCTGTTTGCTGTACCATATTATCTATTATTTTATGTTACTAATTAGATTTTCTCCATAGCCTGATAAGACTATCTTGATTGCCTATTATCTTTTCGTATGACTATAGTTATACGAAATAAGATTGCCTAACGAACTATATCCTGGTAGGCAAACGGCGAAATAAAAATGCCTATAGGAATCATTTACTGTAATAAAGCAAATGGTTTAGTTCATAATTGCACCTTATTCTGATTTTATGGAGAGAGTCTCTATTCTTTTTTATTGTATACCAATTTCTGCTAACCCCATCGGTTCACCGTCGTGTATCATCCGTGTTGCTTTCAGTTGGACATAGCGGGCGTTTACCGGAGTAAAGTAAACCGATTGCAAAATCGGATTGCTCTTTATATTGGAAAATTCATCTTTGGCTACTAGCTGGTTGACAGCATTGCTGTCTGTACCTACAGATATTTCGTGGTACCGCAATCACCCCTTTATTATATTCACTCTGGTCGGGAAGATAGTGGAATGAGGTGATTGTGCGTTCCTCTCCCAAATCAATCAATAATGTATTTCCGTTGATGAAGCAGGTGGTCTGATTGTTTTTATCCATACATTTTTGTGCTTCCTCCGCATCTACATCCGGTGAGCGTGAACGGATAACTCTTCAACTCTTCTGCTTTTGCGGTATATGTATCGGAAGTCTCTCCTGCATAGTAGGCTTCTATGTTATTGATACAGAGGCAAGCTCGCGAATCTGTAAAACGGACACGGATCTTATCTGTGGTGACTGTCTCGAAACGAAGAAGGCGTTTATATCCGATAGTAGTCGTTTCTTCATTCAATTTTACCGGAAGCCATTCGCCTTCCTGGTTGTATTCTACAACGAATGATTTGACACGTTGCCCCAGAGGTATATATTCCTGTAACATCATGCGGTTAATCTTTTTCCGTTTGAGGCAGGTCAAACTCGATGGTGGCAGAGTTGACACCGTCATTGGTAGCCCAATAAGTATCATACTCACCATCGGTCACCGCTTTTGCAGAGAATGTTTTTCCCCCGTTCGTCCGATGCTTTGGGAGAAAGTCCGGCCAAATAGGTTGTGTGCCAGTTGCTTTTGTACGTTCTGGTGGAAGTTTACGGCGTTGGCAGAGTCTGTCGGATGGATCAGTCCGTCACGATCGACCGGAAAGTTGAGTAACAATGTTGCGTTATTGACCTACGCTACGGTAATACAGATCGGTCAATGCATCTGCTTTTTCACACGGTCGTCTTCTTCCGGATGATAGAACCATCCCGGACGGATGGATACGTCACATTCTGCGGCTACCCATTGGTTGCCGTCGGCATGGCCATATTGCAATTCACGATATTTGGGGTAACCGGGATAAACTTCTCCGGCACGGAGAAAAGACCAGTTGGTAGCTCCTGCAAATCCGTTTTCGTTACCTACCCAACGGCAGCCCGGACCTCCATCCGAGAAGATAACAGCCTGTGGCTGCAACTCGTCGATCAACTTATAGGCTCGCGGATAATCGTAATAAGTTTTGCGGTCGATAGTACGGCTGTCTTTTGCTCCGCCATACCAGCCGTCTCCGCCATTGGCACCGTCAAACCAGATTTCAAAAACATCACCATAGTTGGTTAATAACTCGTTGAGTTGTTTATAGAAGTATTCTACGTATTCGGGAGAACCGTAGTTGGCTTGATGCCTGTCCCAGGGAGAAAGATAAACTGCGAATTTAATGCCGTACTTCTTGCAGGCATCCGATAGTTCGCGAACGATGTCGCCTTTTCCGTCTTTATACGGGGTGTTACGGATGCAATATTCTGTCAGTTGAGTCGGCCACAGGCAGAATCCGTCGTGATGTTTGGCTGTCAGGATCACTCCTTTCATGCCGGATTTCACAAACGTCTGTACCCATTGCTCGCAATCCAGTCGGGTGGGATTGAATGTTTTAGGATCGGAATCACCGTATCCCCCATTCGCGGTCGTTGAATGTGTTAAGTCCGAAGTGTAGAAAGCGTATGTTTCCATTTTTTGCCATTCTACCTGTTTGGCTTCGGGAATGGGCAGGATAGCTTCCGGTGCTTTGACCGAATTACAGGCACTTAATAGAAGGGAGGCCTGTCCGAAAATAAGAAAGTGTTTTTTCATGGGGGTAATTTATTAGTTAATAATTGAGTGTAAGAATCATCTACAACGTAATTCCGAATACAAAATAAAGTTGCTCTTCATAGGGGTTGGCTATTAGTTTTCCGAATATGGGCAGAGAGAAGTTGGATGTTATTTTGATTTCTTTCGTTGCGGATAATCCGATATTGACTACATTGAATTTGTCGGAGTACATACTTTCCCAAAGGGGTAAAAACCAGCTTCGACACTCATGTTTACATCTTTCACGCTGAACGGATAACTCAATTCGCAATAGCTGGACCAGGCACGTTTTCCGTTTTCACGGTAGTCGTTTTCCGGCAAAGGTGGTGTACCAGCCTGACTGATAATGGAAATTTCTCGCTAAGCATATACCCGGCTCCTACTTCAAAAAGTATGTCCCGTGGAATGTGAACTGTAATTGAAGTATTTGAAAGGTTCTTCTTCTGTTTGGGTAAAATAGTTGTTGGCGTAGAGAGTCAGGTTTTTGTATTCGTACTCCAGTGACAAGTCTATCTCATTATTCTTTTTCGCGAAATTCGGTAGAACCCCATGCATAGACGGTCAGGCCTTTTCCAGTTGGAGGCCGAGCGAGGGTTGTACACTTGCATTGCCGCTGTCTATACCACGCCAGATGTAGCTACTTACAAAATCTGCGGTTACAAAAACTTCTTGTGCCTGTGCAAAGGCTGTACATAATAAGATAGCAATAAGTAGGATTTGTTTTTTTTCATTTTATCGACTGTTTTTTCTCATTTTCGCGGGGTAAAGATACGCAATATATAGATAAATGATGACAGATGGAAAAAAAGAAAGCGGCTGCATCGTGCAGCCGCTTCTGAATCGGTTGTAAATTCTAAAAGTTATTTAGAAAGTAATATCCATCTTAACAACAAACGTGCGTGGAGCGGCAACTGCCATCGGGCGGTAGCTATATTCTTTATTTAACAAGTTGTTGACCATAAACTGAAAAGCTACCTCTTTGGACGCTTTTTACTCCAAGGCGCATATCCACAGTGGCGTAGTCCGTATTATGTTTTTTCCAATAAGTAGCCAAAGTCTCTCCTTTAGAATAACCGAAAGCGATGCCGCGAACGTAATCCATCAAGTCGAGTTGTGCTTTCGGACGTTCATCCATCATCAGGTAATCCACTGCGAGGATTTTACTCTTCCAGGCAACGTTCGCACCCAGATTGATACGTTTCCACTGGAAATCTACCGTCGCTTTAAAACTGTGTTTCGGACGATACTTCAAATACTTTCCGGTGTTCGATTTTTCTTTCATTTGAAGAGGATCGGTATAAAGATCCTCTGCATCATTGCGTTCTTTATAATCCGCATCACGGGGTTCGGTGTATACATATCCTAAGTTATAGAACAACTTTGTGTTCTTATTGAAGTTATAAACACCGTTTGTTGATATTTCCACTCCGTAGATTTGTGCTTTCGATACGTTATGAAACTGTGCTCCGATTCCGAAACCTTGACCACCGGTTATCATCCGGATGGCATCACTGATGCTGTTAATCATCGTATAGTCCGCATTATTGAATAGTCCGAACTGGAATTCGACCATATCCTTATATTGTGTATAGAATCCTGCAACATCTACAAATCCCTGGAAATTGCCAATCTTATATCCTTGCTTGAGTCCCAATTCCGCATTAAACCCTTTTTTCCGGTTTGATATCCAGATTCGGGTAAACGCCGACTCCTCCGATATCTTTGCGCAGGTATTTCTCGTTGATGGACGGGTTACGGTAGCCTTGTCCGAAGCCTGGCACGGATAAAACTGTAATCTGCCAACTGATAGTTCAATCCGGCACGGAACACGGGGCGGAATGGAACTTTAGTTCCGAATATCTTTGTTTCTGCTTCACGATGGTGATTGTTTACACGATAGTATTCGGCACGTACGCCCGGCAGATACGCTTAGACGATCCCAAAAAACGTTGGTCGTACTGGAAGAAAGCAGCTATGTTATCGCTTTTGTAGACTTCGTCCATGATGGCCGAATTATACCGTACATGCTCATAAGTGGCTCCGGTAGTGATTTGTGCGCCACTGTCCCATTTCTTGTTGAACTGATAATCGAGATAATAGTTAGTGCTTTTTATCAGTCTGCGTCTTAGGAGTGTTTCGTGAAGGATTGAGTACGTCGGACACCCAGGGAATCAGGTCACCAGGCAATTGTCCGTTCGTCAGTCCTCCCAAATCACTGGGCAGCCCGTTGTCCATCACCCAGGAAATCAGATCGCAATAATCGGCAGTCGTTGCGTTAGGGAAAATATTGCCTAATGAAGTGAATACTCCATTCATGGCGTCTTCCAGATTACCATTGATTAGTCCTGAACCGATTCCCACCAATGCCGGGTAGAATGAACTGTAATCACCGCCTGCAATATCCTGTATCGTTTGGGCATCTGTCCCCATATTGCCCAGAATATCCATGATAGATGCTCCCTGGGTAGGACGTACGATATTGTCGGTACTATAATAGAAACGTCCCTTGATCTTATGTGACGTACTGCCGTTTTCTGGATTCACGTAGTTGACAAACGGGTCGATATGGAAATTATTATCTTCCCTGCCCATGTTGGTGAAAGGAGAGGGCTTGTACACCTCTGTCGGTGAACGCCAGATAAAAAGTCACCATATTGATTAGACAGGAAATCGATATTAAAACCATAGTTCAACAGTTTCATTCCCATGTCCGGTTGGTGATAGGTTAGGTTACCTCCCATGCGGAAACGTTTGTTATATCCTTGCTGGCGGTATCCTTCATCGGTGAAAAGATTGAGGCTGCCACTGACGTCGAAATTACCGATACGACGGGCGTGGGAGAGATCGAATCCTTCGTAAATCGGATTACGCACACCACTAAGAAGATTTCCGCGCAGAATCGGTTTGACCGAATATTTATCTTCTTTCCAGAAACTCTTGTCACTCCATTGGTATTCGTCATTCTCCGCGTCGCCATAGATACCGAGATATGCGCTGAAACGTGTTTTCGGAGCTAACCCCGGACGTGCGGTGCGGATATTGATGATACCATTCAAAGCCGATGAACCATATAAAACGGAAGAGGCTCCTTTGATTACTTCAATCTGCTCGATATTCTCCAAAGGTACGGTGTTCCAGTTGATTTCGCCTGTCTTGGGATTCAGGGTACTCATACCATCCACCAGAATCTGACTACGTGCACCTACTCCGTATGTCCATCCGCTACCACCACGTATGGAAGGTTGTTTGTCTACAATATCCACTCCCGGAAGAGTGCGGAGGGTAGACGATATATCTGTTGGTGCCTGGCGGGCAATGTCACCGGCTTTCACTACATCCATGGAAACTGTGACATTACTCAATTTCTGTTCAAAACGTCCGGCGCTGACCACGACTTCCTCCAACAGTTTGGTGCTTTCTTTCATGTAGACGTTTTTGGTGATTACCTCACGTCTGTCGATTACGATCGGCATCAGTACATCTTCGTAGCCCACATAACTGAATACGAGATCGACACCCCTTCGGGCAGTTTGATTTCATAAGCCCCATGGGATGTCGGACACTACTACCCCTGGTTACCCTGTAACTTATACGTAACGGCTGCTCCCACCAATGGCTCATTGGTATTTGCATCATATATATGTCCTTTCAGCGTTTGGGCAAAACTACTCCCAAGGCTGGTGAAGCATAGTAGCAAAGTTAGAATATATATTTTTTTCATTGTTTTCTTTTTTGATATTCATAGTTGATGTTTATTCTTGTGGCAGAAGATCCAATCCTAAGTCAATAGTATTGGCTGCATTCCATAAAACCGGCAGACCGTTTTCGTCATTTCCCATGAGAAGTCCGAGCAGGTTTTTAAATACAGTATTGTTGGCATGCTTTCCCGGCAACATTCCTTCCACTATCGGTTGCAGTCGGGCAATAACTGAATGAAAGCAGTTGTCGACTCTTTGGTTAAGTAAAGATGGGTATGTCCGACTTCCTCTTCAATATGAAAGATAATTCCTTCAGTCAGTAAGTAGAATACCTGCTGGGAAGCTCGCCCGTATCCATGCTGGTTATGATACCGAGCAATGGATTGTCGATCATGGAGTTTACGATTCCGAGCAACAGTTTCAGTTGTACAGGATTGGATTGGGCAAGAGCTTCCATAATTCCGGAAACCAGTCCTGAATCGATAGGAGTTTCACTGTCCTTGGTTGCCAGACTGATAATTGCCGGTAAGTTCAGGTTTATTTTAAGTCTATCGCTCTCCTCTGTCCAGGTGATTAGATTAATTGGTGAAGCGGTCCACGTACGGTCTGTCAATGCATTATTGATATCTTTTTTCCGTCAGTAAACCAATCATAAACTTGGTGACAAATGTTGCGATGGTACCGACGTCTTTATCCGGATCTATGTTATTGATCGGTACGCTGCCGATGTAAACGGGACTCGTCGTATAATTGGCTACAAAGGTTACCGTCGGGTTGTAGGGTGATTGTCTGAAGAAGTTGCGGTATGAAATAGCAAAGTGCATTTTGAATCAGTTTCATCCTTAAAAACAGTGTACTGCCCGCTTTGGTCAGTTCCACGTCATCCAGATGGACATAAAATCCTCCGGTTAAGATTTCATTCGTTTCTTTCCATACATATTGCCCTCCGCTGTAAGTGACAGTCATTTTTTCTTTCCTTTTAGTGAAATTGGATATGCCATAACTTTTCTTCCATTTACTTTGCGGTATTACTACGTCCAAATCCAGTTTCATTGTTTTTGGAGTGATGGCACCGCTGTATGTCACGGTTGCTCCTCCCATCGTGACGTTTTGCCGCTAAATGTATAAGAGTCTTCCTGTTCGCACAGACTGATTGGAAGAGGAGTTTGTTTCTCTCCGGGATAATGTCATTTCAGTGTCAAGGTTCCTTTTTCACTGTCTTCTGTTTTAAAGTCGACAGTTTTTCCAACGAGTTTCTCCCCCGCTGTAGGTCAGGTTTAAGGTGGTAGGTTTGATGTATGAGCCATACTCCTGGCAGAGTTCACCCGGTACCAGAATAGCTTGTCATTATAGGTTTTCCTCGCAAGATGTAAGGAGGAAAGCCGTACAAGCTACATAAAAAAGTCTTTTTAAAGTTCTCATTCTCTTCTAGGTTTTATTTCAACATATTTATTAAAACGATGCAAAGTACGGCTAATAGGTGACTGCCGTCAAAAGCTCCATTCTTGGGATTCAATATTCTATATTTGCTATTTTCTTAAATACAATCCTAATAAAAGAAGAAAATAATGTTCTATTTGTAGGATATAATATACCATTTTTGAACTTGTTGCCCGGAATCCGGATGAAATGGATATTTTTGGTAAATTAAAAAGAACTGACGATGACAACTAACGAATCCCTTTCCTAAATTTGACCTTCCGGTTGATTTTATAGCAGATGACAGTATCACCGGAGATATCTTAAACTACTATGGTAATTTCCCCTGTAAAATAAAAGCCGGTGTCTTTGTGCTTTGTACGGAAGGGATGGTCAGAGCTACCATTAATTTGTTGGAGATTGTCATTCGTAAGAATGATTTCATCGTTGTTCTTCCTAATTCATTCATTCAGATACACGAAGTTTCGTCCGATACCCGTATTTCTTTTTGCCGGTTTCTCGTCCGATTTTTATGCTTTCGGGCAATTATGTGGAAATCCTGCTGGACTTTATGCCTATGATATTGAACAGTCCGGTCATTTCTCTGCAAGAGGATGTTGCCGGCTTATACCGGAATGTATATCTTTTACTGATTCGTGCTTATACACTCCCCACATTCATTAGAAAATAAAGAGATCATACGTTCCGTACTGGCTATTTTTTTGCAGGGAACGAAAGAATTGTATAAACGCTATGGCAAGAAACTCGATGAACCTTTGAGAAGAGAACAGGAGTTGTACAGGCAGTTTATACAGTTGTTGATGGCTCATTATACTAAAGAGCATGAAGTGGCGTTTTATGCGGAGAAGTGTGGGGTTACTGCGGCACATTTCTCAAGTGCCATCCGTCGGGCAAGCGGATACAGTCCGGTTGGCAATCATTACAGAAATTATTATTATGAATGCGAATACCAATTGAAAACCACCCGGTTGCCGGTGAAAGAAATAGCTTTCTCGTTAGGCTTTAACAATCATTCTTTTTTCAATAAATACTTTCGTAAAAAAGGTGAAGATGACTCCGCTGGAATATCGCGAGAAATAAATCTGCGTCTGCTTAAAATTGGACTATACATAAAAATGGGATGTTTTATACCTTCTCCCTGCTGTCAATCAGAGCCGGTATGCAAGAGGTTGATAAAAAATCGCTTAAATATGTATCAGGGAAATGCGAAAAAGACAGCGCTTTGCTGATGGAAGATCTTTTGGTACTTATTTGCTTTCAGAGTCGGAGTAAATGAATGATTCTTTCCCTATTATATAGCTATTTGCTATATAAAGAATCAATGGATTCTGAAGTGAAATAACTTGGAAATGGCTCTTCTTTCAGCCCAAAATCCTTTCTCACCGATGAACGCTGGCTTGGTCGGTGAGGCAAGGATGCGTTTCTCACCGACCAAGCCTGCGTTTCATTAAAAGCAAGGGTGCATTTATACCATAAAGACCGTCTGTTTTTTTTCTTGTATTTATGCATAATAAGGGGCTGTATGTGTATAATCTTGCATTAATTTATGCATTTTATTCTCTGCTTGATTTGATTCATAGCCACTGTCAAACGGTAGAATCTTAAAAAATAGAACAAAACTGTTTACCGTTGAAATCCGTTCTTTGGTCGATTCTATTTGGAGGAAAAAAAGGCTGCAGTCTTACTTTTTGTTTCGATAACATGGAGTAATCCCGGAAAATAACTGCTTAAAAAGCCTCAGAAGCTATTCGTAGCTAATGAGGCTTTTTATTTATAAAGGATGGGTACTCGTTTATTTGATTCCCAGTTTTTTAGCAATCTCTTTAGGCAGTGCGTCTTTGTGTACAAGAATATTCATAGTCTTGTAAGCAACGAATGCTTTGGAAGCATACCAGATACCATTGTATTTTTGCCTGATTTACCCCAAGAATTCTTCACCATGAAGTATTTTTTTCCGTTTTGGTCTTTAGCGATACCGTAGATTACCATTCCGTGGTCGTCCGTAGTTTCCCAATTGTCGAAATCAACTTGGCGCATTTCTTGAGTGACGTCGATTTCCGGGTATGGTTTGGTTGTCATCATTTGACGTTTGTTAGCAGCAGTCAGTGCCGGTCCAGCGAGCCATATCCGAACCGGAAAGTTCAGATTCTTTGTTTACATCTGGCATAACGGCGATACCGTCACGTGTGAATCCCTGTTCGCTGACGTCACTACCCCATGCAAAAAGTATAACCTTTCTTTACAGCATTGTCCATTACAGCCATCAGCCTCTTCGATAGGCAGGTTGTAGGATAAACCATTGCGCCAATTATCCTGAATCTCGATTGCGAATTGAGAATAGAATGGATGATGTGTATAAGAAGTCAGTGATACATAGTCGTCACAGTTCAATCCCAGTGATTCAGAAAAAACGTCTTCGGAGTATATTCTTTGCCTTTTGTATGTGAACTTCTCCGGGCATGCTCCCAGATAAGTATCATAAATAGCGCTTAGTCCGTTTTTCCATACCGGAGTCAGTTTGCTCAACTTACCTTTCGCAATAGCATTGATGTAACCGGAAGCAACAGCATCCAGTTCGTTATGCACCGGCAACGTGTCACCGTACATGATACCCGGCATCACCTCTTGAGGAACAATACCATAATTCTTGATGCAGTACATTACATCATAAAAACTTCCGCCCGGGGAGAAAGAACTGTCACCATGATAGCGTACATAGTTTACTCCGCGATCCTGCATCGTTTTGTGTACGACAAACATTTCAGACAGGTCATACTCGCCTTTACCTAAGCGAAGCAATTCTGATTCAATGAATCCGAGAGTTGAGAAGCTCCAGCACGTACTCGAACGGTTCTGATTTTTGATAGATGTAATCGGATTTTCCTTAACTGTAGTGAAAAACAAAACCTTCTTCAGGTTTTGCATCTTGTGCCATGATGTTTAGGCTGAACAAGCCTAAAGCAGCAATAAGGATTGTCTTTTTTCATTCCTATGAAATTAATATTAAATTGTTTTGGCTACAAATATAGGAAAGTTTCACCACAGATTACACAGATTTACACAGATTATTTCACCACAGAGGACGCAGAGGACACAGAGGAAGATAAAGGAAAATTGAGATCAGGACAGACTGCAGGAAGCAGTTACCGCTCTAACTACTGGATTTTACGACCCCTTTGACAGACCTGTGAGATGGGGAGGATTTGACCGATTTCGAAGGAAGCACACGCTCGAAAGCCTGTATGTTTTTCTACCGGAAAACGGGGAATTATAGCTACAGGAGGATCTTCCACTTATTATTACGATGATACCTGGGAGTTGAAACCATACGAATATGAAGAGAAATAAAAAAGTAATAGGTGTTAGTTGCTTTGTCTTACTGCTTTTAGTGGGAATCATGTATGTGTATGTGCATCCGGTAAATAGATACCGTTTGAAGTGACCCGGGTTGGAGGTAGTGGGTACGGCTATAAAATTTATGAGAGAGAGCGTTTGATAATTGTTCAACCTTTTTTATTGGCACAATCATGCCACCTTACTGGCACGACTGTGTCAATATGGTGGCACTGGAGTGCCAATACGATGGCAACAAGGTAAAGCATTAAGTACAGATTATTTGTTCTCTTCTTCTTTGGGTGCTACTACATAATCTTCTTTAATAAACTCATCATACACACGCTTGGGGGATGATCGAATGGAGCGGTTCCATTCTTCTGTTCATTGAAGTTTTCCCTGCGGAATTGTTTCAGTTTCAGGTTATCTTCTGCATACTCTCTCAATTTCTTATGCTCATTTCCGTAGAGCGAACTTTCAGTCACGTCAGAATTGAGCAGGTTTTCTTTAGAGTAATAGTAGGTAGGAGCACTTGTTCCAACAGACCACGATAGGCTCCGTTATATTCGCACCATACGATGTCATTGGTTACGAATATGCGATAGGAGTACTTTGACCATGCGGTTTTGATTTCGATGGACGTAGCATAAATCTCAATAGTAGCTTCTGAACCATACGCTTGGTCACGGATCACAACGGTCGTCCGACCGCTCAGTTCTTCCTTCACGGAAGTTTGCCACTTATCAGAGTGTAAGATTTCTTCGATAATTTCCGGCAAATTTTCTTTAATCTCAAACTGTATTCTCATAGTGCTTGCCTGCGGGCAGGACTTTTTGATTTTTTCCTCCTTAAACAATTAAGCTAGCCTAAAGTTACATAGATTGAAGCAAAAAAACAAGATTTTTGTTTGAGAATTTGTTATTTTCGCCAAACTATCTGCCTTTTTCGTTTGTTTTTACCATAAATATGCACAAATCGTAAAAATAAAGTTTATGCGGAACAGGGCCCGGAAGAATTATGTCATTTATGTACTGATGTTACTCCTGTTTGGAGGGTTGATTTATGTTGCTATTGAAGAGGGTGACCGGTTTTCGCACTATGTGGTAAATGCGCAGAACATAGTACAGGGGAATCCATTCACTATGTTTCTCCAGTTTATACAGGATAATCTTCATCATCCGCTCACTACCTTGTTGATTCAGATTATAGCCGTACTGCTGATGGTGCGTCTTTTTGGCTATTTGTTCAGTCTGATCGGGCAACCGGGAGTGATTGGAGAGATTGTTGCCGGTATTGTGTTAGGACCTTCCGTACTCGGTTTTTTCTTTCCGGATGCTTTTCATTTCCTTTTTCCGGCACACTCGCTTACCAATCTTGAACTGTTGAGTCAGGTGGGACTGATCCTTTTTATGTTTGTCATCGGTATGGAGCCTGGATTTCAGTGTACTGAAAAATAAAATCAATGAAACGCTGGTGATTAGCCATGCCGGAATCTAGTACCCTTCTTCCTGGGCATCTTGTCTTCTTACTGGGTGTACGAAGAATATGCAGGCTGCCCAAACTCCGTTTCTTCCATTTGCCTTGTTTATAGGTATTTCTATGAGTATCACCGCTTTTTCCGGTATTGGCGCGCATCATTCAGGAGCGGAATATGACGAAGACTCCTTTAGGGACGCTTACCATTGCTTCCGCTGCCAATGATGATGTGACCGCCTGGTGTCTGTTGGCAGTGGTGATTGCTATCTCCAAAGCAGGAAGTTTTGCCAGCGCACTTTATTCAGTGGGGCTGGCAGTTGTCTATATTGCGGTCATGTTTTTGGTTGTTCGACCGTTTCTGAAGAAAGTGGGAGAAGTATATGCCAACCCGGGAAGCAATCAATAAAACATTCGTGGCATTTATTCTGCTCATTCTTATTATTTCTTCTTGCCTGACCGAAATTATTGGTATTCATGCACTGTTCGGAGCCTTTATGGCAGGGGTAGTGATGCCGTCCAATCTGGGTTTCCGGAAGGTGATGATGGAGAAGGTTGAAGATATTTCATTAGTCTTCTTTTTTACCTCTGTTCTTTGCCTTTACCGGATTACGTACGGAAATCGGTTTGATAAACAGTCCGGAGTTGTGGATGGTATGTTTACTGTTGGTGACGGTTGCTGTTGTCGGCAAACTGGGTGGATGTGCCATTGCCGCCCGTTTGGTGGGTGAGTCGTGGAAGGATAGTTTGACGATAGGGACATTGATACACGGAGCATTCCAGCTTTTCACCATGTCGGCCTGCAGGGACATACTCTGCGGGTAGAGCCCCTGTTCAGTTCGATCTGCTCTGCCAGGTATTTGCGCCAGGTGACGGCGGCTTCGCGGCGGGCACGTTTGGCCAGCTCGTCGGCTTCGGTGTAGATCTGCTCGATCTCTGCCGGGTCGTCGGTGTTGCAGAGCCGGACGTAGAGGCTTTTGATGATGTCGGCATTCTTTCCGAGTATTTTATTGTAGTTGATGAGCGGGTTAGGGGGGCCATCTATCTGTTTTTGCATCAGTTCGGCGAGGCGTTGGTCCAGTTCGGCATCTCCGCTACCGGGTCCGCCTGAGAGGGAGGAGGATTTTTCCATCAGTGCGCCCAGGTCTTCCATGGCGTTGCCGTGTTCGGCAAGGATGGCCAGCCGGTCCTGGTCGCTCAGCTCGCCACCTGCGGCTGCTTCGCGTTTTTCAATGTCGACGGCCATGGCTTCGAGGCTGCTCATGTCGCCGATGGTGTTGCTAACGATCTTTTGGGTGATGCGTTCTTTTTCGGCTTCGGAGGTCATGTCGTTTTCGAGGGCCCGCAGTTCGGCTTCGGTGATGCCGAGTTTTTTGGCAGTCGAGGCGTACATATTTTCGCGGAAGGCAATCATTTTCTTCGTCCGAGCAGGTGTATTGCTTGTCGAGTTCCCTGACGCGCGTCGTAACGGCTACTATCTTCCGGTAGTAGGTTTCGCGGGCGGCGGCATTGGGGTTCGCCATCTCATCGACTGATGGGAGCGGGGGAAGTTCCTTCAGCAGGGCTTCGATGGAGGAGGCTTTGCTGGGGGTGACTTGCTTCGTCCCATGTGGCGGTGGCGGTGCGGAGTTTCTGCAGTTTGTCGGACGGGGTGGGGCGTTGGATCGGTTTGTTGCCATTGCTGTTCCCGTCGTGATTGTCGTCGGCTTGCGCCTGATCTTCCGCAATGTCGGTGCTTTCGCTGATACCGACAGCGTTTTCCACTTTCTGCTTTTTTTCATAAAGCCCTGGCTGTGTCCCGCGGTGGGGAGGCTGCAGGCTAATGCTAGTAGGAATAAGGTCTTTTTCATGTCGTTCCGTTTTTATGGTGTTACATTATTTTCATATATGCACACAAAAAAAGCGTGTAAACTTTGAGATTGGTTTACACGCTTTTGGTTACGGAGAAGATGTTTTTATATTCAACTGGTTACAATTTGTAACCAGTTTGGGTTTATCTCTTTTATCAGACGGGCAATTTCTTTTCGGTTATCGTATCTTGCTCTGCTTTGTCATAAATAGCAAGAAGAGTGATAATTCCTTCTTCCATGCTTATAACAGCTGTATAGGTTATAACCCGGGCACCATGACTTTTCCCTTACCCTTGTCACTGATTGCCATGCGAACTTTATGGACACCATTACCAAGATCTACTCCTTTAGAAGGATTTTTGCATTAACTCATTAACGAGTTCTTGTAAATCGTTTTCAACGATTTATACTTTTTGCCAGTTTCTTTTTGGTTTCTTATCAAAACTAGGCAAAATCTCAATACTATAATTCATTGAGCAGTTCTTCTATGGGACGACTTTTCAGTTTACCTTCTCGCACGAGCTTGAGTTCTCTCAACCCATCGGATATCATTCAATATTTCTCTTTTTTTTCTGCGGCAGACATTTCTTCTTTGGCTGCTTTTTTCTTTTGAGACGTTGAAGGACTTTTGAAGTTTCTTCATTGCCTCGTTACGCCAATCAAGCAGGTAGCTACGTCTTGCAAGAACTGGTGTTACAATTGTGCTTTGTTCACTTAGTTTCTCCTTTCTTTTATCAA
>VOFJ01001405.1_pt1 | contig 16963 bp, 18 predicted proteins | sample 5384081 | NCBI WGS metagenome assembly VOFJ01 (sample SAMN12384729, study PRJNA508395) | human gut metagenome | isolation source: healthy gut I | host: Homo sapiens
CTCAGAAAGTGTAAGAGGGGAACAATGAAACAAAATAGCAGTTGTTTCTTTGGGGACTGCAGGCAGTCTTTTTTAAGTGATACAAGAAAAACATATAGCCGAAGAAGAAACAAAAAACTGGTGGATTTTATGTGGATAGCCATGATGTATTTGCACCGGAGGTGTATTTGGCTATTGATGATGCATTAAAGACAGCAAGATGAAACGCGGTTGATTGTACAGGTAGTTATCCATATTCTGGCCCGGGTGCAATTCCCTGAATCTGGTTTTCAAGCATTGCTATAGCACGCCTTACCCGGTTGTGTTGCTTGGCAATACCTGAAGTATAGTTCCAGTACAGTAGCCCTTTTAGCTACATCAGGTATGTGCTTGACAAAAGGGAAAAACTGTAAAGGATTATCGGAGATATACGAACTGGAAATACTGCAGAAAGTCAGGGATGTGTTAGATGCAGTCAATGTGGTTGAAGCGCTTAGGCGCAGTAGTTTTGGGAATAAGCAGGCGGTCGAGTATTGGAATAGGGAACAACGGTTGCGAATTTTCCCAATGGCAACGGATATTTGGTGTGGGAATTTGACCATTGCGACCAGTATGAAATCGTATATAAAAAGAACCTGACGAGGTCCCTGTGTAAAGAGGCATATGGACTGGGTGAAAGAACATTTTACAATCCAGTACGGAGGTCTGCTTTACGGAAGATAAGTTGAACTGCGTGATCAGAAGTTATCTGGCGTTAAAAGATATTGCAGTGAGTGCCGTTAAGCAATTTCATGGGAGTCAAGTGTCAGCCTGATAAGGAGCGATCATCATTTTGTGCTGCAGTGTCTTGGCGTTGCCCTGCTTAATAACAATGCAGATGCAGACGGGAAGCAAGGAACCAGTTCCCACATCCTGTGAGTGACTGTGATGGGGCGCTTACCATGAGATTGCTAACCCTTTGTACTGGGGAAAGCCTTCCTGTTCAGGAGGTCCGTGGTTTTAGCGTGAGGAAAAAGAAAGCTATCCCCAGCAACTGTGGCAGTATGGCCTCCATATTTTGCGCATCCGGAAAAATTCAGAACATGCATTTAAAGAGACTTCACCTACTGCAGCATGTATTTGGACAGGCGGGGCAGCCGTGTGCATGGTGGCCAAGGCAGGGGCAATTACCTGTGCCAGGCTTATCCGCGACAACGGAAACTATATATTGACCTGCTTTGAAGGTTATATTTATGAAAAACCCGAAGAACTTCTCAAACCACTATTGCTATCCAACTCAGTTTATCCGCGCTGATATAGATTATGAGAGAGGTTTCACAAATGAATTCCCAATCATTTTTATTATGAAAGAAACACTGAAAGAACATATGAAAAGCTGATTTCTTCAACACACGGCCTGTGCCAGATGCCGATCTAGCATGCCTGACTGCTTTTAGTCTCTGGCCTCAGAGCACCGGACAAAGAAATGGACCATCATCACATTGGTCGTCTGGTTTCCAGTTAGTCACCGCAGCTGAAAGCCTTGAACGGGGCAGAGCTCAATGTCAGCGAAATCTCTGCAACCCAGCCTGGTTCAGCATTTTCAACCGCTTTATCAACGCAACAGGTAGCCTCGCTGTGCCAGTATCGAGAAAGTAACAGCAATGTTTTCAGCCAACTGGCGACTGTTCTTTCTAATGCATTTCGGAATGCGAAGAACGCAACCGCACCATATACCGCTAACGGGGAAAGTTGGCAGTACGTGTTACCTGTACGACAGCGAGTGAGGAGTCGCCCGTTTGCCGACGTTGTTTCCATACGTTATCCTTACTTTATCGCGCCAACCATTTGGCGTATCTCTGATCCTTAGCAGTCAACGCTAAGTTCGACGAAAGATCATTTCTTTATTGGCGACAAATATATCGCACAGCCACCGGAGAACAGCAAGGAAGGAATAGCCCAATATGGCCGTATTGGAATGGGGTCAGCCAGCTCACCACTGGCCTGTTAGCTTGAGGAAAAATGGTCTCCTCCGAACTAGGCTGAAACATGAACTGAACAGGCTAAATCGAAGGGTCGCCAGACACAACATACTCATTTGTGTGTACTTCAGGTTGAATGAAAGCTTGAGCTGCGAAATGGTCTTTGAAGTTCTAAGTACACTCCGGTACCGTGTACATTACCGTTTTCCGGAGTGTATCAAGGCGTTCGAGATTATGTTTTTCAGATTGATTCCATTTTTTTCCTTATCAAACCATACATTCATATACCTGAAATTACTTTCGTGGGTGAAGTTGATATGTTTGATATTGGCGTACTGTTGGAAAAGCATTGTATATTTCGGTTGTAAATGTGTTCAGTTCATGTTCCGAAATATATAGTTCGGAGAATATACGTCCGCCCTCTCGGAAGTTTATTAGATTGGTGGTGAGACGTAGCAGGGCATTTACATTCCGTAATGCAGTATTCATATTGGATATTCCTTCCCTTGCTTAGTTCTTCTTTTTCACGAAGATCTTCCAGTGGCGCTTTGATAAGCGTCAACGGGAGTACGGATGTCGTGTGCAGTGTTGATAAAGAAATGAATCTTTTTCGTCGGACACTTTACATTTGTTTCCTTAGGATCAGAATACGTAATGAGACAGCAGCGATAAAGACAAGGATAACGATATAGAGCAACATTGCCCAAACGGTCAGCCAAAAAGGCTGGGCGATGATAATATCTATACTCCTTTCTTCGAGCATAATACGCTGGTCCTCATTGGAGATAGCACGTACTCTTAACGTATATTTTCCCGGTGCGAGGTTAGTATAACGGATTGTGTTTTCTGTCCCCGGTTTGCTCCATTCTTCGTAAAAGCCTTCCAGTTTCCAGGAATAAAGGACATTAGAAGGATAGTCATAGTTGATAGAAGAAACCTGTAACGAGAAAAAATATTCTGGTTATATTTTAATTTCAGCTCTTTCGTATTGTTGATACTTGCTTTTAGCGGGGAATTTTTGTCCCCTGGGTAGATCGTTTGATAAAACAGTTTGAAATCGCTGAAATATCATTTTGGAAGAATAGGTTCTGGGAAGTTTCATGTCTTTATTGAACTCTACTGCCCCGTTCGAACTTCCGAAAATAAAGTTGTTGTTCTTTTTTCGCAGGGTACCGGACAATGCATTGAAATGTGTGGTCATAAGTCCCATTTCTTTTTTGTCCAGTTGTGAAATGTTTTTTTGGTTAGGATAAAAGCTGGTCAGACCGCTTTCCGTGCTAAGCAGAATATCTTCGTCAGCGTCTGAAAGCAAGGTATAGATATTGTTGGAAATCAATGCGCAATTTCCCGTATGATAATGAGTGAACAGTTTGGTGTGAGGATCGTAAATTAATAATCCGGAGCCACTGGTTCCTATATATAGCGATCCTTTCTTGGTCTGGTATAAAGAATATATATAGTTTGATTCTACGGGAAGTTTGATACGTTCATATTTACCCGATTCTTTATCCAATAAAAACAATCCGGTCGCACTGCCTATCCACATACTTTTGGCATCGCGTTCCGAGAATTGCAGTAATGGAGTTCAGTCCGTGGTACAGTTGTATATTTTTAGTGTGTACATTGATACGTTTCAGATTATAAAATCCTCCGCTCCAGATATTTCCTTGTGAGTCTTTACGGATATCACGTATATACTTATCCGGGCGTATGTTCTCATATGCATACGAAGCCGGAGTAAAATAGCTGACATTGGAAGATCTCTTTGTCTATCTGATAAATGCCGGAGAAGTATCCGCCGGCCCAGACAACTCCGGGAAGCACTTCGCACAGGGTAGTGAAAATATGACTTCTGCTATCCTGGTTCTTCTCAAAAGAACTGAGGAAGGAACGCCATTGTCCGGTCTTGGAATTTAAGAGACTGATTCCATTATTGGTTCCGAACCATAAGTCACCGTCACTGTCTTCGATAATCGAATTAACCTGGTCGTTTATCAAAGACTGTCTGTTGCCGATAGAATGCTTGATCCATTTATAGCTGGAATAGCGATTATTCTGTACGGTGATTCCGATAGGGTAGTTCGCCAACCATATCCGTTCTTCTTCATCTATATAAAGATCATTGATACTGTTGCCGTTCATGCCGTTATTACTGTTGTAATCAGCAATAATGTAAGGCTCCATCTGATAGGTTTCAACATTCATTTTATGTACACCGCCGCCATCTGACGCTATCAACAATTCTTTTGGCGTTTAAGGGCTTGATTCGTGTAATGCTGATATCTTTCAGACTATGTGGAGGTTGTGTGACGGACTTGGTTGACATATCATAGATGAGCACTCCCCGTTGGAAAGTTCCGATAAACAATTTACGAATCTTTGTGTCGAAATGTAGATCGAGTATTTGTGCTTTCACATTCTCCAGCTTGTCGCAGTGAATAAGTTCCAGTGTGTTGTTTTCCAACTTGGCATAGTGGATTCCCATTTCCGTGCCAATGAAGTAATGTGTGTCGTCAATCTGTTCGATGTCATTGATTTCTTCACTGATGTCATTCTTTATGTAGAGCGACTTCTCCTGTATCCGTGTTATAAATAAAGATAGTTTCCTCATTACACAACCAGATATGCTTGCTCTGATCGAGCCATGCGAAACTTACCGGAGCCGGCAAATCACGGAAGTTCTCTATGGGCAGTTTATATACGAGTGTGAAGCAGTCGTGGATCTGGTCATACCGGAATATCTTTCCTTTTTTCCCGATTTCCCATAATACGTCTTCTTTATCAATATATAGCCAATTGAGGTTCAGTAGCGAATTAACCTCTACGTCACCGTCCATTAGTTTGTATCGTTTGAAATCTTTTCCATTGTATCTGTCAATACCTTCATGGGTGAGGAACCACATATATCCGGTTTTGTCTTTCTGGATATAGTAAACTCGCCGGTTGCTTAGCCCATCTTCCACTCCAATATATTGGTACGTCTGAGCGATACAGGTTAGAGGAAACAATAAGATTAGAAAAATCCATTTTTTCATATAAATAGGACTTTTAAGGGTTATTGAATCTTGTTCTGAGGGGGAAAGTTTGACAAAATTAAGAAGATTTTTCGACACTACAAAATTTTGGAGTAAGGATTACGTCGTACTTGAATTGAAGCGGATGAGGAGCTTTTTCAGCTATTTGTATTTAGTGCTTATTTGTGGAACTTTAGTTGTATATAAACGAATTTAGGTAGTAGGAATATTGGGATAAACTAAAAAGGCTGGTACTTTTGGGAAGTACCAGCCTTAAAAAAATATAAAGCAATTATTTATCTCACCTTTTCTTCAATCCACTTGCGGGCATTGACAAATGCTTCAATCCACGGAGTTACCTGATCGCTATTTTTGCGGTCTGCCGGATAACAACCGTTCTGCCATGGGAAGATAGCGCGTTCCAAGTGAGGCATCATAGCCAGATGACGGCCGTCGGCGCTGGCAAGTCCGGCGATAGAATAGTCGGAACCGTTCGGGTTTCCGGGATATTCGTCATAGCTGTATTTTGCCACTACATTATATTTGTCTTCATCGTAAGGCAGAGAGAATTTTCCTTCTCCGTGAGCTACCCAGATACCTAGTTTGCTACCGCTCAATGAACCGAACATAACGCTGCGGTTGGTAGGGATAGTCAGGCCGACAAAGGTAGACTCGAATTTATGGGAATCATTGTGAAGCATCTTACCTTTCTTTTTTGTGTTCAGGATTGATAAGTCCAAGCTCCATCATCAACTGGCAACCGTTACAGATACCCAGTGACAATGTATCTTCACGAGCATAGAATTTATCGAGTGCTTCTTTTGCCTTTTCGTTGAACAAGAAACCGCCTGCCCAGCCTTTGGCTGAACCAAGTACGTCGGAGTTGGAGAAACCGCCGCAATAAACGATCATGTTTACGTCTTCCAGTGTTTCACGTCCGCTGATAAGGTCGGTCATTGTCACATCTTTCACGTCAAAACCTGCCAAATAGAGTGAATAAGCCATTTCGCGTTCGCCGTTCGTTCCTTTTTCGCGGATGATAGCTGCGCGGGACACCGCTCGGAGTACGACGGTCCGGAGTAATACCGTATTGAGAAAGTTTGCCTTTGAATTCTGGCATGAAAGCAAATTCAACCGGCTGCATCTTGTAGTTTTCAAAACGTTTTTTGGCGCAACCGTTCATGGATTGTTTGCGGTCGAGCAGGTAAGAAGAAGAATACCATACATCACGCATATAGTCGATACCGAATTGGTAGGTAGCGTCTCCTTTGGATACGAGGATGTGGCGTTCGTCGGTAGGTTTACCCAACTTCAGGTAGCCTACGCCTGCGTCTTCCAGAATCTTCTTCACCTCTTCTTTGTGCTTGTCGCTGACCTGGATAACAATACCCGGATTTTCTGCAAACAGAATCTTGACAATATCCTGTTCCTTCATCTTGTCGAGGCTGATTTCCATACCGCCTTCCACATTGGCGAAGCACATTTCGAGCAATGTAGTGATCAGACCACCCGCAGAAATATCATGTCCGGCCAGAATCAATCCTTTGTTTACCAGTTCCTGTACGGCAAGGAAAGCATCGCGGAAATACTCTGCGTCTTGTACGCAAGGCACATCGTCACCCACTTTGCCTAATGACTGTGCAAAGGCGGAACCGCCGAGCTTCAGTTCGTCGAAGCTGAAGTCAATATGATAAAGAGTTGTTTTTCGTTGTTTACCAATACCGGAGATACAACCTTCTTCACGTCGGAAACTTCGCCGCCTGCCGATACAATTACTGTTCCCGGAGAAATTACTTTTTCGCCGTTCGGATACTTCTGCGTCATAGACAGAGAATCTTTTCCGGTAGGAACGTTGATTTGCAGGGCGCAGCAGAAGTCGCTCAATGCTTTCACGGCAGTGTAGAGACGAGCGTCTTCACCTTCCTGTGAACGGCAAGGCCACATCCAGTTGGCGGAGAGGGAGATGCTGTCCATGCCCTCTGCCATAGGAGCCCAGACAAGGTTAGTCAGTGCTTCGGATACAGAAAGTATAGAACCGGCAGCCGGATCGGCCAATGCTGCTTGCGGAGCGTGTCCGATAGAGGTAGCGATACCTTTCTCGCCACGGTAGTCGAGTGCTACGACACCACAGTCGCTCAACGGCAATTGAAGTTCACCTTGGCATTGCTGACGGGCTACTTTACCTGTTACCGAACGGTCTACTTTATTGGTCAGCCAATCCTTGCAAGCCACTGCTTCGAGCTGCAATACATTGGTCAGGTATTCATGCAGTTGAGACAATTCGTATTTCGGCATTTCATAATGACGTTCTACGGTTTTGTCTATCATATATGTCTTGGGAGATGAACCGAACATCTGTTCTACGGCAAGATCGAACGGACGTACACCGTCAGCTTGTTGGAAAGCAAAGCGGTGGTCGCCTGTCGTTTCTCCGACTACGTACATCGGGGCACGTTCACGTTCTGCAATCTTGCGCACATGTTCGATAGCTTCTTCTTTTGATAAGAAGTCCCATACGTTCCTGGCTTTCATTAGCGATGATTTCTTTTGGCAGACAGCGTTTTGTCACCGATAGGCAACTTGCTCATGTCGATCAGACCGCCGCATTCTTCCACCAATTCCGACAGACAGTTGACGTGACCGGCCGAACCGTGGTCATGAATAGAAACAACCGGATTCACATCTTCTTCACAAAGGGCACGGACTACGTTGTTGGCACGTTTCTGCATTTCTGCATTCGCACGTTGCACGGCGTTCAACTCGATACCACTACTGTAACGACCGGTATCTACTGAAGATACGGAACCGCCGCCAAGTCCGATTCGGTAGTTGTCACCACCGATAACGACTACTTTGTTTCCGGCTTCCGGTGCGCCTTTCAGACAGTCGCGCTGTGTACCGTAGCCTACACCTCCGGCAAGCATGATAACTTTGTCATAGCCGTAAACCTCATTGTTCTCTGTATGTTCGAAAGTCAGTACCGAACCGCAGATGAGTGGCTGGCCGAACTTGTTGCCGAAATCGGAAGCGCCATTGGACGCCTTAATCAGAATCTGTTCCGGAGTCTGGTACAACCATTTGCGTACCGGAAGGATTTCTTCCCATTCGCGGCCTTCGTCTGTGCGTGGGTAAGAAGTCATGTAGACAGCAGTACCTGCAATCGGCCATGAACCTTTACCACCACCCATACGGTCACGAATTTCACCGCCTGTACCGGTAGAAGCACCGTTGAACGGTTCTACGGTTGTCGGGAAATTGTGAGTTTCCGCTTTTAGCGAGATAACACTCTTGATGTCCTTGATCTGGAAGAAATCAGGTTTTGAGTGGTCTGCCGGAGCAAACTGTTCAACAACCGGACCTTCTGCAAAGGCTACATTGTCTTTATAAGCAGAAATGATTTTATTCGGATTTTCTTGTGTAGTCTTTTTAATCATCTGAAACAAGGAGGATTCCTGTTCCACACCGTCGATGATGAACGTTCCGCCGAAGATCTTGTGACGGCAGTGCTCGGAGTTGATTTGTGCAAAACCGAAAACTTCGGAGTCGATTGGTCAGTTTGCGTCCGAGGTCGTTTTCTACTTTTTCAAGTAGTCCATTTCTTCTTTTGAAAGAGCAAGGCCTTCTTTTTCGTTGTAGTCCTCAAGGTCTTCGATGTAGATAATTGGTTCCGGTTGGCGGTTGGTAGTGAATACGTTTTGGTCGAGTCCCTTGTACATGCGTTGCAGCATTGGGTCGTGGTCGGCGTTTTCATCCTTTACGGGAAAATACTCCTCGATGCGGGTGATACCTTCGAGTCCCATGTTTTGGGTGATTTCTACTGCATTCGTACTCCAGGGGGTAATCATTTCACGGCGTGGTCCTACGAAACAGCCTTTCAGGTTTTCTTCACTTTCCGTCACGGCTTCTCCAAATAGCCAGCAGAGTTTCTTACTATCGTCCGGGGTGAGCTGATGATTGCTCTCTACGGCAATCACGCTCTTGGAAGGGGTTCTGAAAAAAAAAAAGAATCATGTTGTATATTTACGATTTTACGATTTTACGATTTACGATTGAAGTTTCTACGGGAGAAACTCTTCTCTTTTTCTGTGGTGCAAAGATAAGCAAATTCGTTGGTGGTGAGAAATAAAACGGAAATAAATATCTTGTCGGCTTTCCTTTTTATGGGCCGACTTATTTTTGCGTTGCGATGAATTAATATCGGTTTCTTATGGATTTATTTGTTGTATACCTAAAAACTGTTCCTGATGTTGCAACCATTTATTCGTCTGACAGCTGTCAGACGAATAAATTAATACCTACGGGCTGCTAGTTCTCTGTGTACAAAGATTTAGCTTTTAGGGATAAAGGGAATAATTTGCGCTGTCCGCGTTTTCGAAGTCTTATTTTTAAATTTCTCCTGCTTCATGAATTAGGGATGATTCGTTGGAAAAAAACGTTAATATCCTATTCTCATATCACAAAAAAGTGCGATATTTGCGGAATGATTCAGATAGAGACAATATTCGATATATTAGTTAAAGGCTTTATTATTGGCGTTGTTGTGTCCGCACCTCTCGGTCCGGTGGGCGTATTATGCATCCAAAGGACTTTGAATAAGGGGCGTTGGTACGGATTTGTGACAGGCCTGGGAGCCTCTTTGAGCGATATAGCTTACGCTCTGCTTACGGGTTATGGCATGAGCTTCGTTTCCGATTATATTAATAAAGGAAGTTTTTATCTGCAATTGCTCGGCAGCGTTATGTTGCTTGTTTTCGGAATTTATACCTTTCGCAGTAATCCGGTAAATTCTATCCGTCCGGCTTCGTCCAATAAGGGATCTTATTTTCATAATTTTATAACTGCATTTTTCGTCACTCTTTCTAACCCTTTAATCATATTCCTGTTCATCGGACTTTTTGCCCGTTTTGCCTTTGTACAACAGGGCGTTTTAGTCTTTGAAGAGATAACGGGATATTTTGCTATCGCTGCCGGCGCATTGACTTGGTGGCTCGGAATCACTTACTTTGTGAACAAGGTACGTACTAAGTTCAATCTGCGTGGCATTTGGATACTGAATCGTGTCATTGGAAGCATTGTGATGTTGGTATCTGTAGCTGGATTGATTTATACTTTGTTGGGAGAGTCAATTTATTAGGAGATAACATTATGAATCAAATAGCTCAACAACTGAAAGAGAGAAACATTGCCGAATATCTTATATATATATGTGGCAGGAAGAAGACCTCATCCGTGCCAATCATTGTGAACCGGAAGAACTGGAGACTAATGTGATTGTCCGTTATCCGGAGGACCAGCGTGCTGCCATGAGAGAGTGGTATGGCAATCTGATAACGATGATGAGTGAAGAAGGGGTACGTGAGAAAGGACATTTACAGATCAATAAGAATGTTATTCTCAACCTGACGGAGTTGCATAATGCTTTATCTTCTTCTCCTAAATTCCCTTTTTACAGTGCTGCCTATTTCAAGGCATTGCCATTTATTGTAGAGCTACGGACTAAGAACGGGAAAAAGGAGGAACCGGAACTGGAAACGTGCTTTGAAGCGTTGTACGGTGTGCTCTTACTACGTTTGCAAAAAAGAAGCCGATCAGTGAAGGGACGGCGAAAGCGATAGAGGCTATCAGTAGTTTTCTTTCTATGCTGGCAAACTATTATGATAAAGACCGTAAAGGTGAATTAAAACTTGATGAATAAATGAGAATTTTAGTAACGGGTGCCGACGGTCAGCTTGGCAACGAAATGCAAGTACTTGCAAAAGAGAATCCACAACATACGTATTATTTCACAGATGTGCAGGAACTGGACATCTGTGATAAACAAGCTGTATGGGCTTATATTGCGGAAAAGAGAATAGAATTGATTGTGAATTGTGCAGCTTACACGGCGGTAGATAAAGCGGAAGATAACCCGGAACTGGCCTATAAGTTGAATTGTGAAGCGGCGAAAAGAGTTGGCAAGTGCTGCACAATTTAATGGTGCGGCAATGATACAGGTTTCTACCGATTATGTGTTTGACGGCACTGCCCACATTCCTTATACGGAAGATTGTGACCCTTGTCCGGATTCTGTATATGGCACTACTAAGCTGGAAGGAGAATATGATGTGATGAATTATTGTGAGAAAGCGGTAGTTATCCGTACCTCATGGCTCTATTCCACTTTCGGCAATAATTTCGTAAAGACAATGATTCGTTTAGGGAAAGAACGTGACAGTCTGGGAGTGGTTTTCGACCAGATCGGAACGCCCACTTATGCCAATGACCTCGCTCAAGCTATCTATACCATTATAAATAAAGGTATAGTTCGCGGCATCTATCATTTCAGCAATGAAGGTGTTTGCTCATGGTATGATTTTTACGGTGGCTATCCATCGCTTGGCAGGAATTACTTCATGTAAAGTGAAACCTCTGCACACGGCAGAATATCCGGCGAAGGCGAACCGTCCTGCATATTCCGTACTGGATAAGACAAAGATAAAAACAACGTTCGGCATCGAAATCCCTCATTGGGAGGAAAGCCTCAAAAGATGCATTGACACCTTATAATATATATGGCAGATAATACAGAAATACAGAGACGGCGAACGTTCGCCATTATTGCGCATCCGGTTGCGGGTAAGACATCATTGACGGAAAAGCTGCTGCTTTTCGGTGGTCAGATTCAGGTGGCGGGTGCTGTAAAAAGTAATAAGATCAAGAAAACGGCTACTTCCGACTGGATGGAGATTGAGAAACAGCGTGGTATCTCGGTGACAACTTCCGTAATGGAATTTGACTATCGGGACTACAAGATTAATATCCTTGATACTCCGGGTCACCAGGACTTTGCCGAAGATACATATCGTACGCTGACTGCGGTAGATAGCGTTATCATCGTGGTCGACGGTGCGAAAGGTGTGGAAACCCAGACACGGAAATTGATGGAAGTGTGCCGCATGAGAAAGACTCCGGTAATTATTTTCGTTAATAAGATGGACCGTGAAGGTAAAAGATCCTTTCGACTTGCTGGATGAACTGGAGGAAGAACTGATGATTCAGGTACGTCCTTTGTCCTGGCCGATTGAGCAGGGAGCACGTTTCAAAGGGAGTATACAATATATATGAGCAGAAACTGGACTTGTACCAACCTTCCAAACAAGTGGTGACGGAGAAGGTAGAAGTCGACATACATACGGAAGAACTGGATAAGCAGATCGGTAAGCCGCTGGCAGACAAGCTGCGTGGCGATCTGGAACTGATTGAAGGCGTTTATCCGGAACTTGATGTGGAGTCTTATCTGGCAGGAGATTGCGCACCGGTATTCTTCGGCTCTGCACTGAATAATTTTGGTGTACAGGAATTGTTGAACTGCTTTGTGGAGATTGCTCCCAGTCCTCGTCCTGTACAGGCAGAAGAGCGTGAAGTGAAACCGGACGAGCCGAAATTCACCGGATTCATCTTTAAGATTACCGCCAATATCGACCCGAATCATCGTTCGTGTGTAGCATTCTGCAAGATATGTTCGGGCAAATTTGTACGTAATGCACCCTATCAGCACGTCCGTCATGGCAAAACCATGCGTTTCTCATCGCCCACCCAGTTTATGGCACAGCGGAAAACGACCATTGACGAAGCTTATGCAGGAGATATCATCGGTTTGCCAGACAACGGAACTTTCAAGATCGGTGATACGCTGACGGAAGGAGAACTGCTCCATTTCCGCGGCTTGCCCAGCTTCTCGCCGGAGATGTTCAAGTATATCGAAAATGCCGATCCGATGAAGCAGAAACAGCTGGCAAAGGGTATCGACCAGTTGATGGACGAAGGTGTGGCACAGTTGTTTGTCAATCAGTTCAACGGCCGCAAGATTATTGGTACGGTCGGACAGTTGCAGTTTGAGGTTATCCAGTATCGTCTGCTGAACGAGTACAATGCTTCTTGCCGTTGGGAACCGGTAAGTTTGTACAAGGCTTGTTGGGTAGAAAGCGATGATCCTGCTGAGCTGGAAGCTTTCAAGAAACGTAAATACCAATATATGGCGAAAGACAGGGAAGGACGTGACGACGTTTCCTTGCCGATTCAGGTTATGTGCTTCAGATGGCACAAATGGACTTCAAGCACATTAAATTCCACTTCACAAGTGAATTTTTAGTCTGCTTGGTGGAATTTAACAAAAAATAATTGGTAAAAGGGGAAGAATTATGTTACCTGTAAATAAGGGAAGGAGAAATGAATACAACATTTTGGGAGAAAATCCAGCAGGGGGATGAAGAAGCATTCCGGCAACTCTACAATGAATATTCGGATTTACTTTACGGATATGGGATGAAGATTGCCGGTGATGATGATCTGGTAACTGAATCCATTCAGTCTTTGTTCGTTTATCTGTATGAGAAGAGGCAGAGTTGTTCCGAGCCTCAGTCCATATCCGCTTACCTGTGTGTGGCGCTGAAACGCATGCTGCTGAATGAGTTGAAGAAAACTGCTAATGGCGTATTCACATCATTGGACGAAGTTAACTCAAGCGAATATAGATTCGATTTGGAGATAGACATAGAAACAGCGATTGTCCGTTCCGAACTTGAAAGAGAGCAGTTAGAAGTTCTGCAGAAAGAAATAAATGGCTTGACAAAGCAGCAGAGAGAGGTATTATACTTGAAGTATTATAAAAAACTGAATTCGGACGAAATAGCCGAAGTGATGGGACTGACTTCCCGTACTGTTTATAATACTACCCACATGGCAATATCCAGACTGAGAGAGCGATTGAGCAAATCATTCCTGTTGACTGTAGCTGCTAATTTATGGATTTTTAATTGAGGTGAGGATATGGAGAATAGGAAAGAACTTCTGGAACAATATATGGAAGACGGCAAACTTCCTCTGAAAGGTGAGTTGTTTGCACGGAAGTCTGTAGTTGGTGGGAAGTTAGAAGAATTTCGTGAAGAAAACGTGCGGATGCATTAACAAGCAGACCGAACGCTGCAGGAAGACAGAAACTGATTGTTCTTAGGAGCAGTCGTATTTACTGGAGAGTAGCGGCCCTGTTTGTCCTGCTTTTCGGAATAGGCGGTTATTACTATCTGTCGGAAGAGAAGATTACGTCTGAAGCAGTAGCTGTTGATTACAAGCTACCGGATGGCAGTTCTGTGAAGCTGATGCAAAACTCAACTTTGTCTTATAATAAAGTGAGCTGGCTTTGGGGGCGTAAACTGAATCTGCTCGGATCGGCCTTTTTTGACGTGACTCCGGGTAAAACATTTACTGTACGAACGGAAGCCGGAGATGTTACGGTGTTAGGTACAAAATTCTTGGTCGAGCAGGAAGGAAAAACGATCACTGTCAATTGTGAAGAGGGAACAGTGAAGGTAGAGACACCAATCGGCGAACAGACATTGAATGCCGGTGAAAGTGTACGCTGTGATGAGAATAAGATTGGTCCTGTTCAGGAAAAGGAAGAACTGCCCGAAGTACTCGGTTATGAAGATGATCCGCTGGTCAATGTAGTAGCAGATATTCAGCATATCTTTGATGTGGAAGTGGTAGGGTGTGAAAAATATAATGAACTGTACTATAACGGAACCATCCTGACGAGAGATCTGCACGAAACATTGAAAAAAAGTATTTGGTTCTTTGGGAATCAATTATCAGTTGAGCGGGCAGAAAGTCATATTAGAATAGACGGGAACAGAAGTCCACACCGTAAAAAAAAGAGAAATTATCCTTGATATAAAGCAGGAAGTGAAATATTTCTGCAATTAAAAACGCCTCTCAGAGTGCTCTGGAAGGCGTTTTTTAATTAAATCTATTTTTTTTCTTCTATTTTTCTTGGTAAAAAAGGAAAGAAAGCTCCTCTTATAAATATAAGGAACTATTTATAAACAGACAATAGATAACAGGTGGATGAACTGTCCATGGCTAGACAGAATTTTAAGGGGAGTAAATTAATAATTAGGTAGAGAATTAGATTGCTTAAGAGAAGAAATCTCTTGAAAAGAACGAAGAATGATGCCAATTGCTGTTTTAAAAAGAAAGCAATAGCGAACGAATTGGCAATTAGTAAGTGAGTTTAAATTTTTTTATTGTTTTCCAAATGTGAGAGAAAATTGAAAGGTTTTCTCTCACATTTTTTTAGTTCGCCCAGCACGAACATATTCTAACGGGTGTAAGTCCCTAAAGCGCCCTGACAACGGAAGTATATAGCCAACGGCAAGGGTGTGTCCATCGTGAGGTGGAATCTGAAGGAAGCCTGCGGCAAATATCTGGTCTGACGTACAGAAACTTGATATTAAGGCTTAAGGATGTGGATAAGTTTGCTAAACAAAACGAAGTCCTATAGTTGTCCGGAACATCCAAAGTAAATCAAGCAGACATAAGATGGAAAGAATATGTCCATAATGGGGGGAGGTCTCACGGGCGAGGAAAAATAAATAAATACAGTCAAGCAGTAATAACGAACCGTGAGAAGTCAGCAGAGGTCATAGTAACCGACAAGGTAAAAAAAAATCGGCAGTCGGTGAAGGACTGAACTTTTAATCAAACAAGTACCATTTAATACTTTATGAAAGAGTCCAATGCGGAAAATCAGTAAAACGAACTGCCCACAAATGGATAGGACAGCATCCGACGAGTATGTGGGAGTGCAGACTTTTATGGAGATAAAAGATGAGCAGCTTGTGGAAGTGCAATTGGAAGAAAACAATCTGTTGGAACTCCTTCTAAGTCCATCGAACTTGAATGCGGCATACCGCCAAGTCGTAAGGAATGGAGGAGTGGGAGGTGTCGATAAGATGGAGACGAGCGAACTGTTGCCATACCTTACCCTCCATAAAGACGAATTGTTGGAAAAAGATACGCAGGGGGAAGTATCGTCCGTCCCCCCGTGCGCAGGTTAGAAATTCGAAAGACAACGGTAAAAAACTCGCCCATTAGGTATCCCGACAGTGGTAGACCGCTTTGTTCAGCAGGCAATCAGCCAAGTGTTGATACCGCTTTACGAACCTCAGTTCAGTGACAACAGCTTCGGCTTCCGCCCTCATCGTAGTGCTCACGATGCACTGCATAAGGTGCAGGAATATGCAGACCAAGGTTATCGCTACTGTATCGGTTTGGATTTGGAAAAGTTCTTTGACCGTGTTAACCACAGCAAACTGATAGAGGTCTTATCCCGAACCGTCAAGGACGGCAGTGTAATATCTTTGATACACAAATACCTTAATGCAGGAGTTGTAGTATCTCACAAATACGCGGAGACTGCCGAGGGCGTCCCCCAAGGTGGTCCATTGAGTCCTATATTGAGCAATATTCTTCTTAATGAGTTGGACCAGGAATTGGAACGCAGGGGGCACCCGTTTGTCCGCTATGCCGATGATTGTCTGATCCTTGTCCATAGTCTTCGGGCAACGGAGCGAGTCCGTGATAGTATTTCCGAGTTTATAGAAAAAAGTTATTCTTGAAAGTAAACAAAAGAAGACAGAAGTCAGTTCCATCTGCGGCAAAGTATCTTGGACACTCCTTCTACTGAAGAGCCGACCGTAAATGTGGTCTTAATCTTCATAAGAAAAAGTCAATCCAAGTTCAAACGCACCATCAAGCACCTGACCAGCCGTAGTAGTGGTCAAAGGCTACGCTTGGCTGAAACTCCACCTGACACCAATACATCCGAGGTTGGCTGACATACTATCGTTATGCCGATATGAAAGATTTTATAATCAAAACAGCGAAGTGGTACAATCGTCGTCTTAGAATGTATATATGGAAGAGTTGGAAGCGGGTACGTACACGTTTTGCCAGCTTGCAGAAGTGTGGCATCCCTCGTCGGAAATCTTGGGAATGGGCGAATACCCGTAAAGGCTATTGGCGCATTGCGGATAGTTGGATATTGCATAGAGCAATCACAACAGATAAGCTTTTATGGCGGGTTATCCGTCAATGATAATTCTTTATACCCAATTGCATCGCAGTTAAGAGAATCGCCGTATGCCGAACGGCACGTACGGTGGTGTGAGAGGTCGGAAAACGAAAGTAGGA
>VOFJ01003121.1_pt1 | contig 16941 bp, 29 predicted proteins | sample 5384081 | NCBI WGS metagenome assembly VOFJ01 (sample SAMN12384729, study PRJNA508395) | human gut metagenome | isolation source: healthy gut I | host: Homo sapiens
AATGAACTGGTGCTGGAAAAAAGACATCACCTTTTATTCAACCTGTGAGCATCATTTGCTTCCCTTTTTACGGAAAAGCCCATATTGCCTATATCCCGGATAATAAGGTGGTGGGCCTGAGCAAACTGGCGCGGACAGTGGATGTGTTTGCCAGACGGCCTCAGATTCAGGAGCAGATGACAGCGCAGATTGGAGATGCAATCATGGATTGCTTAAAACCGAAGGGCGTTATGGTTATTTTGCAGGCGGAGCATATGTGTATGACCATGCGGGGCATTAAAAGCCCGGAAGTCAGACGATGACATATGTCTGCCGGGGAGCTTTTGCGAATGACAAGGCTCTTCAGCAGATGGTCTTTCACATGGTGCAGTCATGAGTCTGACGGCAGGGTGGAATGAAATTCCGAAGAATATGGCCCGAATCCAGGAGATTCTGCGGCACGGAGAGTTTAAAAAGGCCATGGAGTGGATAGATGTTCTGGAGAAAGACCGGAGATTCTGCGGCCATGGGATGGGCCATTTGCTGGATGTGGCCCGGATTGCCTGGATTGACAATCTGGAGCAGGAGGCGGGCTTTCGAAAAGATGTGGTCTATGCGGCGGGGCTTCTCCATGATGTGGGGAAAATATCTTCAATATAAAGAAGGTATTCCGCATCATATTTCCAGCGAAAAGCTGGCGCGGCAGATTCTGGCGGATGCGGGGTTTGACGGGGATGAAAGTGCGATAATCTGCCAGGCAATTTTAAGTCACCGGGACAGGGCAGAGGCCTGGACAAGCCCTCTGGGGCGTATGATTTATCGGGCGGATAAAATATCCCGGCCATGTTATGCCTGCGCTGCGTCAGCGGAATGTAACTGGAGTGAAGAAAAAAAGGACAGCAGGAGTGATTGCATGAAGGAACAATGACAATTGGCGGAAAGGAATTTGAGAGGGCGGGACATACCTATATTATGGGTATTTTAAATGTGACGCCGGATTCATTTTCCGATGGCGGAAAATATACAACTTTGGACAAAGCGCTGCGCCATGCGGAGCAGATGACAGCGGAGGGAGCGGACATCATCGATATCGGCGGCGAATCCGCCCGGCCGGGACATACTCTGATTTCCGATGAGGAAGAGAAGGAACGGGTGCTTCCGGTTATTGAAGCTGTAAAAAACGATTTGATGTGCCGGTTTCGGTGGACACTTATAAATCCGGCGTGGCGGAGGAAGCCGTTAAAGCCGGAGCAGATTTAATCAATGATATCTGGGGCCTGAAATACGATGAAAAAACTTGCGAAGGTGATTGCCGGAGCAAAAAGTGCCGTGCTGTCTGATGCACAATCGGCAGACCGCGGACTATAAGCATTTTATGACGGATTGCCTGAATGATTTGAAAGAGCCTCGCCATCGCGGAGGCCGCTGGTCTGTCGCAAATATAATTGTGTCCATCTTCAATTCTCCTCTGGCTTTCCCTACTTTTCTCTCGGTTTTTCGGTGGTTTCGGTCAAGGAACTGAATAGAAATAGGTCTTCAGCATCCCGTTATAAATCTTGCGGTTTTTGTCCGCCTTCCGTCCAAAATATCGTTCAGCTTCTTCATAAGAAGTTATCATATAGGCAGACCAGCTGTCCAAATGCTTAAAGCTCTCACCAAATGCTCTGTAAAAGGCCGGAAGATCCTTTTTATCCTCCAATCGCTCACCATACGGTGGATTGGTAATCACAAAAACCATATTTTTTCGGGTGATGCAGATCTTTAACGTCTCTTTCCTGAAAATGTATCAGATGATCCACTCCCTGCCTCTCTGGCATTGCGTCTTGCGATCTTAATTACAGAACTGTCCAGATCGTATCCCTGAATGTCCACCTCTACATCATCCTGAATCAAATCATTTGCCTCATCAATCGTGTCATACCAGACCTTTTTCGGTATAATATTCATCCAAGATTCAGCTGTAAAAGAACGATTCATTCCCGGAGCAATATTGGCTGCCATCATAGCCGCTTCAATCGGAAATGTTCCACTTCCACAAAATGGATCTACCAGGATCCGGTCTTTATTCAAGGTGTCAGCATAATAAGTGATGCCGCCAACGTTTCTGTAATCGGCGCTTTTCCAGACACTTCTCGATATCCACGTTTATGTAAAGATACCCCTGAAGTATCAATTCCAATTGTCACAATGTCTTTCATTAAAAATACACGTACCGGGTAAGATGCTCCATCCTCCGGGAACCATTCGATGCCATAATACTCCCTGAAGTCTGCGTACCATCGCTTTTTTCATAATAGACTGAATATCTGACGGGCTGAACAGCTTACTTTTTATCGAAGCAGCTTTCGCAACCCAGAATTTTCCGTTTCTCGGAATATATTCTTCCCAGCGAAGGCTCTTCGTTGCCTCAAACAGCTCTTCAAAGCTTGTTGCTTTAAAGCTCCCCACCTTAATGAGAATACGCTCTGCCGTACGCAGGAACACATTTGCACGGCATATAGCCTCCTCATCTCCGATAAATGTGTGACTCTTCCGTCTTCCACTTCCGAAATCTCATATCCAAGGTCTATAATTTCACGTTTTAGCACTGCTTCCAGTCCAAAATGGCACGGAGCAATCAATTCCATTCTTCTCATATATCTCTCCAAATCATCATTTGCATTAAAAAGTTTTTTTTTTTCTTTCATATTACTTTTATTACCGGGCACTGTCAATCATTTCCGTAAGTCAGACCCAACAAAAAATATTTTCAGATATCTCAGGCGGTTTCTCGATCATTATCACTTCATATGCCCGGCAACACAGACAGGGACATGCCTTATGGCATGCCCCCGGTCGCCAGCAAAATTCACAGTATACCTGCAAACCACGCTGATCATCAGCTCTGATTAGTATCTGTCACTCTCATCATGACAATTGCGGTCAGATGCGTTAGATGCATTCTTGTTTGAAGAATTCTTTGCATTCTTGTTTGAAGTCTTGTTAGATGCGTTTTTATCCCCCATACTTGAATTTGTTTTGTTCTTGTTTGTTGAGTTGTAACCATCCTCGCCGTAACTGTTTTTGTTTGATGAACTGTAATTCTTAGCCATATTAATTCCTCCTAATCTTTTTTTGCTGCAAAATTAGTATGTCCCGGCATCCGAATTTTATGTGATGTAAAAATAATTTTATTTTTTATATTTTTTGCTATATTTTTTTGCTTTTAAATATATTATAATATCCTCATATAATATTTAACCGGGAAACTGGAGGACGTGCTGCACCTGTTCCGAGCCTGTCGGAGGTGGTGCTACATGAGTACATATGAAGAATTACAGCTTATTGTATCCATAGCGATGCTTATTGTTGCAATACTTAGTTTTACCCATAAAAAATAGCCGTCCTGACTTTGGCGAGTTGACGACTATTCTTTATAACAAATAAATTTATTCGCCGGAACGGGTGAGAGCTGCATTCACCTTCCAGCTTTCCTGTTAAGTATATTATATGTTAACATTTCTATTTTGTCAAACCAGCCGCCTCAACCAAAGCATTACTTTCCCATGCACGAAACTATTATCTTGCATCTTAATCTCACCTTAAGGTTTTTTAAGATTTTTTTTTCATTTTTATCTTGCTTTTTAGAAATTCCTATATTATACTTGAATTCGTAGGAAGCACAACTTTCTACAACCCCTTATTAATTATTTATACTCCCCCTCAAAAAGACTGATAGCTCCCCTATCAGTCTTTTTATTTTGCCCCATTTTTCCAAACAAAAACAGACATTCTGGCAGGCTTGATTTTAACCCCGTCGGAATATCTGTTTCTTATTTCATATATTTTCTATATATAAATCATATTTATATGGCTACCTGTCTCGCTTACCATCGTCGGCCACTTCCGCCGATCAATCTAATAATCAGCATAATGATCACAAGCGGAATTAATATCGGTGCCAGAAGGCTTATAATTCCTCCTACAATTGAAACTACAAGCACGATGATTCCAATAATTCCAAGCACTAACAGAAGCTTCTTCCACCATGTATCAAAGCCAAATGCATGTACATGTGTCTGGTATTCCCTGATTCTGGCTTGCGTAATCTTCTTTCGTATAATCTCCACCATCACCATAGACTGGATCGCTATACGCTGCCCGAAGATGTATAGGCGCTGCCATCTTTGCTCATTCCGCGCTTTTTGCTTCCTCTGCATCAATCACCGTCTGTGCAATCACCCACGGATCACCAAGCTCCGCCGTCACCTCTTCCTCGGTTTTTTGCCTTTACTTACTTCATCACTAATATATCCATCATAATAATTCACATTCTCCTGCACCGTCGCACGATCCAGATCATTTCCCAGAGGCCTTCCTCAGTCCCTCCAAAAAATTCCATCTTCGTCATATCTCGCATCTCCTTCCTTAATCACTTATATCTATTCTACTATGTATCACGAGCGGATCAGACACACCTTCACACTTTATTATTTAAAGATCCACAATGCATCTCTACTCCATACAACATTACTCTTCAAGTTTCTATCATTTGAGCAATTCACTATTTACTCAAATACCATAGAAAAAAGACCTTGAGCCTAGAATAGCACAAAGATGTGTCCATTCCAAGTCCAAGGTCCTTATAACTTTCTTAATTCTTTCTAAAGTTGTTTATTGATTATACTTCAAACATCAAATCTCCGTAGGAAGGCATTGGCCATGCTTCTTTATCTACGATCATCTCAAGTTTGTCAACTGGTGAACGAAGCGCAGCCCATAGCCTGCACAACTGTGAAGTGATAGTATCTAGCCTGCTCTTCTCCTTCTTCCATCTCTGCAGCTTTCTCTGTAACTTCTGTTAAAGCTTTTCAGAGCGCTCTTGCTCTCTACAAGAAGAGCCGAAATCTCTGTCAGAAGCTCAGACTGTACAGAAACGTCTGCACCTGCTGCCTTTTACAGCATTGATTGTATCTGCAAGTTCTTTTGTATATTTGATAACTGCAGGAATGATCTGTTTTGTAGCCATATCGATCATTGTGCGAGCTTCCAATATTGATTGCCTTTGCAGTAGCTTTCAAATTTGATCTCGGCACGAGACTCCAGCTCTGCCTTTGTAAATACCTTTGAATTTCTCAAACATATTAATTGTTTTATCTGTTGTCAGGGCAGGAATTGCTTCTACCATAGACTTGATGTTTTGAAGTCCACGTCTTTCAGCTTCAGCTACCCATCGTCAGAGTATCCATTTCCACCGAATACCACTCTCTGATGCTCTGTCGCATATTTCTTGATCAGGTCATGAACTGCTTCATCAAAGTTATCTGCTTTTTCAAGGACATCACAAGCCTCTGAGAATGCTTCTGCAACGATTGTATTCAGTACTACGTTTGGTCCTGCGACTGAATCACGGGAACCTACCATACGGAATTCGAATTTGTTGCCCGTAAATGCAAATGGTGATGTTCTGTTACGGTCTGTTGCATCTTTTGCAAGATCCGGAAGTGTGTCAACACCTGTCTGAAGTTTTCCACCTTTCAGACTGTGTGTGTAGCTTCTCCTGTACTGATCAGCTGTTCCAGCACATCCTCTAACTGTTCTCCAAGGAATACAGAAATGATTGCCGGTGGAGCCTCATTGGCTCCAAGTCTGTGATCATTTCCCGGATCTGCTGCAGATTCACGAAGAAGATCTGCATGATTATCAACAGCTTTCAAAATACATGTAAGTACCAGTAAGAACTGAATATTTTCATGAGGAGTTTTTCCTGGATCCAGACAGGTTCTTTCCGTCATCTGTTGTAAGAGACCAGTTGTCATGTTTTACCAGAACCATTGACTCCTGCAAATGGTTTCTCATGAAGCAGACACTTCATGCCATGCTGACACGCAACTCTCTTTAACGTCTGCATTACGAGGTGATTATGATCCAACGCTACATTTGCCTCCTGCATAAATCGGTGCGAGCTCATGCTGTGCAGGCGCAACCTCGTTATGCTGTGTCTTAGATGAAACACCGACTTTCCACAGTTCCTCATTCACATTTTTCATAAATCCTGCAATTCTCTGACGGATTGTTCCAAAATAATGATCATCCAACTCCTGACCTTTTTGGTGGCATTGTCCGAAAAAGCGTGCGTCCTGTATAAATCAAGTCTTTTCTCTGTAAGAATTTATCTGCATCTACAAGGAAATATTCCTGCTCTGGTCCTACAGAGGAGTTACGACTTTCTTAGATGTTGTATTTCCAAACAATCTTAACAGTCTCAGCGACTGCTCATTGATTGCCTGCATAGAACGAAGAAGTGGAGTTTTCTGATCAAGTGCCTCTCCTTTGTAAGAACAGAATGCTGTTGGGATACAAAGCGTTGCGCCTGCTGCGTCATGTCTCACGAAAGCTGGTGAAGTACAATCCCATGCTGTATATCCTCTTGCTTCACAGGTTGCACGAAGTCCGCCTGACGGGAAAGAAGATGCATCCGGTTCACCTTTGATCAATTCTTTTCCTGAAAAGCTCATCAGTACTTTTCCATTTGGAAGTGGTGCTGAAATAAATGAATCATGTTTTTCAGCAGTTACACCTGTCAGAGGCTGAAACCAATGCGTATAGTGTGTAGCTCCTTTCTCAATTGCCCACTCCTTCATCTCATGTGCAATGACATCTGCTGTGGCAAGATCCAATTCTTTTCCTTCTTCGATCGTCTTCTTTAAATCTTTGTACACTTTCTTCGGAAGGCGCTCCTGCATAACAGTATCGTTGAATACGTCTTCTCCAAAAATCTCTGCTACATTAATCAGCTCGCTCATATCCTGCTTTCCTCTCTTTCACTTATTTTTAAATTGTAATCATTCAATACCATATTCTTTCTTATACTCGCCGTTTGTCAAATACTAAACAATTACTATTTTTTTTATATATACAGAAAAGGCACTCCAATTCAACATTGGAACGCCTTTGTTCTGTCTATGTCAGTTAGTATAACCCAATCGTCTGAAAAAGGCAAGTATAAATTAAATCTTTATTCAGCCTTACCAACTGAGCCAAATAAAATTCCATCTTTTTCTTTGACAGTTTCAATAATTGCATCTGCACCTGGTTTGAGAAGTTTACGTGGATCGTATCCTTTTCCTTCCAGATCCTTTCCTGCCTCAATGTATTTACGTGTAGCTTCTGCAAATGAAAGCTGGCACTCTGTATTTACATTGATCTTTAGCAACACCGAGACTGATTGCCTTTTTTAATCATATCATCCGGAATACCTGTACCACCGTGAAGAACGAGCGGGAGTTTTTTCCAGTTAACTGCTGAACTGCATCAAGAGTCTCAAAGCTGAGTCCCCTGCCAGTTTGCAGGATATTTTCCATGAATATTACCGATTCCTGCTGCCAGCATTGTAACACCGAGATCAGCGATCATCTTGCATTCGTTGGGATCTGCACATTCGCCCATTCCTACAACGCCATCTTCTTCTCCACCGATAGAACCAACTTCTGCTTCAAGAGAAATTCTTTTTCTCTTTGCAACAGCAACAAGTTCTTTTGCGTTTTCTCAATGTTCTCCTTCGATCGGATAGTGTGATCCGTCGAACATAATAGAGGAGAATCCTGCCTCTATACACTTATAACATCCTTCGTATGTACCATGGTCAAGATGTAATGCTACCGGAACTGTGATATTCAGTTCTTCGATCATGGCCTGTACCATAGCGGAAACTGTCTTGAATCCTGTCATCCATTTTCCTGCACCCTCAGATACACCAAGGATAACCGGAGATTTTCATCTCCTCTGCGGTAAGAAGGATGGACTTTTGTCCACTCTAAGTTGTTGATATTAAACTGTCCTACTGCGTAATGACCTGCTTTTGCTCTTATCGAGCATTTCTTTTGCTGATACTAACATATTAAATTCCTCCATTTAAATTGCTACCTTTGCTTTCCTCATTATAGACCATAACATTCTAAATGACAAGTATCTGGAGACATGTGATTTTGTCAAAAAATTCGGCCAATCCGGAGGTATTTTCGTCATATTTTTAACGATTAAATTCTACACCTCTTCAAAGGGTTCTGCACGGCACATCACAAGTAATGCTAACTCCACATAAATTTTTTCATTCCATTTTCTCTGTCTTAATTCTAGTACACAAGCGCAAGCATCAGAATCTTCAAATAGCACATTCTAGCGCCTGCGGTGGTCGCTTGCGACATCTTCAGTATACGCCGCAGTGCGCATCCTGCCGGAGGCTTTTTTGTATAATAGAAAATGCAATTTCCTATTATACAAAAAAAATCCACAGATTAATTCTGTGGATTCCAGTGACTCCGAGGGGAATCGAACCCCTGATTCCAGCGTGAGAGGCTAGCGTCTTGACCGCTTGACCACGGAGCCATATCAGTTTTTTTGTTTTGTTTTTTGTACCTCGCGTTCGGTACTTGCTTAGTATAGCAAAGGTTTTCCAAGAATGCAAGCACTTTTTTCAATTTTTTAAACTTTTTTTTTTTTTCTCAAATTCCGACATTTTGCAGGGACGCATCTGACATTCCGATGCACCTCTGCAAGTCTACACTCCTGTTTTCGGTCGGCGCAAAACCCTTGTATTCGACAAGTGTTTTTATGTCCTATCCTGCGATCAAGCCCCCAATAACCCTGCACAAATATAAACAGCACGATCAGCGGCAGGATAAATGTCAGGTAAAACCGGATGGCTTTATGTGTCGGGAATTTCACCGGATCCGGTATTTGCTTCTTTTATGAAATTATCCCATCCCCAGCCATATCTTGTCATACAGAACAAAAAGATATACCAGTGATCCAATCGGCAGAAGGTTATTACTTACAAGGAAATCCTCGATATCCATAATACTCTTTCCACCTATAGAGAATCCTGCCCAGTCTGTCATTCCAAGCACACAAGGCACTGCAAGAAGAATCAGCAGAACTCCATTAATAAGAACAGATTTCTTCAAAGAAATCCCCCACATATCTCTTTGCGAATTGGATAATATTCTGGAACACTGCGATGATCGTGGAAAATGCTGCAAACGACATGAACAGGGAAGAACAGAGCTCCCCAGATTCTTCCGCCTGCCATCTCACGGAATACATTTGGCAGTGTCACAAATACAAGTCCTGGTCCCTGACCCGGGTTTACATCAAATGCAAAACAGGATGGAAATATGATCAGACCTGCAACAAGCGCTACAACCGTATCCAGAACGGTGATGCTGATTGCCTCTCCAGTCAATCTTCTCTCTTTTCCAATATAACTTCCAAAGATTGCCAGTGCACCAATTCCGACACTTAAAGTAAAGAATGATTGCCCCATTGCCGCAAACACCGCTTCTTTAAATCCATTTTCGGCCATCTTACCAAAATCCGGAAGCAGATAGAACTTCAATCCATCTACCGCACCATCCAGTGTCGTTGCACGAACGACCAATATTAACATAATTACAAACAAACTGGACATCATGAATTTTGTCATTTTCTCGACACCATTTTGAAGTCCCATAGAACACACTATAAGCCCCAGCACGGAAATCAAAATCATCCAGAACAGCATTTCATTTCTGTTAGAAGTCAGTTCTCCAAAAATCGCCTCCACCTGCTTTGTGTCAGCTCCTACGAAATCTCCTTTTTTACCATCTTTACGAAATATGCAAGCATCCAGCCGCCGATTGTCGTATAGAACATCATCAGCAGATAATTACCTGCAATTCCGAAATAGCGGTAAATGTGCCATTTACTTCCTTTTGGTTCCAGTTCATTGAAAGACTTTTGCAATACTCTTCTGGCTTCCACGGCCAACCGCGAACTCCATAACAATGATCGGAAGTCCTAAAATCAAAAGAAAGAACAGATACAGAAGCACAAATGCTCCTCCTCCGTACACTCCTGTGATATACGGGAATCTCCATACATTTCCCAGACCAATTGCACAGCCTGCGGACATTAATATAAATCCCAGTCTTGATGAAAATTTTTCTCTAGTCTCCACTTATTTAATCTCTTTCTATTTTATTTTTCTGCTCGCTCAGCTCCAGTACATGATTCCCTCCGGAACCATAATCTCCATTGCCTTCTGAACATTCTCGATTTCCACATAATCCTGTTCTCCGCCGAACTCTCCATCCAGTGTCCACGGAATCTCTTCAACAGAATCAAAGGTAATTTTTTTGTCTTAAATGTGTACATATGCTTTGTATCCACCTGCTCGATCAGGAGTGCTGCAATAATCTCCTGCAAAGCAATCGGATTCTTCGGTGTCTTGATCAGTGTCACTTCAAACAGTCCGTCGTCAAATACTATATTTTTCCCGACCATATTAGAAAAGCCGCCAACGGAACGAGAATTCGTCACCATACCGAAGATAAATTCGTCCTCGATAACTTCCCCGTCATGCTCCACCTTGATTTTATAGGAAGGAATGTTAAAGATTCTCTTTGCACCTTCCAATATATACGCCATATGACCCAGTACATTTTTCACTGCCTGATCTGTCTCATAAGACACATCTGTAAAAATTCCAAATGCTGCAATATAAACAAATACGCTGTCATTAAACTTTCCAATGTCACACGGAAATGGAACTCCCTTCACCGCATTGTCTGCTGCCGCAAGGGTTTTCTCGGAATGTGCAGACTCTTGGCAAAATCATTCGTCGTTCCTGCCGGAATATATCCTACCGGAGCAACATCTTTTTCCCATCTCACGGCGCTTCATCATTCCAGTCGCAACCTCGTCAATCGTTCCATCTCCACCGCTACACGCAATCAGATCATATTTGCCAACTTCGTATTCCTTGATTTGATAATAAGCGTCCCTGTATGCCTGTGTCGGATGCACTGTCACTTCATATCCCGCTTTCACAAAGATATCAAGAACATCTGACAATCTTGGCTTTAGCATCTCTCTTTTCCTGCACGTGGATTGTATACAAATAAAAGTTTTTTCATCTGACATTTCCTCCATGGTTTTACAATATATTCCAAAAAGAGGGCATGTGAGATGCCCTCTTTCGATTCCTCAATTATCTATGTATGTTATTGATTACTGTGCAAGCAGAAATGATTCCACTCCACTTACAGCCTGCTCCTCGTCGTCTCCCTCAGCAATGAGAGTAAGGTTGGTTCCTTTTTCCCGGCTGGTGTGACTGTAATGCCATCATCCCCATAATACTTTTGGCATTAATCTTCATGTTGTCCATCTCAATGTACACCGTACTGTCATACTGACTTGCCTCCTGCACAAGATGTGCGATTGGTCTGGACTCCATGTCCAGGTCTGACTGAAGTGTAACAGGTTTCTTAATCATATAAATCCTCCTTAAACTAACCCCTTAACTTATCTGCTATCTCGCTAATCTTTCTCAGCCGGTGATTCACCCCTGATTTTCCAACCGGATCTGCCATAAGACTCCCCCAGCTCCTTCAGAGTTGCATCCGGATTCTCAAGTCGTGTAAGGGCAACGTCTCTTAATCCTTCCGGCAAATAATCCAAGCCAACTGTATCTCTGACATACACAATATCTTCCATCTGCCTTACGGCCGCCGATACGGTCTTGTTGATATTCGCTGTCTCACAATTAACTTTTCGATTCACTGAGTTGCGCATCTCCTTCAGAATGCGGACATTCTCAAGTTCCATGAGGGCGATGTGCGCTTCCATAATGTTCAGGACATCCACAATCTGGGATCCTTCTTTCAAGTATACGACAAATGTCTTCTTACGCGTTACGATCTTAGCATCCAGGTCAAAGCTGTTGATCATATCTCTCACATACTCTGCCTGTGCAAGTTCCCCACACACAATCTCAAAATGATAAGACTTGCTCGGATCACTCATCGATCCTGCTGCGATGAATGCCCCCTGATATAAGCACGCTTACAGCATACAGCCTGCACAAGTGCATTCTTTACCGCCAACAGTTCCTCCCCTGCCCAACGCATAAAATAACTTGTGCTTCCATTCGTCATATTCTTTCGGACTACGATGTCAGCTTCTATATTAAATGTTTTTGACATTAATGTAAAGCACTTTCTCGCTACCAAGATAATTTTCTGATCGGAATCTAATCGTACATATACCATTTTTATCTTCTTCAAATTCCCCGCACATATGTAAAATCGCAGTCAGTTCTGCCAGATTACAATGCCGTGCTTTTTCGCGACATGCTCTGCGAGTTCTTCTTTTTATTTTCCCCGAAAACGACATGATACTCACCTATTTTGCCTTCGTGATCGCATCTTTTCCGATATCACGGTGCTCAATGCGAACTCCATAGCTGTCTGTTTTTTCAGCGCCTCATACAATTCATTTGCCAGTGTAACGGAACGATGCTTTCCTCCCGTACATCCATTCCTGATCACAAGCTGTGTCTTTCCCTCGGAAATGTAATTCGGTATGAGAAATTCTACCATATCCGTAAGCTTTGTCAAGAACTGTTTTGCTGTATCGTTATTCATCACATAGTCTCTGACCGGCTGATCATTTCCACTCATAGGACGTAACTCTTCTATATAATATGGATTTGGCAGAAAACGTACATCAAACACCAGATCTGCATCATTCGGAATTCCATACTTAAAGCCAAATGACAACACCGTAATGTAAAGGTTCTTATATTCCTTGTTCTGGACAAATATCTTGTTCAGCTCTGCTTTCAGTTCTCTTGTAAGCATATGACTGGTATCTACAAGATAATCCGCTTTTTTCTTCAGGAATCCAAGAAGTTCTCGTTCTCTCTTCAGGCCATCTTCCACACGTCCGTCACTACCCGCCAGCGGATGAAAACGTCTCGTCTCTTTATATCTCTTTACAAGTACATCATCGCTGGATTCCAGATAAAGGATCTCATACTGGCAGCCGCCTTCATCCAGAACTTTCAGTACATTCGCAAGCTCCTGAAAGCTCTGTCCGCTCCGGATATCTACTCCAAGAGCTGCTTTATTCATCTCCGTACCCGGCACCGCCAGAAGTTCTGCAAATTTCGGAATCAATGGAACCGGCAGATTATCTACACAGAAATATCCCATATCTTCCAGCATCTTAAGTGCTGTACTTTTTCCAGCTCCGGACATTCCAGTCACAATTACAAGTCTCATCTTATTCGTCCCCTAATCTCTTCACTTCCGGTTCCAGATCCACGCCGGAATTCTCCTTCACGCGGATCTGTACCTGTCTCATCAGTTCCATAATATCTGCTGCCGTCGCATGATCCCGGTTAATCACAAATCCACAATGCTTTTCAGACACCTGTGCTCCTCCTACCTGGAAACCACGAAGCCCTGCATCCTGGATCAGTTTTCCTGCAAAATACCCTTCCGGACGCTTGAATGTACTTCCTGCACTTGGATACTCCAGTGGCTGCTTTGTCACACGCCTTTCCTTCAGATCATCCATATAAGTTTTGATCTTCTCTCCGTCTCCGCGCTCAAGCTTCAACACCGCCCCCAGCACAATATAACCTTTCTTCGCAATCACACTAGTGCGGTATCCAAGCTCCAGTTCATTACTACCCAGTTCTATAATCTTACCTTCACCTGTAAAAGCACTGTCACAGATTCCAGTACATCCTTCATCTCTCCGCCGTAGGCTCCTGCATTCATCACACAGGCACCTCCGATTGTCCCCGGAATTCCGGAAGCAAATTCAAAACCTGAAAGCTCTGCCCCCAGCGCTTTAGCCGCGATTCCTGAAAGCAATGCTCCAGCCTGTGCCTTTACAAGATCACCTTCTACCTTCACTTCATTCATTTCCTTATAAATCTGAACGATCACACCGCGGTATCCTGCATCAGACACAAGAAGATTACTTCCATTTCCTATAATATAATACGGCATTCTGCTTCTTTACAGATACAGATCACATCTCTTACTTCTTCCTTCGCCTTTGGTGTCACGAAGAAATCTGCCATCCGCCCACGCGAAATGTAGTGTGACGGCTCATCGGCTCATCGATCAAAATGCTATCCTTTGCTATCACATTGTTCAATTTATCATAAAAAGTTCTGATTCATAAAAATCTGCTCCTATACTGAAAGTTATTCTAAGCACCGCAAAGAATATTCTTATCATACAATAAAAAAGCCACAAGTTCAATGTTTACCGATACACTTTAGGCACCTTTGTCTCATTTACGTTCCCCGATACTTCCTTTCTTCTTGCAAAATCTCCGTAAATGCTGTATATTACTCTTAATTACACAATTATCAAAAAGGAGTGATTTATCATTGGACTCGAATGATACTATACTATTTATTGTACTGATTGTACTGTTAGCACTATCTGCTTTCTTTTCTTCTGCGGAGACTGCACTTACAACAGTAAACCGAATTCGAATCCGCAACCTTGCCGATGAAGGCAACAAAAACGCAAAAACTGTATTAAAAATTACGGATGATTCTTCTAAGATGCTAACCGCTATACTGATCGGTAACAACATCGTGAACCTTTCTGCCGCGTCGCTGACCACAACCCTGGCTTACAGTCTCGGCGGTTCCATGGTCGCAATCGCCAGCGGAATTTTAACTGTAGCGATTCTGCTTTTTCGGTGAGATCACACCGAAGACAATGGCTACCATCCACGCTGAGAAGGTATCTCTGGCATACGCACCAATCATCCATATATTTATGAAGATCATGACACCGTTCGTCTTCATTATCAATGGTCTGACCAACGTTGTTCTTTTCATTTTACGCGTAGATCCGAATGACCACAAACGCGCCATGACCGAGAATGAACTTCGTACTATCGTAAATGTCAGCCATGAAGACGGCGTTATCGAATCGAAGAGAAAGAAATGATCTACAATGTGGTAGATCTCGGAGATGCAAAAAGCCAAAGATGTTATGGTTCCCCGCGTTCACGTAACATTTGCAGATGTAAACTGCACATATGAAGAATTGATTGACATTTTCCGCGAAGATAAATTCACAAGGCTGCCGATTTATGAAGATACGACCGACAATGATTGGTACGATTAACATGAAAGACTTGTTGCTTTACGATTACGGAAACACAAAAAGAATTCCATATCCGGGATATTATGCGAGAAGCTTATTTTACTTATGAGTATAAGAATATTTCCGAGCTTCTTGTGGAGATGCGTCAGACATCCTTTAACATCGCAATTGTTCTGGATGAATATGGTGAAACTTCCGGTTTGATCACACTGGAAGATATCCTGGAAGAAATTGTCGGTGAAATTCATGACGAATATGACGAGAATGAAGAAGATTTTGTTCACAAAATTTCTGACAAAGAATATCTGGTAGAAGGTTCTGTCAACCTGGACGACTTCAATGACCATCTGGAACTGAATCTGGAATCTGAAGAATATGATTCCTCGGTGGATTTATCATCGAGCATCTGAACCGGCTTCCGGAACTCGGCGATTCTGTCACAACATCCGATGGCATTCGACTGGTTGTAGAATCTCTGGATAAAAACCGTATTGAGAAAGTTCATGTGTATCTGCCGGAGAAAGTGGAATATGATGAGGATTCTGAAGAATAATAAGTAGACATATCTACAAATTCTGTTTCGAACGGTTTTTGTAGGTATATAATAATTAAAAAAAAGGAAAAGGCAAGTTCTTAAAATTTCATGGTTCTTTTTCTGAACTTTTGGGTGTAGTCAATGAAAAGCAGGTATGAAAATATCTGCTTTTATATGACTACTTACTTTTCTTATCTTTGGGTATTTATGGTATAATATAAATACCTAAAATGAAAGAAGATGATTCCTATGAAGTACACTCCAACACAAGATTATTCTTTTTACTAGATGAAAACCATTATGTTTATGATCATGTTGAAAACGAAGATAGCTTACATATCTATATAAAATCTAAAGAACATGGTTGTAAATGTCCTATTTGTGGAAAAATGAGTACTAAACTTCATGCCACTTATAGGAGAAAATTTCAGGATACCCCTATTCGTTGCAAACAGACCTTTTTACATGCAAATGTATATAAATATGATTGTGAAAATCCAGACTGTGAATGCAAAAGTTTTTATGGAGGATCTTCCGTTTGCCAAAAAAAAGCATCTCAAGTGCGGACAGATGCTCTGAATACATTAATTCTTGCCGTTTCGATGTATCTTAGTAATGAAGGGGCAAGCAAAGTACTGGCATTACTAGGTGTACAAGTCAGCAATGATACCATTCAACGTTTGTATGATCGAATCGAATTTATAGATAATCCAGATGTGGAAGCGATTGGTGTTGATGATGTTGCTATCCGAAAAGGTCAGACATATGCTACTGCCATTTATGACTTGAAGGATCATCATTTGATAGCATTGCTGGACGGACGTGATGGTGAACCATTGAAAGAATGGTTGAAATCACATAATAAAGTACGGCTTGTTGCAAGAGATAGAGCAAGTGCATATGCCTCCGCAATCAACGAAGTACTTCCAGAATGTATCCAGGTAGCGGACAGATTTCATTTATTGCAGAATCTTCTCGAATATATGAAAAATATTTTCAAGGAAGAAATGCCACCCCGCCTATATATTCAAAACGGAGAAATATCTGAAAAAAGCACCAGAAAAAATATTATTAAAAGAGAAGACACCGGATTTCCCATTTCTTGACAGTCTGCATTACGATAATACTCCACCTGTAGATTGCAATGGAAATGAAGTGATTTATGATAACAAAAAAGCATGATCTGAATTCACCACAGTATCAACATCAGAAAGAAAAGCGGAAAAAACAACAATTAATTCGGGAGATACAAGCTTATTGGAAAAGCAGGAGAAGCAGCAGATAAAAGAAGTAGCTGAAATTTTCGGAATCTCCTCTTTACAGCAAAAAAAAATATATTTTTATGACGAAAGAGGCTATTGCTGCATTTCTAAATCATCCTACGAATTACAAGAAACGGATTCGTCTATGAATGCATGGCTCAATGTTATTTATAAAATGATGGCTGACGGTTTCAGTAACGAAATAATCTATTTTTACATCAAA
>VOFJ01002721.1_pt1 | contig 16935 bp, 22 predicted proteins | sample 5384081 | NCBI WGS metagenome assembly VOFJ01 (sample SAMN12384729, study PRJNA508395) | human gut metagenome | isolation source: healthy gut I | host: Homo sapiens
TTTATATCTTTTCTCGGGTCCTTTTATATCCGGGATAAAGAACACATTCTGGCAGAGAGCTTTCAGAAACTGAATGCGACAGGCGGAGACAGCGACGATATCCCTGATACCTTCGAGCAGTTCTGCGTTACCAACAACCTGAAAGTCATTATCACCGGACCGGAGCTCAGCAGCTTCGTCTATTCCAACGCAACCGACCGCCAGAGCCTCCAGACCCTGATCTTCGGCCTGATCAGCGGAAACGAGCATAGCACGCCAGACGAGTAATCGAATCCAACAGGATCACGACATCATGACCACATTCTACCATTCGTTTCGCCTTGTTCAATACGATCTCAGCGATTTTCACGTGACGTTCAGCCGGTTCGTCGAATGTAGAGGCGATCACTTCCGCATCCACGCTACGAGCCATATCCGTAACCTCCTCCGGACGTTCGTCGATCAATAATATAATCATATAAACCTCGGGATGGTTGTAAGCGATAGCGTTCGCGATATCTTTCAACAACATCGTCTTACCGGTTTTCGGTTGAGCGACGATCAAACCACGTTGCCCTTTTCCGATCGGGGAGAATAAATCAACCACACGTACGGCGATATTATCGTATACTTTCGGTGATTTACGTGCCGTAAGCATGAATTTCTCATCCGGGAATAACGGGGTCAAATGATCGAAAGGAACCCGGTCGCGAACCTCTTCCGGCGTACGGCCATTGATCTTGTCCACTTTCACCAACGGGAAATACTTCTCACCTTCCTTCGGCGGACGAATCGAGCCTTCTACCACGTCACCCGTTTTCAAGCCAAATAACTTGATCTGGGATTGAGAGACATAAATATCGTCCGGTGAAGTCAAATAGTTATAATCTGAAGAACGAAGGAAACCGTAACCATCTTGCATCATCTCCAACACGCCGGTTCCAGTAAGGATGCCGTCAAACTCATACATTTTCTCTTGAGCCTGCTGGTTGTTATTAGCGTTATTGTTATTACGGTTGTTATTATGATTATTCTGTCGATTGTTCTGTCGAGGATTATTCTGCTGGGGAGCGGCCTCGGGTTGAGGTTTGTTAGCCTCGGGTTTCGGAGCGGAGAACGGGAAAATCTGATCCAATACGGATTTAGCGTCCGGATGGCGAAATACGATGCGCTTAGGCTCTTCTTCCGTCGCTTGTGGTGAAGTGGTTTCTTCCGCTACCTCTACCGGAGTCGTATTTTCCGGCAAAGCGGCTTCTTCTTCCGTTTCAAGTTCCGCCACAACAGGAGGCAACAACGGTTTCTCCACCGGGCTCTCTACTACCGCCGGAGTTTCCACGGCCGAGATTTCCGTTACCATAGAGATCGTTTGCGGCTCTTTCGAAACCACCACTTCCTTGTTATCCTCGGAAGGAGCGATAGCGCCCGCTACCTTTTCCTTTTTCTCGATACGGACTCTTTTCTTACGTTCAGGCTGCTCTTTTTGCTCTTTCTTGTCAGCCGGAGCAGCCACTGGCTTTTCCGAAGCCTGTTGGGCACTCTCTGCAGCTTCGGCAGTCTCAGCCTTCGCCACTTTAGGAGAAGCGGCTTTAGCCGGACGGCCTCTCTTACGGCCCTCTACAGGCTTCTTAGCCTCTTTCTCTTTCATCTTTTCAGCCTGAATGCCGGCATAGGAGATCGCTTGCTCATCAAGAATCCGATAAACCAACTCTTCTTTCTTTAAGCTGCTAACTTTTTTTATTCCCAACTCTTCCGCGATACTTTGAAGTTCGGGAAGAAGTTTTTCATTTAGTTCTAGAATGTTATATTTCTGCATATTGCGAAGTAATAATATAAATGGCACATACACACGGATCACATATGCAAACACGACGTACGCCCAATGGTATCATTGTATCTTTATTAAATTATAATTTTCATGTAATAACCGGATTGTTCAGCTAATTTGAACCATTAGTAACATATCTGCGGAGTAAATCTTCGCAAATGTAAGAATATTTTTACAATAAACGAGGATTTAGCCCAAAAAATTCACAATTAGCACACGCTTTGTTGATTCGTCTATACGAAAACGATTATCAGTCCTTTCTCCTACCACCCAAACGATAGCGTCGCCACTACAAAGAAGCCATGTGCGCTCCTTCTCAATCCGGCTAAATTTATGATCGGAGAAATAGTCACTCAACTTCTTACGTCCTTTCATTCCGAAGGGAATAAACCAATCGCCTTCTTTCCAAGTCCGCAATGTTAAAGGGAAATCGAGTTTATCATAATCCAAATAAGCGATCCGCTTATTCTTCTCGATAGGGAAATCTATAGTTATAACAAGTTTTTTGGAAAGATAGTTCAATAGGTTCATGATTAATGCCCTTTTCTGGATCTAAAACGAAGGTTCGCTTTTCCTTCTTCTCTAAAGAAGTGATCCATAAATAATCCCGATCCTTCAGCAAACGATGGGTGGAAGAGTAAAACAGCTTACCAGGCTCCTTGGTCAAGGCAGCGAAAATATCGTCCGAGACCAGACGGGTAAAACCATATTCTTTTAATAACTCATACAAAATCGTCTCCGGAGCCGGAAACCGCATCAACGCCCCGATAGAAAGACGATCATCCGATACGACAACCTCTTTCCGGGCTTGTTCCAATACATATATATATATAGTCTCTGCGGCAGAAAGATGCTCGGCGGAACGTGCGATGGTATTCCGGGCCGATGGATTTATCTCCTCCAAAAGCGGCAACACATTCAAACGGATGAAATTACGGGTATAAGCATCCGATAAATTCGTGCTATCCACCATATAGGCGTAGCCTTGATCCGCCAGCCAAGCCAAGATATCCTCACGGCTTACGCACAGCAAAGGACGGACGATGAAACCATTCCTCGGACGGATCCCGCTCATCCCCCGGATTCCCGTGCCCCGTATCAAATTCATCAAGACCGTCTCCACATTATCGTCCCGGTGATGGGCGACGGCGGTCGCCTGCCCTCCCAGCCGCTCCCGCATCTCCTCAAACCAAGCATAGCGCAATTCACGGGCAGCCATCTCTATCGAGAGATGCCTCTCTCCGGCATAAGAGATCGTATCGAAATCTATCTTATGAAAGGGTACTTCCAAAGATTCTGCGAACTCACAGGCAAATGCCTCATCCCGATCCGACTCCTCCCCACGCAAATGAAAGTTACAATGAAGCGCTATACACGGATATCCCAAACGCACCAATACGCCCAACAAAGCCACAGAATCGGCACCACCGCTCAATCCGACCAAAACCGGACGATCCTCGGATAACAGCCGGTACTTCTCTATATATAAACGTATCGTATGTATCATAACATCTTTGTATTAAAAACAATAATGGCCCTAGCCGGTTTTAGCTAGAGCCATTACTTATAGATCTTTTGAATTAATCTTCTACACCTGCTAATTCCGGGTCGATCATAATACGACCACAGTATTCGCAAACAATAATTTTCTTACGCAACTTGATATCCAATTGCTTCTGAGGCGGGATCTTGTTAAAGCAACCACCGCAAGCGCCACGTTGCACATAAACAACAGCCAAACCGTTACGAGCACCTTTACGGATACGCTTGAAAGCGGTCAACAAACGAGGTTCGATAGTGGCTTCCAGCTTCTTCGCTTTCTCACGAAGTTTCTCCTCATCCTGCTTTGTCTCGGAAATGATCTGCTCCAACTCGCTCTTTTTCTGAACCAAGTCAGCCTTACGGCCTTCCAGCTTCTCAGTCAGTTCAGCGATATCTTTTTTCTTAGCGTCTACCGCCTCTCCGAACTCACGGATTTTCTTCTCTGAGAACTCAATTTCCAAACCTTGGAACTCGATCTCCTTGGACAGGTTATCAAACTCCCGGTTATTACGCACATTATCTAATTGTGCCTTATAGCGATCTATCAATGTGGTAGATTCCGTGATCTTATGCTTTTGCTCAACAACAGAAGCCTCAAACTCCTTGATCTCCGCCTGATAGTTCTGGAGACGTGTTTCCAGTCCTGCGATCTCGTCCTCCAAGTCTTGAACCTCCAGAGGAAGCTCACCACGAAGGGTCTTGATCTTATCAATTTCAGTCATCATCGTCTGAAGTTGATACAGCGTAGAAAGCTTTTCTTCAACCGTATATTCCTTTTCAGCTGATTGTTTATCTGTAGCCATTCTATAAATATTTTACTGGGTTTGAATTAACATTCGAAAAATGTACCGCAAAGGTAGGGAATTTTTTCGATATTATGTTATAAAATATGTCTTTTGTACAGATTTCCGATTCATAATGACCGATAACCGCCAGTAGAATCCGGTCCTCCACATCGTAAAAATCGTTGTACTTCGCCTCCCCCGTTATAAAGACATCGGCACCATACGCGATAGCGTCCTTGATCAAGAAAGCGCCGCTGCCTCCGCAGATAGCGACCTCTCGGATAGGCTTACCAGTAAATGGGGAATGCTTCACGCAACCGACGTTAAACAGGGCCTTGATCCGCAACAAGAAACTCAACTCATCTTCCTCGGCAGGCAACTCTCCCACTACACCGGAACCTGCCTGTTCCCATGTGTTTGATAACGAATAAAAATCAAAAGCCGGCTCCTCATACGGATGAACGGATAACAGGGCACGGGTCACCGCCGTCTTCTTGAATGCCGGAAGGATCATCTCGATACGCACCTCTTTCTCTACATGCAACTCGCCGATCTCACCACAAAACGGATTGCATCCCGCATTGGCACGGAATGTTCCCTCGCCATGTAAATTATAACTGCAAGCATCATAGTTCCCGATACTTCCCGCACCGGCATTGAACAAGGTATTCCGCATGATCTCGGCATAAGCCTCGGGGACAAACGTCACCAACTTCAGCAAAGCGCCTTTTTGGGGGCTCAAGATCCGTACATTTTGCAAGCCGATCAACTCTGCCAAACGGTAATTCACGCCTCCTACGGCATTATCAAGATTGGTATGGGCGGCATAAACCACCAAATCATACTTACACGCCTTCATCATGCAACGCTCGATATAATTGGAGCCAGTCAACGACTTAAACGACTTAAAGGCCAAAGGATGATGAGAGATGATCAGGTTGTATCCCATCTCGATCGCTTCATCAAGCACCTCCTCGGTAACATCTAGGCATAGCAACACACCCGTCGCATGCTGGTTCACGTCGCCAACTTGCACACCCGCATTGTCAAAACCTTCTTGAAGCGGCAGCGGGGCGTAATGCTCGATTTCTCTCAATATATCTTTAACCTTTACCATGCTAAATATCTTTTGATTTATGTTCGGGAGAAAAAGTAATTCCTTTCGGAAGAAAAGAAAATTCCATTCAGATGGAATAAGATTCCCATTCGAATGGAATTTCAGATTGGATTATTTCTTGATATCAACGATCAAATTCAGTTCGTCCAACTGGGCCGGATCCAAGACACCCGGAGCATCGAGCATAACATCTCGTCCAGAATTGTTCTTCGGGAAAGCGATACAGTCGCGGATAGAATCCAAACCGGCGAACAAAGACACGAAACGATCCAAGCCATAAGCCAAACCTCCATGAGGAGGCGCTCCGTACTTGAACGCATTCATCAAGAAACCGAATTGCTCTTGCGCTCTTTCTTCGGTGAATCCTAACAGCTTGAACATCTTATCCTGTAATTGGCTGTCGTGGATACGGATAGAACCACCACCCACTTCAACGCCATTGATAACCATATCATACGCATTCGCACGAACAGCGCCCGGATCCGTGTCCAACAACGGTATATCATCCGGATTCGGAGAGGTAAACGGATGGTGCATAGCGTAGAAACGTTGATCGTCCTCGTTCCATTCGAACAGCGGGAAGTCGATTACCCACAAGCAAACGAACTTATCCTTGTCACGAAGGCCTAATTGATTACCCATCTCTAAACGCAACTCGCAAAGTTGCTTACGAGTCTTCATCGCATCGTCGCCGGAAAGGATCAAAATCAAATCACCCGGCTTAGCGCCGAACGCATTCTTCATTTCTTGAAGAACCTCTTGGCTATAGAATTTATCTACGCTTGATTTCACGTTACCATCCGCTTCCACACGGGCGTAAACCAAACCTTTAGCACCTACCTGCGGACGTTTCACGAATTCAGTCAGCGCATCCAGTTGTTTACGGGTATAGCTTGCAGCACCTTCCGCACAGATACCCCCTATGTAAGCAGCGTTATCGAATACGGAGAAACCATGGCCTTTCATGATGTCCATCAACTCGACGAACTTCATGCCGAAACGCAAATCCGGTTTATCGCTACCATATTGTTTCATAGCATCTTGCCAAGTCATACGCATAAACGACTCCTTGAACTCGACACCACGGATTACCTTAAACAAATGTTTCGCCATGCCCTCGAACATATTCAAGACATCCTCTTGCTCCACGAAGCTCATCTCACAGTCGATCTGCGTGAACTCCGGCTGGCGATCCGCACGCAAATCCTCGTCACGGAAACATTTTACGATCTGGAAATAACGGTCGAAACCGGAAACCATCAACAATTGCTTCAAGGTCTGTGGAGACTGAGGCAAAGCGTAGAACTGTCCCGGGTTCATACGGGAAGGAACCACGAAGTCACGGGCACCCTCCGGGGTAGAATTTACAAGAACCGGAGTCTCTACCTCCAAGAAACCTTGCTCATCCAAATAGCGGCGAACCTCGAACGCCATTCTATGACGAAGTTCCAGATTCTTACGAACGCAAGCACGACGCAAGTCCAGATAACGATATTTCATACGCAAGTCATCACCGCCATCTGTCTCCTCCTCGATCGTGAACGGAGGGGTAAGCGCAGTGTTCAGGACATTTAATTCAGAAACGATCAACTCAATATCACCTGTCGGGATATGCGCATTCTTGCTGGAACGCTCACGAACCGTACCCGTAACCTGAATCACGAATTCACGGCCCAGTTTATTCGCCTTTTCGCAAAGAGCTGCATCAACCTCCTGATTAAATACCAACTGAGTAATACCATAACGGTCGCGGATATCGACAAATGTCATTCCTCCCATTTTGCGGGTTTTCTGCACCCAACCGGCCAGTGTAACCACCAGACCTTCATCCGCAAGGCGCAAGTCGCCACAAGTTCTTGTTCTATACATCTTTTTAAAGATTTATTTGTTTTAATTCCATGAATCAAAAGTATACATACAATGTACCTGTAAAATACTATTGTACTCTACGCGCAGCCGGTCTGCAAAGATAATACTATATTCATTAACTATAATATTTTCATTGAAATTAAAAAAGAAAAACAGGATAACCTAACTAATGATACTTGTAATTGCTCAACACAAAACAACTGTCATACTATCATAACACAAACCTCATCAATTGATATTCAAAGCCATGCATCGTATGATAGTTTAGATGATACGGATCGACACAACCATCATACTATCATAAACACACCTATATTTTATCATGCAGTATATTGTTTATTTTCAACAACATAACGACCCATTTACGCTGAGACCAGGGTCTGTTTTCCCTTTACACCCGGGTCTCAGCACAGTTCAAACCCGGGTGTAAAAGGCACTCAAATAGGGGTCTCAGAGAAATAATCCACTTATTCTTCGCAAAAAAAAGCTATAACATCACTAAAAAAAGAAGCATATATAATGTAAAATAGCTCACCGACAATACATTCAGGCACCTTATATTTTCGATAAACAGGAAGATATGATAGTTAAATGAGGATTATGACAGTTGCCATGATAGTTATTTCAAACAACTATCATAGATATACACATTGAGATTCAATCAATATAAAAGAAAAATGAGAGTATGACAGTTTATTTGTAAAAACTAACCAGGAAAGAAAAGTTTGGATAATATATCATATAGATAAAAAAAAAAAAGAGAACCAACTATTTTGTTGATTCTCTTTTCTTGTCGGGGGTATAAGGATTCGAACCTGGGACCCCCTGCTCCCAAAGCAAGGGAACACAGCTTGTATTTTACTAATTTTCTAGCTTCTTAACGAAATCATGTACAATATCTAACAGATATTTAAAAGTTACATTGTTTTTATTCTACTTTTTTGATTGTATTTTTCCAACAAAAATACAACTTCAAAAAGCGGAATAACAGATTTCGTATCTGAAGTATTCAATAAATTATCAAAGATCTTGAGTTTGCATTCCGGCTGCGCAACACTCTGTATAACCATTTATCTAAAAAAAATGGTGCGCAAATATAGTTTTTTTTTATCTAATCCCTCAAAATATTCTTTTGACTTTTTTTTAAATACCTTATAATACGATCACTTTCTTCTTTTTTTGCTTAAATGCAGATCGATCATCCAGTCTGCCCAGGCGTCTGTTCCGTAATCCGGAATATTAAACCACTCCCCTTCCTGAAGAGTTGAAAACAGACTAATGATGTCGTGAATCTGATCCGGATACCGGCATAACTCTTCTTCGGATATAGTAACAGAGTAATGCTTTTTATATTCTGTTACCTTCTCGAATACCTGAGACAGCCGGATTATCTCGTGAAAGGTAGGTGATTGCCCTTTATCTATCTTTAGCGTGATGCAGGACATTTCTCCCCCTTCTTTTCAAGTTGGTATACCAAAAGAGCATTTTCTTGCTCTAAAGCATTGCACCGGCTAGCAGCATCCTTCAACTGCTTCCGGAGAGTAGCGATAATTTTGTCTTTATTTTCCATGTGATTCACATTTTAATCAAAAAAACACTAAAACAACTAAAAACGGCAAAAAAATTGTTCAAAATCTCCATATATATTCAAAGCTGGACATTCGCATTAGAAGGCTTGAATCTTCAAACAAGATACATAATCCATATTCAGCAATCCTCTTATCTACAGTAGTCTATCCAATTAAACAGAAAAGATACTTATTGATTAATTTTATTTTAGTTTTATCTATTCTTCCATAGTCACTTCTGTAACTCTTAACAATTTTCTTCAAAGACAGAACACTCTCCGTCAGTAATTTCACACTATTAAACTCATTCTTTATTAATTTATAATTTTGATGAGTAGTTAGTAGTTCAAAAAACAGTGGCAATTTTTTTTATAATCACTTTGATTATAATTGTTGCCTTTATTTTTTATTTTCTATTAGCTTAAGACAAACATCTTTTAAACTAGCAATTGATGTTTTTACATTATTATCACTATAACCAGGCAAACAGATTTAAATTATAAAATATTGATTTTTGCCAAATGATAATATTGACTAATTAAATCATCATCCTCAAAAAATCATACAACCTTGAAGAAAATGTATTCCAGCATATAATTCATCTTTCATTCTTTTTTGAAAAACATCTTGTTCTTTTATTCTATTATCAAATAAATCAATTTTTCCATCTAATTCCAATTGCTTACTCTCTAATGTCTTATATAATAAATCAATCTTTCTCAATTCATTTTGAACATTTAATACACTAAAAATTTGCCAACCAACTATAAATGTTACAGCGGCCCCAATAAACGATGCAATAATACCAATAAATGTATCCGTTGTTAAATCAACAACTGCATGCACATCTACAAGTACAAATATTATAGCAAGAATAGATATTGCATAAGGACCAATCATCCACCATTTCCACTTAACTCTTCGCATAACGAAACCACAGTGAGGACACCTTTTTATAGTATTACTAACCTCTTTTTACATTAGGGCAACTAATCAAAGCCATAACCTATTATTTAAAATTTATCCCAAATAGCCAACATAGAAACCACAAAAAAGCCGCTATAGAGAACGTCACTACAACAAAGTTGTTTAACATTGCCCTAACTTCGGTTTCAATAATCCCTGCCTTAAGCACGCAAAAACCTTCTTCAATAATAGAAATTGTATTACACCTGTTAATCCTGCGAATATTGCGAATAAGTTCATAATAATACTTGTTTAAGTTGTTTTTATAATTGATTTCTTCTTAGCTTACCAGCCACCTTATAAAGAAACAAGATTTCACTCTTAGCAATATCCCGGTCTGGGAACTTACGACGACCATCCGGATTCAGCTCCATATTATATGAAACCATTGTCACATAATCATCTCCCCTTGAACTTTCATAGATGTTTTTTTATATACCGGTCCTCTCTCGTAATTACTACATAGCATTGACCGAAATCAAAATCATTTCTCCCAATAATGGGACGTACAAAAATCACATCCCCCGATTTATATTTATCATACATGCTATCGCCATATACAGTAACCCCCATACATCCACTAAAGCTAGGGATGGAAACCCATTCAGTTATTTTATTCTCATTTCCTTCTAAACCTATTCCATTTCCAGCACAAACGCGGATATCAAGTATCGGTTGCATATGACTTTTTTACAATCTCCGTCTATAATAGAAAAATTTTCACTCTCTCCCTTTCTAGTCTGGATTCCTTTTTCAAAATAATCTACTATAGTATTAGCATTAGCTAAGGTAGGCCTTGATTTCCCCTTTTTATAATTACCTATAGCCATGCGTGATATGCTAGTTGCATTAGCTATCTTATACGGAGTTTGGTCAGTATTAATAATATACTGAACAGCTTTGTCAATAATGTCATTTCTATCCATGTTTTTACTATTTGGTAAATTATTTTACTATATTTGCAAAGTATTTAATACTTACCGTTATGATCAAAAAAATTATATCCGTTTACATCCGATACAAATTAGTAAAGATGTTTTTTTGAAAGGCATTTCATATAGCAACTTCTCTGAAGATGCTATACTTATACAGGGCTTGGTAATCTTTATCTTGACTGGAAAATACCAGTATGAAAATAAGAAAGAGTCAAATACTTAGCGACTATGAGCCACCTTGCGTATTTCAAATTCTTCGTTATCTATAGATGGTAATATGACGGGTACCGAAAATCGGATACTTGTCATAGCCCTGTTTTTGTCCTCTTGTTTATTGGATAATTCACCTCCTATGCCTATGTTAGACAATAATACTGCAATTTTACCTTTGCCCGGACATGTTAGACTCTTCTTTTGACTCTTGACCCAGCATAGCTTCAAATTCAACAATTTGCACATGGTGTAGTTTACCTTTTACATTTACTCTACACCCTTGCTGACCTGCATCTCTTGGGCTAATCATAGCCCCTTCTGCACTACATACATCTTGGGCCTCTTTCACTCCCTGGACTATATCCAAAAGCGTATCTCGAACAAAATCCTTTAATTCCATATTTTTAAATAATACTAAATAAGCAATTGATTTTACTATTTACGTATATATAGTAAATCATTTTACTATATTTGCACCTGTAATAATTAATACACTGTCAAAGGTAAAGAATTTAGAATATATATAATAATATAAGGAGGTAAAAATGGATAAATTGACCCCACAGTATCATGAAGCAGGTGCACTATCTTTTAAAGATAGATATGAAGCGCTTGATGAAATCCCCACTCCTAAACAGGAGTTTGTCAGACGAATTGCAAATGCAACAGAACGCTCAGAGCAAACAGTCTACAACTGGCTTAGAGGAGTTTTCAAACCCGACAAGCTATGTAAAAAAAGGCTATATCTCATGAACTTGGAGCACCTGTAGAAATTCTTTTTCCGGAGGGATAGCCATGCTAGCAATAGAATTCTATACCACTCCAGAAGGAGAAGTAACGATCCGCGAGCAGGGAATGCCAGAACGCCAGCTGAAAGAATCGGATACTGATTTCATTCAACGGTTTCTAGAAGTTCTCGAAGAGTTCTACCCAAATGCTTATGCGGCATTAAGGGAAATATACTCTAGATACGAAGGCAATCGCATATATCGGGATTTTCTTGCAGTAAGAAGATTTGTGAAATGCAATTTTGGTTTGTATGACAATGCAATTGATGTCGATGAGAACTGGAATTTTCACTTTGAATTCGTCGGATGCCCTTTAAGAGGAGAGTGTAAATACTTCAATGTTATTTGCAATCCAAAATTCAACAGTACTCTATCTGATAGTCAATTAAGGGTAATGAAGCTCTGTTACCGAGGAAAAAGTGATGAAGAAATTGCTGATGAGCTATTCCTTTCTACCCATACAGTAAAGAATCATCGGAAGAACGTGTTCCGAAAACTCTCGATACACTCTATGGCGGAGTTTATGCGATATGCAAACGAAAAGAAACTATTCAAAAACGAATAACTAGAATTAATAAGCAAGGCGTCCCAGGTAAAGCGTTACAGGGAGTTTACAACATAAAATCCGACTCGAAATCTCTACAACCCAAAGTATTAATCGTAAACAGCATTGCTTAAAATGGAAGAAATAAACTTACAAAAATCGTAACCGCCAGTATTAAAATAGGCACAATTGCGACACTGAAAGGTTTAGGCCTCCTTTCTGAAATAGTAATTGCCGCTGATGCTGAACGGGAATACTCAAAGAAACTGGTCGATGAATGGAGGGCAAAAGGCAGAATAACCGGCTACCCAACAGGAAACTCTCAACGCGGAAAGTATTACTTCAAACGCTCCGAACTGGAAACCGCAAGCGCAATGGACGCATTGGGCAACGCACTTCCGGCAAACAAAATTTTCAAAAAACATATTTTGATGAAAATCGACTTATTGAAACTCGGGAATTTCCTGAGGGGTGGGAACGTCTGTCCTTTTTGCAGTCTTTGCTGTGATCTGTTTTATTGGCGTTTTGAAAGGTAACTACCTGCATATTATATCAATAGCAGGATTCTTAAGTATGGCATACTGCCTTTTGAATGAATGGTAACAAAAAATACAAACAAATGAAAATTATTAATCAACTAAAATCATAATCATTATGTCAAATCAAATTCAGTTAAAGGTAGAGGGAGATTAGCAAACTTCAGCCTCTACAAATCGCAGAATACAGTCCTGTAGAACAAAAGTTTATAACTATGTACAACGCCATCTGGGGCACCACGGTTGGAATACAGGTATATGAAAAGGAAAAATTCAACTTTAACAAGATTCTTCAAGAGAATCCTTCATTAACAGCAATGTACTCCTGTATCGTTATTCGGTTGTTTCCTCGACATGGCCGTTAACGGTTTTATCTCTTGATCCTACAGGCCGCCCTCACTGCTACATATTACCAAGAAAGGTAAAAACCGGCTACAAAAGATGAACGCGGATATGACATCTATGAAAACCGAGCAAGCGTCAACATAACCGGTTACGGAGAGTTGACTATGCGTATGCGTGCCGGACAAATAAAATATGTAGATAACCCGGTTATCGTTTATGAAGGAGATACATTCTCTCCATGCCTTGACAATGGAGTAAAGAGAATCAAATCATGCAGCGGCTTGCCCTAGAACATCAACCAAAGTAATCGCAGCCTTTATTCGTATCGTACGTAATGACGGCTCAGAGGACTATCAATGGATGATGGAAGGTGATATCGAGCGTTTGAAACACTACAGTGAAAAAGCAAATTCGCGATACGACCAACAGGCCAGAAAACGCGTACTTGGTGATGCTAATGCTTTATATACGTCCAACGGAGGAGGCATTGATCGGATTTTTGGAAAACAAAATGATCAAACATGCTTTCGATGCCTATCCCAAAGTCCGGACCGGAAAGTTTACTGTATTCGAAACACAGGAAGAACCTCAGGAGATCGATTACGGATTTAATGTAGAAGAGATTCCAACTGAACCACAGCCAGCGGCCATACAAACACAGGCGGCCAACCCTGTGCAAGACTTCATGAATCAGTCGCAGGCAGCCCCGGAGCCAGTAACAATACAGGCTTCGGAGTAACAGTAGAAGTTAGCCAGGGAAGACAATTATTCTGGATTTTAAAATAGTAATCAACATTTAAAGATAATCAAAATGGATACGCAAAATAACAATCTGCCTTTCAAAGCGAATGAAGTAGTCAATATATTGCAAGCGGCTCCCGGTATACTCACTGACAACGAAACACGGGTTACAAAGTGCAGTAACGCGGGTAAATCTCTGTTGGATACAATTAACGCAACAAATGGCATCAATTCGGACGAGGTAGACGGACAGGTGCAAAAGTTCATTGAGGCTTCTAAGCAAACGCTTAAACGTATCAATGGTAGCAGAACACCGATAACTCAAATGCTTACCGCTATATCAAAAAAGGTTCACTTCCTTAGAGAGTGAAATCGATGTCAAGACATCAGGGACTATCCCCTATAAACTGCAACAGGCTCGCAATGAATATGCAGCAAAAAAAAAGCTGGGAAGAACAGAAAAAACGTGTAGCAGAAGCTCGTAGAATCCAGTTAACTGAAAATGAGAAGGCTCAATATAAAGCGGATATCACTTTATTGCTAGACACTACTTATGCCAATTATGTAAGCAGGCATATCAAAGCCCTGAGTGGAATGTATGATCATGCAACGTTAGCATCTTACAATGACGTTTGCAGACAAATCAAAGAAGCTAATGTGACTTTCAATTGGACCGATTTCGCCAATAACGTAAAAGATACTTTCAAACCTTTTACATGGACGCGGCCACCCGAACAGGCATAAAAAAACGAATTAGCATCCATTAAAAAGTTGAATACACAAAGCGTTATTCTTTCGAATTGGAGGATTTGAAACAGTCCCTGATCGATCGCCTTCCCTCTCTTCGAAAACAGTTGGAAGAACAGGAAGAATTGCGCCGAACAAATGCGGTAGAAGCTGCTCGTCAGGAAGAGCAACGCAGGAAAGAACAACAGGAACAACTCCGTAAACAGGAAGAAGAACGCAAGCGCCGAGAGGCAGAAGCCAAAGCAAAGGCTGAAGCTGAAAAAGCGGCAGCCGAAGTACAGGCAGCATTTGATTTCTCTGCTGCCAGCATGCCTTCTACTCCGACAAAGGCAAAAGTTAAAAAGAAAATACAGATTACCAACCCGCAGGGTTTCCTTCAGGTATACCAGATGTGGTTCACTCGCGAAGGTATTAACATGTCGATGGAGGATCTAGAGAAGGTACATAAGAAGATGATTACCTACTGCGAGAAAGTTTGTGAACAAAGAAGGTGAAGAGATCAAATCTGCCTTTGTGAAATACATTGATGACGTAACAGCTAAATAAAATGGGAAAGAAATTTTATCTCACAAGCTGGATCAACTTCGGTAAGTACCGGAGTAATCCAGCCCGGCTGAAGTCGATCATTGAAACCTCAGAGGGTCGGAAATGGCTACGCTGGATGATTGCTAACACAGCCACATTCGAGTTCGACAAACTAGTATTAGACTACCTAGAACAACAGGAAGAAGATGGGACACGTATTACAGCCGGTCTGAAGTCAGCAACTCAGACCTGACAGAATCCTAAAAAACCTCCTCTATCCCCGTACACAATACGGGGATAAGGGAAAAAGGCTTTCAAATTTGGCAGTCTGGTTGATGCAATGCTGACGGAGCAGGAACGGGTACGGTATGACAAGCGGATGGTAGACGATGTATTGTATTCTGGCGAAGATTGGGAGCTGGCTCTGGCTATGATCAAATCGCTCCGGATGGAAGCACGCCGGGATCCGTTCCTGGCACAAGTACTGGCAAAGGCAGAGACGCAGCAATTCATGGTAAACAAAAAAACAGGTCTTTCAATATGGGAATTTCAGTATACACTCGATACTCGCTGTAAATGGGACTGGTGGTTACCAACATTCGGTTTTGGTGGAGACTTGAAAACTACTTTCGCCCAATCTCAAAAAAACAGTTCGACGAAGCTGTGGACTTCTTCGATTGGGACCGTTCTCGTGCCTGGTACATGGATATCGCCGGAAGCCGGCAAGATTTCATTTACGGGATCTCTAAAAGAACCAAAAGATATTTAAGGTCTTCATCAAGCGCGATGATCCTATCTATCTGAAAGGTAAAGAAAAAATATGATGAACTGGCTTTCCGCTGGTGGATGCTAATTGAATAAGATATGAAAAAGTTTTTTAAACAGATCACCTCCTGGTTCTTCCGGATATTATCGACTAAGTGCCCGGAATGCGGAGCACCAATGGTAATAAAGGAAATACCAGACAACTATTAAAGGAGAATGCTTTCCTGTCCTCCATTGTATCGGTTGCAACCATGAGTATATCTTAAAATAAACAGAATGAATCTGAATATTACACCAATTGATAGAGTATTGCCGAAGAATTAGCAGCAATCGACTCTTATCTGAATATCACTATGAGCGAAGATGTACAGGAAGCTGTTCTCCGCGGAAATGATCTAGCCGTTTATATTGCCCGGAGCGGGAAGCTGCTTGCCGATGCTAAATATTACCTGAATGGGAAAAAGAAGTCCAAAGTGTTCGATACGCTCCGAGAAACAGCTAGCCGGGCAGGTGCTACATCCAAAGCCGTAAATGCGATCATTGATAGCTTATGCAAAGATGAACAATATCTTGTCGATTGGTGTGAGCGTTTGAACCGGACCGCGACTCATCAACTGGAATGGTGTCGTACACTTAATCAGTAAAGCAAAAGCAGAAATGGCCTTAGCGCCTCAGAGTTATAACAATCCTAAAATTTTTAAATGAACATGGAAGAATTAGTAAAAAGAACAACCTGTGTATGAGATTCAAAAAGTTAAGCTCAAGAACAACCAGGTAACGGCAGATTATACAGAGCGATTTGTAGAAGCAAACTACAAGAACGAAGTAACCAAATCATCCCAGCAATTCGTTCATCCGGACCTGTTATATGCTATGAGTTTGTTAAAGACTCATGCCGTCAAGATTTGCGAAATGCAAGAAGCCGGAGTTGTAAATATCGAAAAATCCTTCGGATGATGATCTGAACGAGAAACTGAAGAACATCGTTATCACAGGGTACAGCAAAGGTGGATCAGACGAATCAGCCGGTGTTTCCATCCAAGGCACAAAAGCTATTGAAGAGCGGACAAGTCCTTAACCTTTCCGTCCCGTTTACAAAATTCGAAGACGAACTTCAGCAATACGTAACTGAACGAAGTATAACA
>VOFJ01001016.1_pt1 | contig 16922 bp, 17 predicted proteins | sample 5384081 | NCBI WGS metagenome assembly VOFJ01 (sample SAMN12384729, study PRJNA508395) | human gut metagenome | isolation source: healthy gut I | host: Homo sapiens
GGAACAAGGATAACCTGATTAGTGAGATCGATATGTTCAGTGATGCACTTGCCACCATGCGCCAGAAACTGGTGGATGACGACTGCGAAGGGCTGGAAAAAATGTTCCGCCTTTCCACCGAGCGCCGCAAGGCATTTGATAAAAAATAACCGGGAAGCCGGTCTGTTTTGCCGGAAGGGAGGCGGCCTTTATGCCCCGTAAAGAAGGACAAAAATTAAAGCTGCTTACGTTGTTGGAAATTTTCGTGCGGGAAACCGACGAAAAGCACCCCATCAGTGTGCCGCGCATGGTAGAACTGCTGAAAGAGCGCGGCATTGTGGCAGAGCGCAAAAGCGTGTATGACGATATCCAGACCCTGAACGAAATGCCGGATACCCCCTTTGAGATCGTGCAGCAGCGCGGCCGCGGGGGCGGGTATTATATGGTGGATACCCCGTTTGAATTGGCGGAGCTGAAACTGCTGGTGGACGCTGTGTATGCCAGCAAGTTCATCACCGCGCGCAAAAGCAAGGTGCTGATCGAAAAGCTGGGACGGTTCACCTCCCGCTACCGCCAGGAGGAGCTGGACCGCAAGGTGCTGGTTTCCGGTCGGGTGAAAAGCCAGGAGGAAAAGATCCTTTACAGCGTGGATACCCTGCACAGCGCCATCACCGCGGGCAACCAGGTGCGGTTCAAATACTGTGACTGGGACCTGCAAAAGCAGATGGTGCCCCGTCATGAAGGCCAGCTGTACACCGTCAGCCCCTGGGTGATGGTGTGGGAAAACGGAAACTATTATATGATCGCCTATACCGAAGGCCGTCTGAAGCACTACCGCGTGGATAAAATGCGCAAGGTGGAGCTGCTGCCGGATACCGAACGTGAAGGTGCTGAGGAATACGCCGAATTTGACGTAAACCAGTATATGCAGCAGATGTTTGATATGTTCAACGGCCCGGTGCGCAAAGTGACCATGCGGTGCGAAAACCGCCTGGCCGGGGCGATGATCGACCGGTTTGGCACGGGGGTTACCCTGGTGCGCAACCCGGATGGCGACCACTTTAATGTGGTGGTAAATGTGCAGGTCAGCCCCCGGTTTTACGGCTGGGTGGCCGGCTTTGGCACAGGAATCGAAATTCTGGACCCACCCAGCGTGCGTGCAGAAATGAAGAAAAAGCTGGATGAGCTGGAGGGCCTTTACCGCTGATGCAGACAGCAAAACAAAAGCTCAAACGCGCAGCACCGTGGCTGTTTTTGCTGCTGGTGCTGGCCGGGCTTGCCGCAGTGCGCGGTCTTGCCGCCAATTATGAGATCGGGTACGAGATCATGAACGGCGACTTCCAGAATTATAACCCGGTGCGCCACCTGCTGGCCGGGCAGGTACCTTATCGTGATTTTACCGTCTACCTTGGTGCGGGCGAGCTGTACAGCGTGGGCGGTTTGCTGCTGGTGCTGGGCAACAGCTTTGGCCGCAGCATGTTTGCCACAAACTTTTGCACCTGGTTCTATTTTGAGCTGCTGGTGCTGGCGGTCTGCCTGGTGGTCATCGGCACTGCCCGTGCGGCCCGCGCGGCAGCGCTGGCGCTGTGCAGCGTGTTTTTTGCCTATGTGCAGGGGGCAAACCTGCCGTTTGCCGGTCAGGTGAACACCCTGCTGAGCTATGCCGCCGCCAACGGTAACAGCGCCCGCATGATGCGCTCCGCCGCTTTAACACTGGCGGTACTGGTCATCCTGCTGGGACTGCATTTCTGGCAGCAGGATACAAGCAGGCGGCTGTTGGCCCCGGCGGTGCTGGTGCCTTTGCCGCAGGCTTTTTTTGTGCCTTGGAGCAATGATATGGGCGGCGCTGCCTATATTTCCATTGCGCTGGGGTATGGGATGTATCTCATCCGGCTGTATCGCAGTTCCATCGGTAAAATTGTGGTGCAGACACTGCGCTACATCGTTACCAGTGTGGTGGGGCTTGGCGTTTCGGTGCTGCTCATCAGCTGGGGGCACCCGCTGGCCTGGCTGCGCCAGACCCGCGGAACCAGCGCTTACCAGACTTGGTATTACGGCAATACCCTCAGCGACCGGGTGTGCAGCGTGGCAGACCTGCACTGGCCGGGCGCGGCAGTGTTCTGCCTTGCGGCGGCACTGGCGTTTGCCATCGGTATTTTTGTCTGCCGCAGCAAACGCTCTGCTGTGTTGGCGGCCGGTGGCTTTGCCCTGACACTGGGCATGGTGCTGTGGAACCTGCTGTACGGCATGGTCAGTGCCTCCAACAATGGGCCCACGGGCGGCGCGGCGGCACTGGCTACCGTACTGGCCCTGGCGTGTATCATCAAAGCGGTGCTGCTGGTTTGCCAAAAGGTAAGCTTTCCGCAGGTTGCAGCGCGCATTGTGCCCGCAGGCTGTGCGGTGCTGGGGGCCGCTGTGCTGGCCGTCGGCATGGCCGGGCAGGTGCAGACCCGCATTGGCGGGCACGAGGGCTATACCTTTGTGCCGGAGCTGGGCGGCTGGATCGGCGACCAGGCCGAAAAGCTGGCAACCGAAAAGGAACTGACGGCGGGCAAGCGGCTGTTTGGCACCTATTCCAGCGCGCTGGAAGCCATGACCGGCCAGCTGCAGCCTACCGGCACGGATTACATCATCCATGCCCTGGGGGATCGCCAACGCCTGGCGTACCTGCAAACCTTCCAGCAGGGGAATTTTGACATTGTCGTGACCCCCAGCCCCAAGGTGGCCCCGCCGGAGCGGTGGAGCCGCAACGCCAACTGGTGGTTCTACCGGGAGCTGTACCGTTACTGGCAGCCGGTGGCAAACACCTTCCAGTCCGGCGGCATGCACCTTTTCTGGGAGCGCACCGGAACCGATAACAATCTGAACGTGGAAACCACGACCGCTGCCACCCTGCAGGGAGATGGCACTGTGCTGGTGACCGTAACGGCGGCGGACGCGGATTTTTGCGGTGTGGCGGATGTAACGCTGCACTATGGGCTGGTCAGCTCTGACAGCATGGACCACCCGTTTGACCGGCAGTTCCTGCATGTGACCTGTGTGACGGAAAACGAACTCTGCGCCGCCGCGGAACGCGACACCAACCAGGGCGATTTCTACCTGCCCACCGACCGCGACAGTTACGAGGTGCCTATCACCATTTCCAACGGTGTGGGGCAAATTCTGCTGACGGCAAAATCCGGCAGCGGCACCGTGTACCCGCAGGTAAACGCAGTTGAAGTGAATGCGACGTATCAGGATTGGGAGTACTTCTTCGAGTAACGCGGAAAAAACTGCAGGTCCGGCAGCGGGAGTGGAAAGTTGTAAAATCTGCTTCAGCGCCGCAGCAAAACCGCCATTGGTTGAAACCGGATGGATTTTATGATATACTAAAATGATTGAAATATGGCATACAGAGAGGGGGCAGCAGGATTGCTCAGTGAAAATCAGCGTATCAGGGGCTTGATCAGCAGTGTGATTGATATTGTGCTGCTGATTGCCGCATATCTGCTGGCCAATTTCCTGCGCTTTAACTGGCTGCCTTTTTTTTGAGGAGGGGCGGCGCCGGCCCGGCACTGGATATTGCCCGCAGCCCTATGGTTGCCCTGGGGTGGGCGGGCTACGCCGTGGTGATGGTGCTGCTCTATTGGAGCCGCGGGCTGTATAACCCCTCCCGCCTGCGGGGGCTGTGGCAGCGCAGCACCACCATTGCGTTCGGCAACGCGCTGGGCGTGGTGGGCTTTATGGCGCTGCTCTTCGTTTTCCGCCTGCAAAACTTCTCCCGCGGGGTCATGCTGCTGCTGTACGGGTTCAGCACCGGCTTTTTGATCTTCAAGCGGATGATCAAGCGCTGGTATGACCGTGCCCGCAACCGGAAAGGGGAGGACCTGCGCCATATCTTGCTGGTCGGCGGCGGCGATATGGCTGCCGAGTACCTGCTGGCACTCGAACATAACCCGTATTATGGCTTCCATGTGGATGGCTACCTGGCGCCTTATGCCAACCCGGACCTGGATGTGCGCTACCTGGGCGGATATGACAAAATGGAAGTCACGCTGGATGAACCCGGCATTGACGAGGTGGTGGTGGCCCTGGATGCCGCCGAGATGCACATGCTGACCCGCGCCTTTGCCGCCTGCGATAAGCACGGCACCCGCATTACCATGGTGCCGTTTTATAACGATTACCTGCCCGCCCGCCCCACCATTGATGTGCTGGGCGATTGTAAGCTCATCAACATCCGGCAGACGCCGTTTGATAATATCCTGAACGCCTTTATCAAGCGCGCCATGGATGTGGTGGGCAGCCTGGTGCTGATCGTGCTCACCAGCCCCATCATGCTGGGGTAGCCATCGGCGTCAAGCTGTCCAGCCCTGGGCCGATCATCTTTAAGCAGGAGCGCGTGGGGCTGAACAAACGCCCCTTTATGATGTATAAGTTCCGCTCCATGCGGGTGAACGCCGCCGAGGATTCGGCCTGGAGCACCAATAGTGACCCGCGCAAAACGCGGTTTGGCAGCATTATCCGCAAATTCAGCCTGGATGAACTGCCGCAGTTTTTCAATGTATTAAAAGGGGATATGAGCCTGGTTGGCCCGCGGCCAGAGATCCCGTTCCATGTAGAGCATTTTAAGGAAGAAATTCCCCGTTACCTGGTGCGCCAGCAGGTGCGCCCCGGCCTGACCGGCTGGGCGCAGATCAACGGCCTGCGCGGTGACACTGATATTGCGGAGCGTATCCGTTATGATATCTGGTACATCGAAAACTGGACCGTTGCACTGGATATCAAAATTTTGTTCCGCACCGTGTTTGGCGGCAAAATGGTCAACGATGAAAAGATCCAGTAAACAACCAAAGGAGGGCTGAGGATGAAAAACGGCAAGCCGAAGGTAGCCATTGTGCATGACTGGCTGGTGGCATACGCCGGTGCAGACCGCGTGGTGGACTGTATGCACCATGTTTTCCCTGATGCACCCATCTATACCCTCGTCTATAACGAAAACAACATGCCTGCGTGGTTCAAGGATTATGATATCCGCACCACCTATCTCCAAAAGCTGCCTTTTGCCACCAAGCTGTACCGTGCCATGCTGCCGTGGATGCCCCGCGCGTTTGAAGCACTGGATCTTTCGGAATACGATATGGTCATTTCGTCCTGCTCTTCCTGCAGCAAGGGCGTGATCACCCGGCCGGACGCCGTGCATATCTGCTACTGCCATACGCCCACCCGCTATGTCTGGGATTTTTATTATACCTACCGCAACAATGCCAACGCGCTGGTGCGGGCGGTCATGCCCGGCCAGATGCTCAAGCTGCGCCAGTGGGATAAGTGCGCCGCGGACCGGGTGGACTATTTTATCGCCAACTCGCATTATATTGCCAAGCGCATCAAAAAATATTACCGGCGCGACAGTGATGTGATCTACCCCTGCGTGCATATCAACGAAGAACCCTTTGTGCCCAAAGAGGAGTTTTACCTTGTGGTGGGCCGCTTTACCTGGTACAAGCGGATTGACCTGGCTGTGGCAGCCTGCACCAAGCTGAACAAGCCGCTGATCGTGATCGGCGGCGGCGGCGAGGGCGACAAGCTGCGCGCCATGGCTGGCCCGACCATCCGCTTTTTGGGCGGCGGCCTGAGCGACGAAGAGGTGCGCGGCTATTATCTGCGCGCCAAGGCGTTTTTGTTCCCCGGCGAGGAGGACTTCGGCATCACCCCCGTGGAAGCCCAGAGCGCCGGCACCCCGGTGCTGGCCTTTGGCCGCGGCGGCGCCTGTGAGACTGTGCTGGACGGCAAAACCGGCCTGCTGTTTGACGAGCAGACACCCGAAAGCCTGGAAGCCTGCATCCAGAAGTTTGAGACCGAAGGCGTGGCTTATCCCCCACAGCAGATCCGGGAACACAGCCGCAGCTTCAGCGAGCAGCGCTTTGAGGACGAGCTGCGGGATTACTGCACCCGCCGCTATGCGGACTGGCAGCGTGAGCTGGAAGCCTGCTCTCACCACGAAACCGCCAAGGAGGCCGAAGAGTGAACCCCATTGTGATCAATGGCACAGTGCTGTGTGACCCCATCACGGGCATTCCGCGCTTTGTGTATGAAGTTGTGACCCGGCTGGACCCCCTGCTGGAGGGCACCGGCCTGGATGTGCGGCTGTGCTACCGGGACGATGGCCGCCCGCTGCACCTGCCCGAACTGAAAAACATCAAAATTGTTCCGCTCAAGGCCATTAAGTATAGTTACAATCTGGTGGTGCTGCCGCGCTACCTGCGCAAACACCACGCCTTTTACGTTGGCCTTGCCAGCGATATGCTCATGACCCGCCGCAGCGTGGTGGTGCTGCATGATATCCGCCCCCTGGTAATGAAAACCGACCGTGCGTTTTTCCGCTTCAAGTTCTGGTTCCACTGCCTTTCCACCAAATGGTTTGCCCGGCGGGTGTTCACCGTCAGTGATAACCAGCGCCACCTGATCAGCGAGCGACTGGGCATCCCACTGGATAAGATCGGTGTGACCTATAACGGCTGGGAGCATCTGCAGAACGTCCAGCCGGACATGACGGTGTTTGACAAGCTGCCTGGCGTGAAGAAAAAAGAATACTATTACGCACTGGGAAGCCTGGCCGGGCACAAAAACTTTAAGTGGGTGCGCGAGGTTGCCGCCCGCAACCCGGATAAAACCTTTGTTGTGGCCGGCGGCAAGAACCTTGCTGCCTTTGGCAGCGCCGAAGCAGATGCTGCCCAAAACACCAGCAATATCTTTTACCCCGGCTATGTGACGGACGGCCAGAACAAAGCGCTGATGCAGAATTGCAAAGGCTTTTTACACCCCGCTGTGTTTGAAGGGTTCGGCATTCCGCCGCTGGAAGCGCTCAGCCTGGGGGCACCCATCGCCCTGGCCCGTGCCAGCTGCCTGCCGGAGCTGTATGGCGATACCGCCCGCTACTTTGACCCCTATGACTATGATGTGGACCTTGACGCGCTGTTTGCCAAGCCTGCGGCCCCGCCGGACAAAGTACTGGCCAAGTACAGCTGGGAGAAAACCGCACGGTTCTGGCTGGACGAGATCAAAAAGTGCGCGGAAGCGTAAGAGCAGTTGGGACAGCCCCCGAAAAAGAGAAGCACATAACGGTTCGGCAGGGTGGGGCTGCCTCGCCCTGCAGGATAGGGAAATACCTCTTACGCAGGGGAACATGCGGTGCGCCTACGCTGTGCACAGATGTTACGTGCATCAAGCTGTATAACCCACCCCGCTGCATACCCCAAAATCACGCACCTGAAACACAAAAATCTACCCGCAAAAGGGAAGTGAATATCATTGGATAAAATAGCAGTTCTTATCCCCTGTTATAACGAATCTCAGACAGTACAAAAGGTTGTGATGGATTTCCGCCGCGTTCTGCCGGAAGCTACGATCTATGTGTACGATAACAACTCTACCGATGGCACGGCAGAGCTGGCCCGCACAGCCGGTGCCGTGGTGCGCCACGAATACCAGCAGGGCAAAGGCAACGTCATCCGCCGCATGTTCCGCGAAATTGACGCCGAAGCCTATATCATGGTGGACGGCGACGATACCTACCCGGCGGAAGCGGCCCCGGAAATGGTCAAAGCCGTCACCGAACACCAGGCTGATATGGTGGTGGGGGATCGGCTTTCCTCCACCTATTACACCCAGAACAAACGCCCGTTCCACAATTTTGGCAACGACCTGGTGCGGTTTTTTACCAACAACCTCTTCGGCGGCCAAATCAAGGATATCATGACGGGCTACCGTGCGTTCAGCTACCAGTTTGTCAAAACCTACCCGGTGCTGAGCCGCGGCTTTGAAATCGAGACCGAAATGACCATCCACGCCCTGCACCGCAACATGCAGGTGGAGAATGTGATCATTGACTATCGTGACCGCCCCGCAGGCAGCGAAAGTAAGCTGAATACCTATTCGGACGGCTTCCGCGTGCTGCGCACCATTGCACGGCTGTATAAAAACTACCGCCCGTTCGGCTTTTTCAGCACCCTGGCTGCGGTGCTTGGCATGATCAGCCTGTGCTTTTTGGCCCCTGTTCTGGGCGAATATTTTGCCACCGGCCTTGTGCCGCGCTTCCCTACGCTGATCGTGTGTGCCTGCGTACTGGTGGCGGCGCTTTTGCTGTTTATTTCCGGCGTGATCCTTTCCAGCCAGCTGACAAAGGATGACCGCGATTTTGAATTCCACCTGCAGCAGGTGCAGCAGTGGAAAAACCGTTCCGCTGATCCGTTCAGCCATTCTGCCAAATAACAAGGAGGTTCCCCATGAAACAGTATGATTACCTGATCGTCGGCGCTGGTCTGTTTGGCGCAGTGTTTGCACAGCAGGCTACCAAGGCAGGCAAAAGCTGCCTGGTGATCGATAAGCGCGACCACATTGCCGGCAATATCTACACCGAAAATGTTGAGGGCATCAATGTCCACCGCTATGGCGCACATATCTTCCATACCAACAATAAAGAAGTGTGGGACTATGTGAACCAGTTCGCTGTGTTCAACCGCTATACCAACTCTCCGGTGGCAAACTATAAGGGCGAACTGTACAACCTGCCGTTCAACATGAACACCTTCAACAAGATGTGGGGCGTTGTGACCCCCGCCGAGGCCGAGGCAAAGATCGAGGAGCAGCGCGCTGCCCACTTTACCGCCGAGCCCAAAAACCTGGAGGAGCAGGCCATCAACCTGGTCGGCACCGATATTTACGAAAAGCTGGTCAAGCACTATACCGAAAAGCAGTGGGGCCGCCCCTGCACTGAGCTGCCGGCGTTCATCATCAAGCGCCTGCCGGTGCGCCTGATTTTTGATAACAACTACTTCAATGCGCTGTATCAGGGTATTCCCAACGGCGGCTACACCCAGATGGTGGCCAACATGCTGCAGGGTGTGGAAGTTCGCCTGGGTGTGAACTACCTGGCTAACAAGGCTGAACTGGATGCTCTGGCTGACCGTGTGATCTACACCGGCCCCATTGACGCTTATTTTGATTACTCCCTGGGCACCTTGCAGTACCGCAGCGTTCGCTTTGAAACCGAAACGCTGGCCTGCCCCAACTATCAGGGCAACGCTGTCATCAACTACACCGATGCCGAAACCCCGTACACCCGCATCATTGAACACAAGCACTTTGAGTTCGGCTCCACCGAGCCGGGCACCAAGACGGTCATCAGCCGCGAATACTCCGCTGAGTGGAAGCCGGGCGACGAGCCGTACTACCCGGTCAACGATGACAAGAACAGCGCCCTGTACGCCAAGTACAAGGCACTGGCCGATGCCGAGCCGCACGTTGTGTTCGGCGGCCGCCTGGGCGAGTATAAGTACTATGATATGGACAAGGTAATTGAAAGCGCGCTGGCCTGCGTTGCTGTGCAGATGGATAAGATTAACCAGTACAAAGCATAAGGCCGGCGTAAACCAGGATTTATAGCAAAACCGCATGATTCCAAATACCGCTGCGGCGGGAATGATGCTGTGCAATTTGAGATAAAGGACAAAGCAATGACGGAATTGAGTGTTTCCATCCTGTCTGCCGATCTGGCCAACCTTGCCGCCGAAACGGCCGATTCTATGGTGTGCGGTGCAGACATGGTGCATTTTGATGTGATGGACGGCCACTTTGTACCCAACATCACCTATGGCGCGCCGGTGCTGAAATGCCTGAAAAAGGCCGTGCCGGAAGCATTTTATGATGTTCACCTGATGATCTCCGACCCTGCACGCTATGCACAGGATTTTGCGGCAGCAGGGGCAAACCTGATCAATTTCCACATTGAAGCTGTGCCCAACCATGTGGGGCAGACCATTGCCGCTGTGCGGGAGACTGGGTGCCTGGTGGGCCTGACCATCAGCCCGTCTACCCCGCCGCAGGCAGTGTTCCCCTACCTGGATGAACTGGACCTGGTGCTGGTCATGGGGGTGGAGCCCGGCTTTGGCGGGCAGAAGTTCATCCCCACAACCGTCAGCCGTGTGGCAGCCATCAAGGCAGAGTGCAACCGGCGCGGTGTTTCCCCCCGCATTGAGGTGGACGGCGGCATTAACACCGAAACCGCCTCCCTGTGTGCCCAGGCCGGAGCCAGTGTGCTGGTCATGGGCAGCGCGTTTTTTAAGGCGCAGGACCGTACCGCGCTGGCCAAACAGGTTCGGGCGCTGTAACCCCCAAAGGAGTATCCATGCCAAAACGTCATGATAAGATCACCAAAAGTGTAAACTATGATTATTATTGGGACATTTTGTTTTGCACTGTCCCGCTTTTGGCGGTCAGTTGTTTTTATTACGGAGCGCGCCCGCTGCTGATGATGGCGGCCGGGCTGCTGACTGCGTATGTGGCGGACTGTGTTGTTACCCCGCTGCATGCGGCGGGGTACCGCGCACATGAGCCTTCCAGCGAAGCTTTTGCTGCGCTGATTGTGCTGATGATGCCGGCTTCGGCCCCGTATTATATGGTGGTCACGGCAACGATCATTGCCGTGCTTGTCAAAGAAGCGTTCGGCGGAGAGGGGCACTATCCCTTCCACCCGGCGGCGGTGGGATTGGTGGCGGCAACGCTGGCATGGCCGCGAGACATGTCGTCCTACCCGGCACCGGGTACAGTGCTGGCACTTCAGCAGCACCGGAAGTGGTGCTGACCCAAGGCAGCAACACCACCCTGTCTGCCGGCGGCCTGCCGTCTGACAGTACCATCAACCTGTTGACCGGTAATGTGGCTGGGCCGCTGGGCTGCTGCGCTATTCTGGTCATTGTGGCCTGTGGGCTGTACCTGCTGGTGCGCGGCCACATGCAGCTTTCTACCTTTGTGCCGTACCTTGCGGTATGCGTACTGGTGCCCTGGCTGCTGCCCAACCTGAACGAACTTCCGGCCCTGAGTGCCCCATGGGAATATGTGCGCCAGCGCATCTACCTGGAAAAGTATATCCTGCTTTCCGGCAGCATGCTGTTTGGCGGGATATTCCTGGCGTGCGAGCCGGTGGTGCAGCCCAACCGCTGGAGCAGCCGTTTGATTTACGGCCTGTTCCTGGGCGCAATGGCAACGGCGTTCCGCTATTACAGCGTATACGAAACCGGCGTATGCTTTGCCATTGTATTGGCTGGTGCTTTCCCCGAATGGCTGGACCGCCTGGCCCAGCGCGCAGAAAGGATCAGATTCATGCGGAAGGAGGAAAAGCGCCTTGCCCAACACAGAGAACCGTAAGAACAGCAACAAAAAGCCGACCCTGCAGGAACATTCCCAAACCGTTATCATCCCCCAGCTGACCCCCGAAATGCTGGAACAGGCGCGCCGCGCCGCAGAGCAGGGCAAAACCGCCGAGCAGATCGAGCAGGAAGCCCTGGCCGCCGCCCAGGCGGAGCAGAAAGCGGTAGAAAGCAAGCAGGAAGCACCTACGGCCGAAAAGCCCAAAACGGTCCAGCCCGCCAATAAGCCCAAGACCCGCAAAGAGGCCGAGGAAGAGCTGGCCCAGAATATCCATGATGACCACCTGTGGCTGAATAACCCCGTTATGGTGCGCGGTCTGGGGCTGGCACCCATTGTGGCGGCTGCTGTAAGCGGCCAGAATGCCTGGATGCTGTGCGCTGCCACCATTCTGCTTGTAACGGCAACCCGTATGTTGGCTGTGGCAATCTGCCACCTGACCGGCAACCGCTTCCGCGGTGTGGTATACTCTTACGCTGCCGCTATTGTGTATATCCCGGCTTATATCATTTTGTACAACCTGTTTGGGGCGGATCTTTCACTGCTGGGGATCTATCTGCCCATGCTGGTAGTGGAGCCCGCCGTGATCAAACGTATGGAATCCAACGACCTGGAAACGGTGGGCGAGGCGTTCCGCCGCGGCATCAACAATACCATTGGTATCTGCTTTTCGGTGCTGCTGGTGGGGGTTGTGCGTGAACTGCTGGCGGAAGGCACCGTGTTCGGCAACGTGGTATTTCCCGTGGCGCCGCTGCCGCTGGCCGACCAGCCGGGCACCGGGTTTATCATCATTGGCCTGATTGCCGCCGTGTGGACCGCCATCGGCGGTGCCTATGTGCATTATAAGATCGAGGAGGTGCGTCATCTGTATGGTAATAAACGCAAGCGCTGAGCTTTCCGTTTTGCAGGCTGTGGCGCAGTTCCTGACCTACGCCGTCATGGCTGTGTTTGCGGAGAATGCAGTGTTCTTCCGCGCGCTGGGCGTTTCCCGACTGAACAAGCTGGTCAATGACCCCAAAATCAGCACATGGCAGTACTGCATTCCCATCATTCTGGTACAGACCATCAGCGCCCCCATGGGTTGGGCTGCCCAAAGCTTAACGCTGCCCGCTTTGGCAAAGGTGCTGCCCGGCTGGCTGCCGGTCAACGCCCTGCGCCCGCTGGTATTTTTGAACTGCTCACTGATCGCTATGGGCATTGTGTGGCTGCTGTTGGGCCTGCTCCCCAAAAGCCGCGATGCCTGCCGCGAACAGCTGCCCGGCGCAACCTTCAACTGTTGCGTGCTGGGCACCCTGCTGGTTGCAGCCAGCCAGAACTATAACCTGCTGCAGTCCATCGGCTTCGGCTTTGGCAGCGGCGTGGGCTACCTGGTCGCCGTGCTGGTGGTGGATGAAGGCCGCCGCCGGCTGCGCAGCAAAGATATCCCACATATATTCCGCGGCCTGCCCAGTGTGCTGATTTATATCGGCATTCTCTCGCTGGCAATTTATGGGCTGGTTGGCACTGTGGATTGAGCCGCGCCCGGACGTAAAAAACGGCATCCGTGAAAGAGGAGTGATTACCATGCAGAATTGTTTTGTCCCTGCTGATATCCTGCTGCCCGGTGCAGCGACCCCGCTGGACCCGTGGGCCTGCATTGCGGTGGATCAGTTTACCTCCCAGCCGGAATACTGGCAGAAAGCGGAGGAACTGGCAAAGGGTAAACCCAGCACCCTGCACATTGTTCTGCCGGAAGCTTACCTTGGAACCCCGCAGGAAGAATCGCGCCTTGCGGCGATCCGTGCGGCCATGCAGGATTACCGCGATAACCTGCTGACCCGCTGTGTACATGGCTATGTGTATGTGGAGCGCACCCAGATGGACGGTACCATCCGCCAGGGGCTGGTTGGTGCCGTGGACCTGGAACAGTACAGCTTTAAAAAAGGCAGCAAGCCCGCCATCCGCCCCAGCGAGAGCACAGTGGTGGCGCGCATCCCGCCCCGGCTCAAGATCCGCCGCGGGGCCCAGCTGGAAACCCCGCATGTGATGATGTTGGCCGACGATGAAGCCTGTACCCTGATTGAACCCATTGCCGCCCATAAGGCGGAGCTGCCGCTGCTGTATGATGGCGCGCTGATGCTGAACGGCGGCCACCTGGCCGGTTGGGCCGTGGAGGACCCCGCGCTGGTGGAGCAGATCAACACTGCGCTGGCAAACCTTGGCGATGCCGCTGCTTTTGCCGCACGCTGGCCTGCCGCAGCCGGCCAGCCCCCCATGACGCTGGCGGTTGGTGATGGCAACCATTCCCTTGCCACAGCAAAAGCCTATTGGGAAGAACTGAAACCCACCCTGCCGCCGGAACAGCAGCAGACCCACCCGGCGCGCTGGTGCCTGGCGGAAGTGTGCAACGTGCATTCCCCGGCGATTGAGATTGAGCCCATCCACCGTGTGCTGTTTGGCGTGGACGCCAACACCGTTGCCGCAGACTTTGGCAGCTGGTTGGAACAGCACGGCGCAGCCCTCCAGGGCGGCGACCAGCATATCGTGCTGGCTGGTGCCGGTGCAGAGATCACCTTTGACGCCGCCAACACCCCGGACCCGCTGGCCGTGGGCACCACGGAACATTTTATTGGGGATTATCTGGCCCAGAACCCCGGCGTGACGGTGGATTACATCCACGGTGCCGCGGCTGCCCGCGCCATGGCCGCAGACCCTGCCAAACCAGCCACAGCCCTGCTGATGCCGGACTTTGCCAAAGCAGACCTGTTCAAAGGTGTTGTGCTGGGCGGCGTGCTGCCGCGCAAGACTTTCAGCATGGGCCATGCCGAGGAAAAACGTTACTATAATGAATGCCGCAGTCTGACCATGCCGGACTGACGATACAGGGAGCCAATTATGCCGAACAACGAAAAAAAACGCTGAGCCCGCCGTGCGCGATGCTCAGTCCACAGCAGCGCGCCGTCGTCGCCGCCGCCACACCCCCCATGGGGATGCCCCGGCCCAGAACCCCGCCCCGCGGGCCCCACAGCCCAAAGATGCATCCCGCCCCTGCCCGCCCCGGCAGGCAGCCCCGAACAACCGCAGCAATGCGGCAAAGCCCGCTGCCCTCAAACCGGCCCAGCGCCCTGCACGCCCCAATAATGCCAATCAGGCCCGCCCTGTGGCCCCGCAGCTGAACGGCCAACCCCCGCGCGGGCAGCAAAAGCCCCAGCCCACCCCCCAGCCGCCGCGACGCCGCCCGCCGCAGGAACCTGTCGCGCAGCCCCCGCAGCGCAATGCTGCCCGCCGTGCCCCCGCAGCCCCTGCACCGGAACCGCCGCGCCCGCCGCGGCGCGCCCCGCAGCCAGCCCCCCGCAGCCGGGTGAACCGTGAACCGCGAGAGGAAGATCCGGGCCTGGAGATGATTTCCCGCCGCCCGCCCAAACAGAAGTTTGCCAACTTTGAAGAGTATATGGCCGCCCACGGCGGAGCTACCGCCCCCATTGCGGGCGAAGGTCCGCTGCCGGAGCTGGTGCCAGAGTTCCACTTGCTGTCCGTTCCGGCGGAAAATCTGGTTCCGGCGGAGGATGACGAATGACCCCGCAGGCGGCAGCGGCCCTGCGCTGCCCGGTGTGCGGCGGCGCATTGATGCCGCTGGGAACCTCGCTGCGCTGCCCCCAGGGCCACAGCTATGATATGGCCAAGGAAGGGTATGTCAACCTGCTGGCTATCCAGAGGCGCCATGCGGCGGACCCCGGTGATGGCAAAGCCATGGTACGCGCCCGCCGTGCCTTTTTGCAGGAGGGGTATTATGCCCCGTTCCAGAAAGCGCTGGCCGAGCTCTGCCTGGAATACGCACCCGAATGCGGTGAGACCCACCTGCTGGATGCCGGCTGCGGCGAAGGCAGTTATGACTGCGTGGTGTATGATGCCTTTGCCGCCCAGGGCCGTCCCTGCGTACTGGCCGGGTTCGACCTTTCCAAGGATGCCATCCGCCTTGCGGCAAAGTTACTGCCGGAAGCCGCTTTTGCGGTGGGCGGCAGCTTCAGCGCCCCGGTGCGGGATGGCTGGGCGGATGTTCTGCTGAACATCTTTTCGCCCTTTGCCGAGCAGGAGTTCTGCCGGGTGCTGCGCAGCGGCGAGTGTGCTGCTGTACGCAGTGCCAACGGCACGGCATTTGTACGGGTTGAAAGAAGTTCTGTACGATGAGCCGTATGAAAACGCAGAACAGCAGACAGAATACTCCGGCTTTACCCTGATCGGAGAGCGCACCGTGACGGATACCATCACGGTGGAGGGCGACCAGATCCGCAACTTGTTTGCCATGACCCCTATTTCTGGAAAACCCCGCACGTCGGGGCACCTCCGCCTTGCGGCAAAGCAGAGCCTGACGACCGAAATCGGCTTCCGCTTCCTTGCTTACCGCCGGGTATAATGGAACAAAAAGTAAAGGCAATACCGCATAATTCTAAGTGCCGATACGGCGAGCGAGGTGCGGCAGATGCTAAGCCAAAAGCGCAGATAATACTGGATGCTGCAAGGTGAGCGCCGCCAGTGGCGGAAACAGCGAACCGAAGCAGGGCAGCGGTCGCAGAGTGCGAGGGGCTTTTTTGCCCCTGAAGCACGATGCGGGTACCGCAACCCGACATTATCGAGCATTTTGGCAACGCAGATGCCGTGCCGCAGCCGCCGGAGCGGTGCTTGAGCCGTTAGGCGGAATTGTGCGGTATTGTTTAAAACAACAGGCAATAACCTTTACGCGCCGCAATGCGGCAAAAAGGCTGTGCCTGTTATTTTATGCGTGGTTACAGGTCGTCCTGGTCCTGGTCGGCATTTCGTCCGTCCGCCTGGTCGGGAACGCCGGTCCAGCTGCCAAGCGGGTCGTTGTGGCTGGCAAGGTTTTCGTCGTCAATGGTCTGCCGGTCCTGGTGGGCATCGGCAGGGGGGTATAAGGTTCCTGGGCGCTGCGAAGCACCGGTTGACAAATGCCGGGCTCCGGCAAAGTCGTTGCTCCGCGTCAGGTCGGTCCAAAATTGGGGTTCACTTTCCGCGCCGCGTGGGCCGTAAGGGCGATGAAGCATGGGCAAACACTCCCTTTGTTTTGCGTTGGGTTTAAGCTGCGTTCCGGCGGCCTAAACTGTAATTACAGTATGCGGCAAAGGAGTGTGTTTTATGCGGATACGGTTATTTTTCAGCGCGTTGGTGCTTACCCTGCTGCTGTTGCTGCCCATGGTTGGGCTGGTGGAGTATTTTGCCATGCAGCGCCAGATGCAGGAGCGCGTGCGCCGCGCCAATGCGGCGGGCACGGCAGTGCAGGTAGACCCGGCGTCCCGCTATATGGGCAGCCTGTTGTTGGCGGTGCAGAAAGAGGAACCCGAATTTATCCTGCTGCGCATGGATGCCCCTGCCGCCACGCGCTGACTCTGTGCGGCTTGCCCGGCAACATGCAGCTTGCCGCCCCCAGCGGCACCACAACGCTGGCCGCAGCCTATCTGGCGGCTGGCCCGGCACGGGCAGCTCAGCTGCTGGGGGATACCCTTGGTACCGTCCCGCAACACTACCTTGCGGCCACGCCCAGCTGCTATGCCAGCTTTTGGGAGCAGGGCACCACCGTGCGGCTGGATATGGCCGCGTTGCAGGAGGATACAGACCCCCACCAGAACTTTGTGGCAGAAATCAGAGGCTGCCACTGCCGAAACCGCTCTTGCGTGATTTGGGGGCAGGGCAGACTGATGCCGGAGCAGCCCGCCCGGCTGTTGGCAGCTTACAAGCACAATACGTAACTGAACGAAGTGTTTGAG
>VOFJ01003482.1_pt1 | contig 16915 bp, 26 predicted proteins | sample 5384081 | NCBI WGS metagenome assembly VOFJ01 (sample SAMN12384729, study PRJNA508395) | human gut metagenome | isolation source: healthy gut I | host: Homo sapiens
GAAGGAAAATATGGACATAAACTGCTGCAATACGCTCCTTGTATACATTCTGGATTTCAACATCCCGGTAATCCTCGATATTATAGCGGACATTTGTCATGCCCAGCTCTTCGCCCTCAAAAAATATATGGAGTTCCCTGCATTCCATGTAATAAAATCGCCAGCATTTTTGCAGATTCTACCCGGTACTCCTTATCATTGCCCCAGCGGGATACGATACGCGGCAAATCGTGATTATTCCAGAAGAGACTGTTCCAGCCACAGTTATAAAGCTCTGTCTGCCAACGGTTCATAATCTGTTTTAATTTCAAGAATGGCAACGGTGCCAGATCCCATTTATCCTTGCCTTCCTGCTGATCCAGCCCGATATGTTCAAACTGGAATACCATGGAAAATTCACTTCCATCCGGATTGCTGTAAAGCTTTGCCCGCTCCGGGTCTGCGCCCCAGGCTTCTCCTACAGTAATCAAATCTCCCTTCTGGAAAGTTTCTTTTTGCTCATTTCACGGAAATATTCATGAAGTCTTGGGCCGTTGATGGTAATTTTCTTATCCGGCTCTTTTGCAATCTGGTCGATTACGTCCAGTCGGAAGCCGCCAACTCCTTTTTTCCATCCACCATAAAATCATGTCATATATTTCTTTTTCGCACCTGCGGATTTTCCCAGTTCAAATCCGGCTGTTCCGGCAAAAACTGATGGAAATAATACTGCTTTATTTCCGGTACCCATTCCCATGCACTTCCACCGAAAACGGCTTTCATATCGTTTGGCTCTACGCCTTCTTCCCCATCTCTCCACACATAGTAATCATGATATGGGTTGTCCTTACTCTTCTTTGCTTCCTCAAACCATCTGTGTTTATTGGAGGTATGATTTAAAACCAGATCCATAATGATGCGGATGTTATATTTCTTTGCTTCTTTAATTAAAGCTTCCATATCCTCCACGCTGCCGAACATCGGGTCAATATCCTGATAATCAGAAATGTCATAGCCATTGTCCGCCTGCGGGGATTTGCAGACCGGTGATAACCAGATTGCATCAATACCAAGCTTTCCAAGGTACTCCAGCCGCTCCATAATTCCTCTTAAATCACCGACTCCGTCTCCATTACTGTCCTGAAAACTTTTTGGGTAAATCTGATATACTACTGCACTTTGCCACCATTTCTTTTCTGTTACGTTGTTACTCATCTTGTCCTCCTAGACTTTCTTTACTTATTTTTCTTCATAGCAGCCCCAATTTTTTTTTCAAATGCATCATACAATCCATTCTGATCCACATCCCCGGTGACATAATCTGCCATAGCCTTTATCTCGTCTCCGCCGCTTCCCATGGCAACACCATAGCCACAGTATTCTAACATAGGAATATCCACTTTGGCATCCCCAAAAGCTATGGTATCTGCCACATCTGCATGAAGATATTCTAACAGATGCGCAATGGCATTGCCCTTGGTGATATTTTTTACACCCAAATCTCCAAATAATGCAATTTCGCCGGCTCCGCCCCAGGTTCCAGCCTGCAAATCCGAAAATTCGGTCACGGCATCTTTATAATCCTGATACTGATTTAAGATAAAGCTTACTTTATTTACATCATCCCGGTATAGCTCTCCATCAAAAATCATTTCCGGAAATGCATCCCGTACCTTTATTTTATCTGCGCCCTCTTTGCCTTTCCGCCTGGAATATTCCTGAATCACAGGATCTCCAGCCTCTTCAAATCCGGCACTTGCAAACAGTCCTGCATTACTTTCCAGATAAAATTCCAGTCCGCGCTCCTTTAACCAGTCCACAATATGGCGGCACTGCTCCGGCGTAATCATCTGGTGCATAACCACATGTCCATGATCTTCCACATAACTTCCGTTTCCGCCTATCATTCCATCCAGTCCGATTTCCCAGATATTCTCATAGACTTCTGCTTTACTTCTTCCTGTGCAGATATACACTCTGTGTCCGTTTTCTCTTGCCTTCCGCACTGCAAGAACTGCTGATTCCGGCAAATGATTTTCATAATCCACCAAGGTTCCGTCAACATCCAGAAAAATGATTTTTTCCCATACTGCCCGTCCTCCTACTCCTTTTCTTCTATCCTACCTGCATTTTTTGAAGAAATCAACATTTTCTTCTAATGTATTTAAATCGATTGGTCGATAAAGTTATTACATGGATGGCATTTTATTTCAAGGGATTGATTGAGATAAAGTGTCTTTTTTTTTTCTGATGATTGTAAAAATGTATGGATTGTAAATTTATCAGGATATTCAAAGTGTATCTGGGTTTTGACATAAAATACCGCAGCTCTAAGATACATGTTTTTCTTTTGTTTATTAAGTCGGTCTTTCCAATGTTTGACAAATCACAGGACTGTTCGTCGAAGTGCGGATGCATCTTAAAGGCTGTTAGGGGCACTTGGAATTTCGTCTGGCAACAGGCAACGCCGGCACAGGGAAGTGCCGGCGAGGCGCATATGAACACGGATGTGAATTTGCGCCGATTGCCAGACAAAAAGATTATCCTGCCGAAATTCTTAGTGCCCCTTGCAGGCTTTATCCGCATCCGTACCCGACGGACAGTACTGCGATTGTGTCAAAGCAACGGAAAGACAGCCTGACAGCAAAAAAAAACATGTACCTAAGAACTGCTGGCATTTTACACCAGATAAACCCAGAATGCACTTTGAATCCCTGAAATCTTTACAAGTTACAAATATGCTTTTGCAATCACCAGACAACAACTTCTGAAAGGAGCTCTTATGGCAATTAACTCAATATGGAACAACAACTCCCCAATGGACTACCTCAGTTTCCTGTCCACTGACTCGGATAACAATACCGAGGATAACGAATGGCTGACTCATTTTCAACAGCTTGTGCAGAAAAAGCTTTCTGAAATGAATGAGGATGAGGATTCTGCAGCTACGGTAAATCCGGCTGAAGAAATTGCAAAATGGAAAGAAAATATTTATAACAAAATGAAAAATGGTGAAACAAACCGAAGAGAGCTTTCAAATCGGTGGTCAGTCTTTCAGCATGAAGGAATGGGACAAGCTGTTAGACTCCTTTGATAAAGCGGAAGAAGCTTTACAGGAAGCTATTGAAGAGGAAGAAGAAGTTAAGGATAAGGAAATGGCAGAGACAGCAAAGAAAAAGCATTGTAAATGATACACCAGCCCAGCCTCTTATCGATATGCTTTTTATCCGATACCCTTAAGGTTACGTTTCCGACAGATGCCACAAATGAATCTGATGAAGATGCGGAAGATGTATTTTATATGGTTGCCATGGATGAAAAAGGTATCCGCTGCATCAAAAATGGGTCTGATACTTACGAATGGGAAATTGAATTTGAAGACAATTCCCAGTATGAGGCTGCCCGTGATTTCTTAGGCGGGGCTTCTCCACGAATGGACAATCTTTTTATTTGCAGCCCATGACAATTTCTGGATGGATTATCTGAACGGTGACCTTGATGTAGATGCTTTTAAGAACTTCTTAGAGGGCACCAATAACGGCATTCCAAACTATGGCATTGGTAATGAGGAAAATATGTACATTGACGAGACAAAAATTCAGTGGACAAAATATATGAATCCTCTGGGTGCCCACTTTGGTACCCCGGAAGAATTATTTCCGATCCCGGAATTATAGATTAAATGCAATAAAACAGGCACTTTTTTCTGTCAAAACGGGCATGTTCAAAGAAAAATGGACTGATTCTGCTACGACTGATTTATGATAACGGATGAAAACTCTACACTGAAACTGTGCAAGCACTGTGGAAAGATATTTGTAGCCAGCCGCTCCAATGTGCAGTTCTGTTCTCCGCAATGTAAAAAATCAGTATAATGTATATAAGTGTCGAGTGAAAAAGGATGAGGAATAAACAGATTCTTATTTGACAAGCTATAAACGAAATGGAGATGACCAAATGAAAAATGAGTTGATTACATTTAAAGATGGAACATTAGAACTGAATGTACCTGTTTCGTGGGGCAGGAAACAGTATGGCTTACACGAAATCAAATGGCGGAGCTTTTTGACCGTGATGTAAAAACCATTGGAAAACATATAAACAATGCTCTAAAAGAAGAGCTCGACAACTCAACTGTCGCAAAATTTGCGACAGTTCAAATGGAAGGTGGACGTGAGGTAGAAAGAAATATCGAACACTATAATCTTGATATGATTATCTCCGTTGGTTATCGTGTAAAATCCACACGGGGTGTCCAGTTTCGTAAATGGGCAAACTCCATCCTGAAGCAGTACATAATTCAGGGATATGCTGTAAATGCTAACCGTATGAACCAACTCGGTGAGGTGATACGGATTATGAAGCGGACAGAAAACAGTCTGGATGCAAAGCAGGTACTTTCAGTAATCGAAAAATATAGTCTTGCCTTGGACTTGCTGGATGATTATGACCACCAGACAATGAAACGACCGGACGGAAACAAGGCAGTTTATATATTATCTTATGAAGAATGTAGACAAGTCATTGACAGTATGAAGTTTTCAACTGATTCCGATTTGTTTGGAAATGAAAAGGATGATTCCTTTAAGGGCAGCATCGGCAATATCTACCAGAGCTTTGCAGGGCAGGATATCTACCCGACACTGGAAGAAAAAGCTGCAAATCTTTTTGTATTTCATAACAAAGAATCACAGCTTTTCCGATGGCAACAAACGAATCGCAGCAACAATGTTTCTGTATTTCCTTGATAAAAATGGCATCCTGTTTACTGATGGAAACAAGCTGATTGACGATCATACACTTGTAGCACTGACGATTATGATTGCAGAATCCAAACCAGATGAAAAGGAAATGATGATAAGCGTAATTATGAACTGTATTTGCGGATAGGCTTGAGCCCTGTCCTTCTTATATGTTGTATCACTTTTTAATCAGTGCTACAATAAAGAAAAATTAGAAGTTATAAGGGGGAAGCACTGATGAAAAAAAGATTTCAATATTACTATGCATATCGTTGTTTTTATTTTCTGGCTGTAGTAATAAAATTCCATCATTGAATGTAGTGAGTGAAAATGGAAGTGAATGGGCACAAGAAGAACTTCAAGGCTATAAATTAGATGATTTTGTTAATGCGTGGGGACTTCCGAAGATAATTGGAAAACTGCTGAAGCAGAAGATGTAGTGAGTGAAAACGGATATCTCTGGTTTGTTGATAACGATAAAACTACAGCAATAATTGTTTATGTTAGTAATGAAGAAGAATTTCAATCTATTGCTATTAGTAAAGATGTTATTAAGGACAATTACGGCACATTTATAGTCAAATAATGATATTACAAAGGTTTAGAAGAGTGTCGATAAATATCAGCTTGTCGAGCTGGAAAATTTGAATTCGTAGGAGGTATCGAAAAATGAATAGGAAAACTATATTCTGTTTTCTGACAGCTTTGATAATGATTTTTTGTTCTTGCCGGCTGTGGTGGAAAGAATAGTGGTGGGAATATTGACAATGTTTTCAAATTCCTGATTGGAAACCATCGGAAATATATTCAGACAGTGATATTGAGGCGGCTTTCCAAACAGTAAAAGACTATTTCGGCAACGAATTTGACGGCTGCACACTGACAAAACTGTCCTATCCTGGAGATACATACGCCGATGAATTTTATGAATGGGCTGAACAATATGACGCGGATGAAGCAATCGTAATATTATCATCTTTCGATGTAGACTCATCAGGCGGGGATGGTTCGCTTAATCCGGATTCAACATATGATGATTGGAAATGGATTCTAATTAGGAATGACAGTGGGAATTGGGAACATGTTGACCACGGGTATTAAAGCGACAGATTAAAGTTTATCGGGGAGCAAATAGAACAAAAATCGGTATTTGTAGACGGAGGTACACAACATGAAAAAAAATCAGCTTAGTGGTTTTTCCAGCTTTAACAATAGTGTTAGAAGCATTACCAATGGGAGCAGTTTGTACTTTTGCTATATCTCCAACAGAAAGAGTAAGAGAAACATTTTCATACGTTAGCCTTATACCGTTTGGATATGCAAATTTTGCTCCACTTATTACAGCCATACTTACTGTTGTTGTCTTGTTGCTTTCGTTGATTTCTTTGAAGAAAGATAGCGTTTTTAACGCCTTGTTTGTTCTTTCGATTATTACAGCAATTATTTCTCTTATGCCGTTGATGTATGGATTAAACAATTACTCCCTTGTAGGAGCCCTTATAACGATAGCCCTTGTAACAGAAAGCATTTTTTGTTAAGGCACAACAGAAATAATGCGAAAATTTCAGTTTGTCGTAAACATTTACATACTATCGTTTAGAAAAAAACAGTTCCGTTTATCCCCTCGAATTTCTCCTATAAGTGAAGGAACAATTTCTGACTTTATGACAGGGTTATATGCCCTGTCATTTTTATGGTCATTTTTTTAGAAAATCTGTTCTCGAATCACAAGATTATATAGCAGTGACCCTGTATCTATGATAGAATAAATTCATCCATAGATGCCCGGTCACAGAGGTATTGCTACCTCGGAAAGGAGATTTTATGAAGAGACCGGACAACAACAGAATAACAGTACTTTACGAGAGACTGTCACGAGATGATGAACTGAATGAATATCTGGAACATTTAAAATCCTATGCATATCACATCGAGACCTGTGGAGAAGAAAGAAACAGTTATTCGAAAACAGACCATGATGCAACTTTTATGCGTTTAAAATGTGATTACATGGGAAACAATCAGCTGCTTCCTGCCTACAACCTTCAGGCAGCCATCTGTGATGAATACATAGCCGTAAACGACGTAAAACCATATGCATCCGATATGGAATACTTTGTACCTTTGATGGAAAAATTCATACAAAGAAACGCCAAAACCGACATTTGCCATTGGAGTTTTCCATTGCAATGCTGGCATGCCGGAACTGGACTAATCAGGAGATTGCAGAGTATTTAGGATTGTCAATGAATACCGTTAAACATTATGTATCAGGAATTCTGGAAAAGTTAGGTATCGATAAACGGGATAAAATAAAAAAAATTTTGTAAATCAATGATATACAAAGGAGAAGGTTTATGATTGTAAAAAAGATATGTGAAGAAGAGTACCATCTACATTATTGCTGCCGTTATGGCGCTCTTAACTGCAGGTGCCCTGTATCTTGGAGTAGTTCATCGTTTTACTTATGGGGCAAAGTATAAGAACTACACCACCTGGTCTGCACAGGTTCTCTCTCTGAAGGAATACAAACATGAGGACAGCAATGATAATGTTTATTACCACTACTCGGCTTTTTTTAACCTATAACGTGAACGGAACGGTTTATACTCCGGTTACCGATGAGGTCTTTACGGAAGAGGATGTTCCGATGGAAGGCGAAAAGATTCCGATTTTCTACAATAACAGTGACCCTGATGATTATGTGCTTGTCAAATATGACTGGTTGACGAAGTCCTATATTCCTCTCAGTGACAAAGGCGATGTCTGGCTTTTTACCGCATTTCTTCTGCTGGGATTTGTTCTGCTTCTGATTCCGATGAATCTGGAAAACGACCAGGTGCAGGGCGTCATGATTGGAAGCGGACTTCTGCTCTTTGGTCTTGATGGTATCGTAATGGGTACTATTATGCACAAATTTCAAATGTTCTTCCTGGCTATCTTTGGTATCTTCGGCGGCATTATCCTGTTCCGCTACCTCTTTATTCCAAAGGAGAAACGCCAGCGGGCGGATGCGGTATCTGCATCCCTGCGGCTGTTCAAGGTTGTTGATATTTATGTAAATCCACAGTCCGGTGTGAAAACCGTGGAATTTTCCATGCCGGAAAATAACGGTGCGACCTATGAACTGTTTTCCTTTGATGATATTTATAATCAGTATAACTACGGGGATATGTACCAGATTGACAAGACGGTTCTCTTAGGATTTGGTCTGGGACGACAGATTAACGGCTCTTATACCATTGACATCAACGGTCTGAACCCTTCCCATATACAGCCTTTGAACCCCCTTCTTAAGAAAAAAATGTTTTCACGGGTATAAAAACTGCGAGGGACACGTAAATCGTGTCCCTCATTTTTTGTTTATTTCTGGTTTGCCGGTTCCATATTAACGGCTTTTTCCCTTTATCTTCGCATGCTTCATGGCATTTAAGACTTCTTTTCCATATTCTCTTGGTACTTCCACAAAGGTATATTTATCAAACATATCAATGGCTCCCACCAGTCTGCCCGGCATACCGGACTCTCCGGCGATGGCGCCAAGAATATCTCCCGGCTTAATCTTGTCTTTCTTTCCAATGTTGATAAACAGTCTTACCATTCCCTCTTCTGCACCGGTATTGGCAAAGTCGTATTCTTCTTTTTTCAGAAGAACTCTCCCCTGCACCCATTGCCTGATAGAGGAAAGCTGCTGCAATATCCATGGCAGTATAATCAGCTTCATTTACCTGCTTCTCAATCAGCTCTATCATATCAGAAAGATTCTTCTTCCTCAATGATAGTTCCAATCTGTTCCATGATATTTTCAGCTTTTTATCTGTGCCACATCATCAGTGGATGGAATCGGCTGTGCTAAAATCTTTTGTCTTGCAGTAACGCTGGATATCTTTTAATTTATAGACTTCCTTGCCTATTACAAAAGAAAATGCCTTACCACAACGGCCTGCACGTCCGGTTCTTCCGATTCGATGTACATAATATTCATCATCCTGCGGCAGGTCATAATTAAATACCGCTTCTACATCATCTACGTCAATTCCTCTTGCTGCCACATCCGTTGCAATAAGAATATCCGTCTTTCCTTTCCGGAAATTATTCATGACCCGATCTCTCTGGGACTGCTTCATATCTCCATGAAGTCCCTCTGCACTATAGCCTCTGCCGGATAATTCCGTTGCCAGCTCATCTACCATTTTTCTTGGTATTACAGAATACCAATGAAAGCTTCGGATTATAATAATCCAAAAGTCTCGTAAGGACATCCACTTTTATCCTTGCGCTTTTACATCATAGTAGTACTGGTCAATGTTGGCTACGGTGAGTTCCTTTTTTACAACCTTGATATTGACTGCATCATGCTGGTATTTTCTTGTAATGTCAAGAATCGGCTTTGGCATGGTGGCAGAAAACAGTACGGTCTGATGCTCTCCCGGAATATATTCTAATACAGTTTCTATGTCCTCACGGAATCCCATATTTAACATTTCATCCGCTTCATCTAAGACGATGGTATGGACAAAATCCGGGCGGATGGTTTTTCTGCGAAGATGGTCCAGCAATCGTCCCGGTGTTCCAATAATAATCTGTACACCACCCCTTTGGGGCTTTAATCTGGCGGGAAATGTCCTGTCCACCATACACTGGCAGCACTTTTACACCGTGCATATATTTTGCCAGCTTACGGATTTCGTCTGCCACCTGAATGGCGAGCTCTCTGGTGGGAGATAAAATCAAAACCTGCGTTTTCCGTAAAGACGGGTCTACTTTCTGTAAAATCGGAATTCCAAAAGCTGCTGTCTTGCCGGTTCCGGTCTGAGCCTGTCCGATAACGTCCACACCTGATAAAACCACCGGGATTGCCTGACTCTGAATCGGTGTTGCCTCTTCAAATCCCATGTCCGCAATTCCTCTTAAAATCTGCGGATTTAAATCTAATTCATCAAATCTGATTGTATTCATTCTTTTTCCTTCCTGTTGCGGGAACTTTTTTTCCCATCTGTCAGTAACCTGTTCTCCAGTCACTTTATAAAAAGCCACCGCGGCTAATCATAACAGACTGTTTTTTTGCTTGTCAATTTACTGCAACAGATTTTTCTTCGACAAAATCAGCGCATCCTTCTGCTTTCTGGTCAGCTTTTTATAGGCTGCTTCCTTCTGCATGGCCTCCTCCTTCGTCCCGGATTCCTCTAAATACCGCAGCTCCACCGGTCCCCGGTTTCTGGTATACTTTGCTCCTTTTCCACTGTTATGTGCTTCAATCCGCTTGTCGATATCAGTCGTCCAGCCGGTATAGAGGCTCCCATCCCGGCAGAGCACCATATAAGTGTAATTATGTTTCTCTTTCATGTAATCCTTTCCTATGTAGACCGGCACCGCCCAGTCTTATCTCTATATAAAGCAATCGACCAAAAAGTATCTTACTCATATTCCATAAACTGGTAAAAAAAGTATCGATTGCGGATTTTTGGCCGTTACATTTTATCTTATGCAGTTTTCTTATGTATGTTCCATTTACCGACAGCTTCCAATACAGATTCCTCCCCGGTTTTTCTTCTTTGACCTGATAGAGTAAATCATCGGCTTTCTGCAAAAAGTTCTTCATCGTTCTGTCCGCATCCGGTATATCATAACAGATTCCCTGGGAAATGGATACATAGCGCTGTGCCTCTGAAAAAAGCGTGCTCCATATTAAGGTCACGGATGCTTCGCTTTAATTTTTCTGTAAGAATGACTACGGCTTCTCTGGAATATCCCTCATAAATTAAAATGAATTCATCCCTCCATACCGTGCACAGAAAATATCATCCTTTTCCGCTAACTTCTGAATTTCCTTTGCTACACGGCAGATACATAAATCACCCTTCTGATGCCCATAGTTATCATTATATTGTTTAAAATAATCGATATCCAGTATTTCCACTGCCACTGGAATTTTCTCTGCTATGGCATGTTCGAATACCTTCTGCGCATGCTGTTCTAACCGATAGCGGTTCGGGATTCCGGTCAGTGCATCGGTCTGGGACTGCTCTAAAAAGAATCCTGTTTTTTTTTCCATCTTCTTTCTGCTGTGGTTCGTCTCTTCCAATGTATAACGCATATCTAAGATGCAGGTCATGATATATTTATTTTCTTTTTTCCAGTATCTCGGACAATTCAAAAAACAAACCGCATGCCTGCAGATATTCACGATTCTTTTTTTCCTGCCGCTTATAATAACGGATTTTTAAAGTCAGAATCCGCTTCTGCATATAAATAATCTTAGCTTCCCCCTTGCCATCTTCTCTAAAAGTTCTACTAATTTCCAGAATTCCTCTTCCTTTCTGGTATCTAACAGCATCTCACAATAAGCATAAAGATCATCAAAAAATATCAAGAATCGGCATTCTGGTATCTGATACCTTCTGCACAATTGCTATATTCCGCTCACATTCTTCTTTCTTTCCCATGGCATTACAGAGTCTTGCTTCAAAGCAGGCAAAGGCAATCTGCTCTAACTCTTCCAGATGTCCACTGCACACCTCTTTTGCCCGCAGTGCATATTCCTGTGCCTGCATATACTCTTCCTGATAAAAAGCAGCTGTTTCCCAGTCCTATATAGATATTCAGAAGATAACTGTAATATTCCGGTATTTCCTTATTCTTCTGCAATAAATCATATGCCTGCTCTAAATATTTTTTCTGCCTGCCGGTATTCCCCAAAATTATTATAAAGCATACCGATATTAATATTGATAATAATACCAATATCATATAATTTATATTTTTCACAATACATTCTGGCATTCAGATAATAATCCATGGCAAAAGGAGCATTTCCACGATTCATGGACGTAATGGCAAGAATATTATAGGCTCTTGCCAATAAACCATGCTGTCTGGAATGCTCCAGGTATAGCAGGGAACAGGAAAGATTGCGAAACAGTTTATCCACATCATTCAGAAGATAATATGTCTCGCCACTGTAATAATAGGCATAGCCTAACAGTTTCTCATCATCCTGCTCTCTGGCATAATCTCTTTATTTTTTACATAGCATCAATGTTTTTTCGGCATCTGTTCCCCGATTCTTCCGGACACCCTCTAACCATTCCAATACTTCGCTGCTGTAAGCATTAAAATCCATCTTTTTTGCGCACCCTTTTTTCGTATTTTTTAATGTCTTTTTATTATATAGGTATGCGGCTCTTTTTTCAAGTATGGCTCTTTTACTCAAAGAAGCTTACCGGGTCTACCGGTTCGCCATCTTTCTGCAAGGCAAAATAAAGAATTACTTCCTTCCACGGAATAATATTTCGTCGGTTCTGCAATATAACCTACCAGTTTTCCTTTGCCGACAATATCGCCTACTTCATATGGCACTTCCTTAAGCTGCCCGTAAATGGCACTATAACCATCTCCTAAATCCATAGTCACGGTACATCCTGTGACAGCACTGTTGGAAATATCCGTTATCTTTCCTTCTGCGGCTGCGGATACCCTGTCATTTACTTCTCCGGCAATAATCACTGCCGGATTATATTTATACTGATCCAGCGTTGCAAAATACACGGTCTGATCCATGCTGTAATTTAAGACTACATTACCCTGTAATGGCCAGTTTAATCCATCCTCTTCCGCAAAATGCAGTGTTTTTGTGGTGGCTGCTGCCGCCTTTGTCTCAGGCTCATTTTCTGCCTCAGCCGCTGCATTTGTTACATTTTTCTTCTTCCGTCTGCCCACTGTCGGACTGTGCCTGTCCATCCGAATCCTTTGAAGCAACTACGTTATCAGAAGGTTTTATGATACTGTCTGTCTCTGCCAGTTTCTCCGATGTTTCTTCCTCTGTCTTTGGAAGCGTTGCCACAAAATCATCCGAAGCTCCATCTTCTTTCTTATTGCCTTTGTCTTTTTCTGCATCCTTATCTGCAACATTTTCCTGCTGCTTTTTTTTCTTCCTTCTGGGAATAACTATATACTGCTGTCATTGCTCCTGCTGCCAGTACCATGACAGCCAGGGCAATCATCCATGATCTTCTTCCTTTCATTTTCTCACCATCCATATCTTTTTTTTTATAAGTATGAACAGTTTTTTCATATATTATTCTTTTTTTATATTTTATTCTTCTTTATATTTCATTTTTTTGTAATTTCAATTCCGGAATAATAATAGCTTAAAATCTCCTGATAAGTTTTTCCCTCTTTTGCCATCTCATTTGCTCCATATATGCTAAGTCCATAACCGTGTCCTAAACCTTTGGTCACAATACGTACCCTGCCATCGATTTCCCTGATATAAAAACAGGCGGAATTCAGGGGAAAATGCCTTGCGGAATTCCTCCCCCGCTGACACTACTGTTCCCAACCTGTATGGTTTTTACATATCCGCTTTCTTCCCGCTCTGTCACCACCAGCGTATTCACCCAATCCTCCGCTGTAAGTCCTGCTTCCGGAAATGCCTGATTGCAGGTATCCACCAGTTCTCCTGCATCATAGAATTCCACCTTAAGAAAATCCTCTGATGTAATGTCCCATATGGATTCGGCACTTTTGAGATAAGGAAGCTCTGTCCCTCTCGTTTTCTCTGCACTGACTGCAAAAATAGGGAGCCTCAATTTTCTGTCCCTGATATGTTAAGACTTCCCCCGGTATCTATCAGGCAATTTTCTAATTTCTGATAATATCGATTATAATTTTCATTTCCAAACAATTTGGTCTGCTCTGCAACACTCAGTCCCGTCTCCGGTGCTTTTCCCTGCGACAAGGCATATTCATAATTGGTCCGCACAATAACTGCCTGCGCACGAATCGCTTCTTCTTCATAGGTAACCGGGATATCCCGTGCCAGAATAGACACAAGAGCAGCCATCTTCTCTTCTTCATCGGGATGACTGCTCTTATGTTGTATTTCATTGCTGTCTGTATCTAATAATATCTCATCCCCTGGAACACCAGGGTCATAAGTATCGGTAATCCTGCAATAATCAGACACAGACACAGTATCATTTTTATTTTTTCTTTCATATCCTGTCCACTCCTGTTCTACATATATATGTAACAGAAATGGATGTATACCAGTAAAATATTACTGTTTCATACGCTGTCCTATCTCATTGGAAAGTTCCGCAAACTGCTCTAAGGACAGTGCCTCTCCACGAATGTTCTCCGGAACTCCAAGGCTTACGATACTTTCCTGTATTACCTCTTTCGGCAAATGTATCTCTGGGGAATTATTCAGTCCGTTTGCCAGTGTCTTTCTGCGCTGGTTAAAGGATGCCCGGATAATGCGGAACATCAGTTTCTCATCTTCCACTTCTACCGGCGGCTTCTCATGCCGGGTCAGACGGATGACCGCACTGCCTACATTCGGCCTTGGCATAAAACAGTTCGGTGGTACATTTGCCACGATTTCCGGCTTCGCATAATACTGTACTGCAAGTGAAAGTGCTCCATATTCCTTGCTTCCCGGTCCCTCCTGCATACGTTCTGCCACTTCCTTCTGCACCATAATCGTAATGCTGTCAATTGGCACATGGCTTTCAAACAGTCCCATAATAATCGGTGTGGTAATATAATAAGGCAGATTCGCCACTACCTTGATTGGCTTTCCCTGGTTCTTCTCTTCTGCCAGCTTACAGATATCAAGCTTTAAAATATCTTCATTGATTACTGTTACATTGGAATAATTCTTCAGTGTGTCCGACAAAATCGGAATCAGATTCTTATCTATCTCCACCGCAACCACTTCTCTTGCCCTCTCGCAAAGATACTGTGTCATGGTTCCGATTCCCGGACCAATCTCCAATACAAAATCATCCTCCGTCACTCCGGATGCATCGATAATCTTGTCCAGCACGTGCGTATCAATCAGAAAATTCTGACCGAATTTTTTCTGAAAATTAAACCGGTACTTCTGCAGTACCTCTATTGTATTCTGTGGATTTCCTAATTCCGCCATGCCTGCTCCTTTATTTAACCGCTCTTTCTATCTTTTTTTCGAATAAACGTTCGATTTTTGTTGCCAACTGCATATTTCTGTGTTACAATCATTTTAGAACAAATGTTCTTATTTGTCCAGTCCTTTTTATGATAACAGAGGAAAATAGTTCTACGCAACTATTATTGGGGATTTTCATAAAACTTACAATGGAAGATGGATGGCTGGAAGCCTGTCTTGTCTTTTTCTTATGGAAAAGCGGCACTGTTCATCGAAGGACAGATGCCTGATAAGGGCTGCTAGGGGCACTTGGAATTTCATCTGAAAGCAGGCAACGCTGGTACAAGGATGTACCAGCGAGGCACATATGAACAGGGATGTGAATTTGTGCCGGTTGCCGGATATAACTACATACTCCATAGAAATTCTTAGTGCCCTTTGCAGGCATTATGCGGCAGCTGGCGTTTGATGAACAATGCTGCTGTTACCTGATAAATCATTATGACAGGCTTCCACCACTACTTCCTTTGCAAGTGCTTCCATATATTTGATAGAAAAAGAAAAGGTGATTGCTTTGAATATAACAGAAAACATGTCTTTATTGGAAAAACTGACCATCCTTTCGGATGCCGCCAAATATGATGTTGCCTGTACCTCCAGCGGTGTAGACCGCAAGGGAAACGGCCGTGGCATGGGTAATTCCGTTGCTCCGGGAATCTGCCATACCTTCTCTGCCGATGGCCGCTGTATTTCCCTGCTTAAGATTCTTTTTTACCAATGAATGCATTTTCCGCTGTGCCTACTGCCAGAATAACTGCAACAATGATGTGCCAAGGGCTTCCTTTACACCGGACGAAGTCTGCACCCTTACCATGGAATTTTACCGCGGAAATTACATCGAAGGTCTTTTCTTAAGCTCCGGTATTCTCATCAGCCCGGATTATACCATGGAACTGATTTATCAGACCCTTTATCAGCTTCGTGTCCGCCATCATTTCAACGGATATATTCATGTAAAAAGCCATTCCCGGTGCCGACCCGGTTCTTATTGAAAAAGCAGGCTTTCTTGCCGCCCGCATGAGCGTTAATCTGGAGCTTCCGACCGCAGACGGACTGAAGGCTCTTGCACCAAATAAGTCCCGCAAAACCATCTTAAAGCCCATGCGTCTAATTCAGAATGGCATTACGGAAAATCAGAATGAGCTGATGGTTTACCGTAAGACCCCCACGAAATTTGTACCGGCAGGGCAGAGCACCCAGATGATTATCGGTGCCACCCCGGAAAACGATTACCAGATTATGAAGGTAGCAGAAGGCTTGTACCAGAATTTCCAGTTGAAACGAGTCTTCTACTCTGCCTTTGTCAATGTAAATCACAATTCCAATCTGCCAAGCCTTCCCGGTGGTCCGCCCCTTCTGCGGGAACATCGTCTGTACCAGGCGGACTGGCTGCTTCGCTTCTATGGTTTTTCTGCCGGAGAACTATTAAGCGAAGAGCGTCGGATTTTAATATCTTCTTAGACCCGAAATGCGACTGGGCACTCCGCCACTTAGAAGCCTTTCCGGTAGAGATTAACCGGGCAGATTACAACACCTTCTACGTGTTCCGGGCATTGGTGTGAAATCTGCCAACCGTATTGTAAAAGCCCGCCGTCACAGCCGCTTGATTTTTTTCCGATTTAAGCGGAAAATCGGTGTTGTCTTAAAGCGGGCTGCCTACTTTATTACCTGCTCCGGTCGTATGATGTATTCCATTCCACAAAATGAAGATTACATCTGCAGCTGTCTGATGCAGGATAAAAACTCAGATTCCGAAGGAAATACGGGATTCAGTTATAAGCAGATTTCCTTCCTTCGATGAAGATGCCTTAAGTGATTTTAAACTGACCACCAACGATTTATGCGTCGGATAAACTGCTATAACCATGATTTTTTCAGTAAACAGGAAAGGACTTTTTCTTATGCATATATTTCTCTGTGAAGATTCCATCGATGGCATCTTTACCGGCATCTATGATGCCTGGGCCAGCAGATATGGGCACAAAAATGTAAAGCTTTGTATCAATGATACGATAACTTACGAACTCTTTTCTGAATATATTACTGTCACACCGGATTCCGAAAAGAGTGAAAAGGTTGGACGCACCATTATTGCCCGTCTTGGCATGGAGGTCTATCAGGATATTCTTCAGGCGGTTCTTGCCCATGATGATAAGAAAAAGAATGAGCATTCGGACAAAGCCGACTGCATTTACCGGAAACATGCAGCCGAAAAAAGCTT
>VOFJ01003700.1_pt1 | contig 16908 bp, 26 predicted proteins | sample 5384081 | NCBI WGS metagenome assembly VOFJ01 (sample SAMN12384729, study PRJNA508395) | human gut metagenome | isolation source: healthy gut I | host: Homo sapiens
ATCATTACTTCGTTCAGTTACACGTATTGCTCTTGATGAAAGCTCGCTTTTTGTGCTTATATATCCTGAGCAGGAAATGGTGGTTTAATTATCGGAAGCCCCGCCCATGCAAAAAGAGGTGCATATCTGTATGCGGTAAAGTTTAATGTGCCGGTGATTTCGCTGTTTGTTGAACAGCAGGTTAAAAACACATTTGCACACATTCAGGGTACATGTCCTGCCAGTAATATATCCGGACAGACAGCTTGATGAAAGAACAGCAAGTTTAAGAATGCAGCACACAGACTATGAGCAGAAATGTGCTGCATATGTCATGGCATATGGAAAGAAGCTGACTTACGATTTTGAAAGAGGGCGATATTGTAGGAAGATAAAAGCATTTGACGCGGAAAGAATTGAAGTGTATATATATTTGAAGAAATTACAAAAGAATGAGAGGAAAATGTATATGAAGATACATTCAGTGGCAGTACTTGGAGCAGGAGCAGTCGGCTCTTATGTTATATGGGGACTTTCAGAAAAGAAGGATATAAGTTTAAGCGTTATTGCAAAGGGCGAAAGAGCGGAAAGACTTAAGGCAGAAGGCTGTCTGATTAATGGAAAGACATACCACCCGGAGGTATTGACCCCAGAGGAAGCAAAAGGTGTTGACCTTCTTGTTGTATCATTAAAATACGGCGCACTTGCAGGTGCATTAGATGATATTAGGGGAAGCCGTCGGTGAGAATACAATTGTCATGAGTCTTATGAATGGTGTTGACAGTGAAGAGATAATATCTACCAAGATAGATAAATCACATATCATTTATTCACTTATAAAGGTGGCGTCACACCGCGAAGGTAAGGAATATGTGTTCAATCCTCAGACTACAATAGGCATTATATATGGAGAGGAAACTGCACCATTTGAGAGTGAGAGAGTTGCGGCAATAAGAGATTTATTTTATGGAACAGGACTTAATTACAGAGTGACTGAATATATCAAAGAAGAGATATGGAGCAAGTATAGACTTAATATCTGTAACAATCTTCCACAGGCTATTATTGGAGCAGGTGTTGGCTGTTACCGGGACAGTGAACATATGAAAGCAATCAGCAAAGGATTACGTAAGGAGGTTGAAGCAGTAGCTCTTGCCAAAGGCATTGATATGAGCAGGTGTGCAGATAACTCAAGCCGAGGAAGCGCTGTTCCGCCAACAGCAAGATATTCAACACTGCAAGATATTGACGCTGGCAGACACACAGAGATAGATATGTTCTCTGGCGCAATGATGCGCATGGGGAAAGAACTTGGAATTGATACACCATATAATGAATATACATATCACATCATCAAGGCACTTGAAGAGAAGAATGATGGCATGTTTGATTATGATGAGAATAGTGAGGCTGTGACTTATTCTAAGTAGTGGCAGACGGATTTAGCAGGCATGTGGGGTACAAGACAGAAAATATAAGATATTAATCATGGCGCAGCCTTTTTAAGGGCTGCGCTTATTTAAGCTTCTATAAAGACGGAATATGTATATCTGTTGGCTGAATCATAGGTTATGTTGGTTGTGCCGGCTTCCATGACTTTTTAGCAGCAACTTCATCAAATGAAGTTGTGAGCTTAGGGTACATAGTTGTGATTGATTCAGAAAGATTAACAAGCTCAATGCTGTTAATGTTAGAGGAATCAACTGTGACCTGGATATCAACGGGGTTGCCGTCTAACAGAATAGAGGCGGTATATACCCGGGGCAGAATTTAGGAGCGTCGGCATTATCAAGGGGTGTCTCAATATTAGAAGAAGCAGAAGCATTTACAGTGCTGCTCTTAGGTTTAGTAGTATTCCTGGAATTATCAGAACTATTGCTGCCAAGACGGATAACAGCGAATATAATAAAAGCTATTATAATATAGCGATAACCGCTCCAATAAGGAGCTTTTTAAATGGAATAACAACAATTTTAGTCTGACTCATCACAAAGAAACCTGCCCTTCATATTCATTATTACAAAAATATATGGTATGGAGGGAGATTATGATTAAAATGTGGTATATTAAATACAAATGTATTGGATAGTGTAAAATGGCACATTAAATTAATGCATAGCTTGAAAAACCTACTAAATTGTTAAAATATGATGAAATGGTAGGTTTATGAAGAGGTGAATGATTATGAACAGTAAATTTATCAAAACATTTGCAGTAATAGTGATTATAGCGGCAGGCATGACAGCATGTGGACAAAAAAGAAAAAATGTTACAACAGATGATGTATCAGGAAAAAAGAGATGGCGAACATACAGGGAGACTGCAGCACAGGAAGTGACAGCACAGGAAATTATAACACAGGAGATTACAACCGAAAAAAGAACCGGAAGATGACGAATATGTTCTTGTAAATAAATACATACCGGATATATATGTCGAATTGATGTATGCGACAGACAATAACTTTACAGGTGTCAGAATATATGATTTCACAGACGCATACCTTCGATACGGAACAAAAAGTTAAGAAGCTTGCAAATGTGCAGAAAGAACTGAAAGAACAGGGGTACAGCTTAAAGATTTGGGATGCATACAGACCGTTTGAGGCACAGCAGAAATTGTGGGAAGTATATCCGGACCCTAATTATGTGGCAAATCCGGCTAACGGAATGAAAAAGCATAATCTTGGAGGAACAGTGGATATTACAATGGTTGCTGCTGATGGAAGTGTTATATCAATGCCGACAGAATTTGATGATTTTTCTTTGAAAGCAGATAGAGATTATTCTGATATAGAAGATGAAGAGGCTGTGAAAAATGTGATGATTCTACAGAATGCTATGGAAAATAACGGATTTTACAGGCTATCAGGGAGAATGGTGGGACTATTCAGATACGGTGGAATATGAAGCGGTTGATTTTCGAACCATGATGAGACATGATATGAAAAAGTGCATTATGGTAAAGTAAATGATGGTAAAGTCTATTATAGAAAGATTAGGGGAGTAACACATGTCATTACAATTAATTCTGGGAAGCTCAGGTGCGGGTAAATCGCACTATCTGTATACGCATATAATTGAAGAGTCAATGAAGAATCCTGACAGGAATTATATAGTTGTTGTGCCGGAGCAGTACACTATGGCAATTCAGAAAAAGACTGGTGTCCATGCATCCAAGAAAAGGAATACTTAATATAGATGTTGTGAGCTTTGAAAGGCTTGCGTATAAAGTATTTGAGGAAGTGGGTGAGGATAATCTTGAAGTCCTTGATGATACAGGAAAGAATCTGATTATTAAAAGAGTTTTTAGAGCAGAACAAGGACAGATTAAAATATTTTGGAAGTAATCTGTCTAATACAGGATTTGTGTCAGAGATGAAGTCTGTTATATCGGAGATGCTTCAGTATGATATCAAGCCGGATGTTATGCAGGATGCGGCAGGTGCAGCATACAGTGATTCAGAGGGAAGTGCAGCACTTCAGTATAAGCTTGATGATATAGTACTTGTATATAACGCATTTTGCAGAGTACATAGACAAAGAATTATATAACTAAAGAAGAAATACTGGATAAATTATGCAGCAAGGTTACAGAGTCAGAGAGAATAAAGAATTGCGAGATAGTATTTGACGGGTTCACAGGCTTTACTCCGATTCAGTACAATTTAATGACAATTCTTTTATCAATGTGTCCGAAGATATATGTTTCCCTGACAATTGATGCATCTGAGCGTGAAAAATTCAGTAAGAGGCAGGGCGGAGGATTGCAAGGGATATTCTTATACTTGGTGTGGCATCGCTTGTCATATATGTTCTGGTTCATCTGTTTGCAGTGGGAGTTCTTGGAATAAAGCTGTATACGATAAGCTGGAACTTAAGGCTTATAGCGTCTGTACTGTTTATTAACCTTACGGCTCTTGTGTGTACAATAATTGTTCCTGTATACAGGATAATGAAGATGAACCCGGCTGTTACATTGGAGGATATGGAATGATAAGATTAGAGAATATTACAAAAGATATACTACAATGAAAAAAGGTTGATGATACTAAGGCGCTTGATGATGTAAGTCTTAAGATAGAGGACGGAGAATTCGTTGCAGTCATGGGGAGCGTCAGGAAGCGGAAAGAGTACGCTTCTTAAGATTATCGGCTGCATGGATACACCTACAGCAGGAAAGTATTTCCTTGATAATACCTGAGGTGACAGTGGCAAGCCGTTCACAGGTACATAAGCTGCGTAAGGAAAGATCGGGTATGTGTTCCAGCATTTTGCACTGATGGATTATTACACTGCATATGAGAATATAGAACTTCCGCTTCTTGCAGCCAATGTTAAGCGCAAGGAAAGAAAGCGCATTATATTAAAGCAGATGGAACATCTTGGAATATTATCGGAAAGAAATAAGCTGCCGGGAAAGATGTCGGGAGGACAGCAGCAGAGAGTTGCAATAGCAAGGGCGTTGGTGACTAATGCAGATATCATACTTGCCGATGAACCGACAGGAGCACTTGACCAGAAGACAGGACATGAGGTGTTAGAGCTTCTTAAGGAGATTAATAAGTCTGGAAAGACTGTCATTATAGTAACCCATGATGAAGGGATTGCTAAGATGACGAACAGGATAATTACTATAAGCGATGGAAAGATTGTTGGGGATAATTAAAACTTTTAGGCACATTTTTCGTATATGTTATTGTTGGGGCAGTGTCAAATAGCATATGAAACCAGTGCATAATTTGGTGAAAAGCCTACTAATGCTGCTAAATGAGATGAAATAGTAGGTCTTTTGAGAAGAAATTTTGATGGGAATTAAGGTGGCTAAAGAAAATTGCCTACTAAAGTTGTGATTTATGCGAGAATAGTAGGTTTTTGGCTGACAAGATGCGACTAATAGTACAGACGTATCAGAAAAAGACCTACCAGATTGTGAAAATTGATGAAATAGTAGGTTTACCGGGTAACTTTGGAAAGCGGTAAGAGTACCCACCGCTTAGGGTAATAGTCTGTGTGGTGAGAGAATTACAGGATAATTAATCAAAATGATGCATTTTAAGCAGTATTTATGTTATTTCGTTCAATATGTTTTTTAATATATAATTAAAAAGTACTATAATTACGATCATAAATTGGGGAGGTGCTTTTTATGCGTTCGAACAAGGGGGCGCTTCCCCATCTACCATCCAGAAATTTGCGGTGATCACGGTAGCCATTGTCGGCGCCAGCAGGCGTTTTCTGGCGCAGATCACCCGCCACCAGAACGAAGTAAAATTTATGAGTGCATCGCTGCAGTACAGCAACTATACGGGACAGGCGGATTTCGCTGTCCCGTATTCTATTATGACGGCTCCGGCTGTGGTACAGGAGCTGTACTTAAAAAAGTTGTAATGAAAGCATGAAATGTTATGAAGCTGTGCACTGCCGGAAAAGCGGGCACGATGCGACCATGCCACGCCTAAAGGGATTACGGAATGTACGCTTGGTTCAGCAGATATGGGCATTGTATTCTTCTAAGATTCAGCGTTTTTGGTGTATATGGTGCACCAGTTTTCTTGTAAGTAATTTCTCCATCTACTAAGAAAAAGGACTACACTTTGAAGTTATCCAAGTATATTGAAGCAGGGGTGCGTGAATACTGGATAGTTGATTACATGCAGGAGAAGGTTCTGGTGTATTTCTTCGAGAGTGATGTGTATCCTGTTATTTATGGATTTGACAAGCCAGTTCCGGTGAATATATATGATGATAATCTTAAGATAGATTTCACCAATATTTATGGAAATAAACTAAGGATGGTATAAATGGGAGAGATGTTTCTCATTCAATGAGAGGGGTGAAATCGTTGGTATCCACGAAGATATCCGTAAGGTAGTTGTTACAGGTATCGAAATGTTCCGTAAGCTCCTTGACGAGGCTCAGTAAAGGTGATAACATTGGCGCACTTCTTAGAGGTGTTCAGAGAGACGAAATCCAGAGAGGACAGGTTCTCTGCAAAGTAAAGGTTCAAACACCACACCACAAGTTTACAGCTCAGGTTTACGTATTAACAAAGGACGAGGGTGGACGTCATACTCCATTCTTCAACAACTACAGACCACAGTTCTACTTCAGAACAACTGATGTAACTGGTGTTTGCGAGCTTCCAGCTGGTACAGAAATGTGCATGCCTTGGTGATAACGTAGAGATGACAGTTGAACTTATCCATAACGTAGCTATGGAGCAGGGTCTTCGTTTTCGCTATCCGTGAGGGTGGTAGAACAGTTGGTTCTGGTGCTGTTGCAACAATCATCGAGTAATTGTTATTAATACAGTTCTTTCAAGGGTTTCCGAGATTATCGGAAACCCTTTTTTGTGCGGGCAGCTCCTTGAGAACTTTGTATGAGCTGCTCGCTAAGTAATGAACTAGAATATGATAAAAAAAGAGGAGTATAACATGCTATACATAATGCGTCATGGCAGGACGGACTGGAATGTGCGTCATAAATTGCAGGGAAGAACAGATATACCTCTTAATGATGAGGGGCAAAATGATGGCGGCAGAAGCTGGGAAAAAGTATGCGGATATACATTTTGACATATGCTATTCATCGCCACTTGCCAGAGCAAAAGAAACGGCGGAGATTTTCTTGAAGGGAAGAAATGTTCCTGTGTATACAGATGACAGACTTGTTGAGATGGGATTTGGAGTATATGAAGGAATAGAAAATTCATTTGCTATAGATGACTGTCCGATTAATACTCTTTTTAAGAAGCCTGATAAGTATGTTACAGTTGAAGGTGGGGAAAGCTTTGAGGAGCTTTTGCAAGAACAGGAGAGTTTATAGATAATGTGGTTATGCCACAGGTTAATAGTGGTAAAGATATACTGATTGTTGGTCATGGTGCAATGAACTGCAGTATTATAGCAAAATTCAGAGGAACACCACTGGATAAATTCTGGGATGGAATGACTGATAATTGTCAGGTAGTAAAGCTTATATAATATTATAAAACACAATTTTTACGATTTATTCAGACCAAATCATGCTTGGTTTCGTATATAAGTATAGAAGTTAATAAATGAGACTTTGACTTACAACGGAAGGTTAGGATGGTGATTGGGATGAGTAGGAGAGATGGCAGGAGAAAATACAAAAGAAGAGGAAAAAGGAAGAATCAAATATTCCTTGTAATGATGACTATACTGGCATGTACGGTTACAATTGTATTAACAGTAAAGATGAATAATATGAATGTCAGCAAAGGTGTAGCAGTTGGTGCAGAATATACAGCGATTAAGAGCGATGGTAATGTGACGGAGGAACAGCTTTCTGTAAGTGAAGAGACTGTAAATGATTTACCAGATGTATACAGAATAGAATGCTATGAATCGCTTAATCAGAATCCAGAGCTGCCAACAGGATGCGAGATTACATCGTTAACCTCCGTACTAAATTATTATGGCTGTAATGTTGATAAAACAACTATGTCGGATGAATATCTTAAGAAAGGCAATGGCAGCTTCTACGAAATGTTTCTTGGTAATCCAAGGGATAACACAAGTTATGGATGCATGTCACAGCCAATTGTTAATGCAGCTAATAAATATTTCAAAGTTAATAATATGTCAGCAGTTGCAAAAGAATATCAGCGGAACAGATTTTAAAGAGATTCTAGGTATGGTTGCTCAGGGTGACCCGATAGTAATATGGAATACAATAGATATGAGACAGCCATATGAATCTAAGACATTTGTTTTTAATGGGAAAAGAATACACATGGATGTCTCAGAACATTGTGTTGTAATTACAGGATATGATCTTAACAAGAATATTGTTTATATAATGGATCCTATGGAAGGTAATGTAACAAGGAATCTTGAGAAATTTCAATCAAGATATGAAGCGATGCACAGTAAAGGCTGTCTATATTATAGAATAAATAAGGGGAGGGCAATATTGTCCTCCCTTTAGTCATGTTATTAGTTTGATTTAATATTATGCCTTGCATTAAGCTTCTTGGCACAATGTATGAATGCAGGGAACAAAAATGCGTCAGCAGCAATCCATGCGATTGGTGAGGCGAGGCATGCCCCCATGAATCAATATTTGGAATAAGTATGATGGCTGCAAATGCACGGCCAATCATCTCTAAGATACCTGCTGATATTGCAAATACTGAGAAGCCCATACCCTGTATGCAGAAGCGGACGACATTAACACCTGTAAGCGGAATGTAGAAGCATGCAGATGCAAGAATGAACTGTCTTGTAAGAGCAATTATTGTTGTCTCAGATGCATTAACAAATAATAATGCAATATAATCTGTAGTGAAATACAGTGCAATAAAGAGAAAGAACACTGTATACTGAACCGATTATCATAGCGGAGCGTACGCCCTGACCAAGTCTTTTAATCTTGGCAGCTCCAACATTCTGTCCGGCATAGGTTGCCATGGTTGAGCCGAGTGCATCAAATGGACAACAGGTAAAGTTGAACATCTTAGAACCGGCAGTCATTGCGGCTACATATGTTGAACCAAGTGTATTGACAGCAGCCTGAAGGATTGTACTTCCGATGGCTGTTATTGAATACTGGAGTCCCATAGGAACACCATTCATGCACAGGTTGGTGATGAATCTTCTATCAAGTACCCTTTCTGATTTGTCACCTTTTAAGATGTCATATTTCTTATACATATATATAAGGCAGGTAAGTCCCTGAAATTAACTGTGATGTTACAGTTGCCCATCCAGCTCGGTAACACCCATCTTACATACAAGAATAAGAAAGAAATCAAGTACAACATTTATTATTGAAGAAAGCACAAGGAAAACTACAGGTGTCTTGCTGTCACCAAGCGAACGGATAACGCCGGATACCATGTTGTACAGGAACACAGTTGGGATTCCGATGAATATAACAACTATGTAATTGTAGGCATGGTCAATAATATCTGCCGGTGTATTCATGATAATAAGTATCCTGCGGCAGAATATTACGGATGCAAGCGTAAGCACTATGGCACACACAATACTGCAGATATATCCGTTAAATACATATTTTCTAAGGTCAGCAGGCTTCTTTGCACCAAAGCATTGGGCAACCGGAATCACGAATCCGTTACAGACTCCCATACAGAAACCGATTATCATGAAGTTAATAGAACCTGTTGCTCCAACTCCGGCAAGAGCTTCAACACCGAGAGTTTTACCAACGATTATTGTGTCAACAAGGTTGTAGAACTGCTGAAACAGCATTCCGAACAGCATTGGAACTGCAAATCCAAGAATATGCTTGGAAGGCGAACCATTTGTCATGTCTTTTTTACCATAGGATTTCCTCACTTTCGTATATTTATAAAGCCAAATGATTATACTATATTTTTACAAACTGTCAAACTGATTTTGCACGAATTTGAATTAATTTAACGAATTATTGTCTTAATATGAAATGTCTGTTAAAATGCATAGGTAATATTTATGCGGAGGCAGACATGAAGAAAACTTTTGATGTTAAGAGACTTACAACGCTGGCATTACTTACAACAATAGCGCTGACAATATTTGTTGTGGAATCAGCGATACCTACGCTTGTTCCAATACCAGGAGTTAAATTAGGACTTGCCAATATAGTCACACTTTTTGTATTAAAAAGGTATAAATTCAGTGATGCAGCTATTGTGCTGGCTATGAGAATTATACTGGCTACAATATTTACAGGGCAGGCGGTATCATTTATATATAGTGTAAGTGGTGGATTCTTATGCCTTATTGTGATGGCAGCTGTTAATAAATTGCTTAGGGGACAGTATATATTTCTTACGGGAATACTTGGCGCGGTGTCGCACAATGCAGGTCAGATTCTTGCTGCATTTTTCATACTCAGATTGTCAGGTATATTTGCGTATATGCCGTTTCTTGTGATAAGCGGTGTTATAACAGGTCTGTTTACGGGCCTTGTGTGCTTCTTTGCAGACAAATATATTCTAAAAAAATATACTATGTAGCAGATGGAGGCGATTGAAAAAAAAAAAAAAAGAGTTATTGCAGTGGTAGCTGTGATTGTCCTGTTTTGTCGGGGCAAGTGTGGCTTCTATTATATATATATGAAATCAGGAAAGAATGACGGTAGTAAGACCGCTTATATATACAGAGATAACGAATTGTTAAGAACTGTATCGTTAGATGATGTTAAGAATCCGTATACGTTCAGGATTGAATACGGGGATGGAGAATACAATGATATTCTTGTTGAGAATGGAAAGATTAAGATAGCTGATGCAAGCTGTCCGGATAAGATGTGTGTGAACATGGGCCATATATCTGAGCCTTTAATGCCAATCACATGTCTGCCTAATCATCTTGTTATCAGAATTGTGAATGACGGCGAAGAATCGCCGTCACTCGATGGTGTTGTGTATTAAGTATTTCATCCAGCGGCCAGAAGCACCACATGGAAGAACAAGTCCGTTGCTTGAAACAGGGAGACCTACTTCCTGTGAATCACAGTGTCCGCCAAAGCTCTTAAGTTCTGTGCTTAACATATAAGTAAGAACAGCTGGCTGAAGACCTGTAGTGTATGAATTAATAAGAAAAAAATAATGGTTCATCAGAAAGAAGCTGTGCACAAAAGCTTAACAAGCGGGTGTATGGCTTCTTCTATTTTCCAGATTTCTCCTTTAGGACCACGTCCATATGAAGGTGGATCCATGATGATTGCGTCGTAATGGTTGCCTCTTCTTATCTCTCTTTCTACAAACTTTACACAGTCATCAACTATCCAGCGTATAGGCTTGTCAATAAGTCCTGAAGACTGTGCGTTTTCTTTAGCCCATGCGACTATACCCTTAGAAGCATCTACATGCGTAACATTAGCACCTGCGGCTGCACATGCAAGTGTTGCTCCACCAGTATAAGCAAAACAGGTTAAGAACCTTTATAGGTTCGCTGCCACGCTTTTTCCTGGCATCAGAGATTATCTTTCCAAACCAGTCCCAGTTTGTAGCCTGTTCCGGGAAATTCCCGGTGTGCTTGAAACTGAATGGCTTTAAGTTGAATGTCAGCTCCTGTTCAAATGAAGGACTGTTGGAGTGAATCTGCCACTGCTGTGGAAGGTCAAAGAACTCCCATTCTCCGCCGCCCTTAGAACTTCTGTGGTAATGGGCGTTCATTTTTGCCAGCCTTTTTCTTTCCGTGGTGTATCCCAGATAACCTGTGGATCCGGACGAACCAAGGATATAGTCACCCCAACGTTCAATTTTTCGCCCTTAGAAGGTATCTATTACTTCATAATCTTTCCAGTTGTCAGCTATAAACATAATTAAGTATCCTTTTCTATATAAAAATGTGTTGCAGTTTGGTACCGCATTTGTTATTAAATAATTATATACGAAAATATTAATAACTGCAATCGTGCAAAAATGTTTTGAACAGGCATGTTTTATGTTAATATATTTCTATCGAAATCTGATTAAGGGGCGATGCATATTGAAAAATGTTAGTTTAAAGAATATACGGAAAGATATTGTATCAGGGAATAATTGTTGCTCTTGTGTCAATTCCTATATCAATGGGATATGCACAGATTGCGGGACTGCCAGCGGTGTATGGTCTGTACTGCTCTATTCTGCCAGTGCTTATATATGGACTTGTGACATCTTCGCCACAGTTTGTGTTCGGAGTGGATGCAACTCCGGCGGCACTTGTTGGTGGAACACTTGCAACGCTTGGAATAGTGTCAGGCTCTGAGGAGGCAAAGGCAGTAGTTCCGTCGATAACTTTAGTTGCAACATTGTGGCTGCTGCTTTTCTTCTTTATCAAAGCAGGGCGTATTGTCAATTACATATCGACACCTGTAATGGGTGGATTTATAAGCGGTATTGGCGTGACAATAATTCTTATGCAGACAGCGAAGCTGTTTGGCGGTAATGCGGGAACAGGAGAGGCAATAAAGCTTCTTACACATATAGCTGGGGAGATGAAGTCGTTTAATTTGTTGTCAGCAATGCTTGGAGTCGGAACAGTTGTGATTATTCTTGTTGCAAAGAAGTTCATTCCAAAGTTTCCGATGTCAGTACTTTTTATGGTACTTGGTGCACTTGCAACTGCAATTTTTTCATATTGACAGATTCGGTGTTAAGCTTCTTCCGCATGTTGATAAGGGGCTGCCGGATTCTCGCTTCCTGATATGTCAGTTGTGTTTAAGAATCCGTCAGAGATAATACTTTTGGACTTTCAGTGGCAGGTGTTGTCATGGCACAGACATTGCTTGCAACTAATAATTATGCCAATAAATATGGCTATAAGGTAAGCAACAACAGAGAAATTCTGGCTTATGCTGCTGCAAATGCGGCTTCTGCTGTAATTGGCGGATGCCCTTTGAATGGAAGTGTGTCAAGAACAGGAATTGCAGACCAGTTTGGTTGTAAATCACAGGTTATGTCAATAACAGCTTCTCTGGCAATGCTTTTATAGTGCTTTTTGGTACGCCGGTGCTTGAGTATCTTCCTGTACCAATACTTACAGGAATTGTTGTTGCGGCACTGATTGGAATTACTGAATTCGGGCTTGCAGTTAAATTATGGAAAACAGACCATACGGAGTTTGCAATATTTGTAGGAGCATTTTTAGGCGTTATGTTATTCGGAACGATATACGGAGTTGTAATCGGTGTTATTCTTTCATTCATAGCTGTTATTGTCAAAGCGGTTGAACCACCAAGAGCATTTCTCAGAGTTATACCGGGACAGGAGGGTTTCTATAGTCTTAACAGATACCGCAATGTAAAAAGAAGATAAAAAGGTGTGGTTATATACAGATTTAACGGAGCACTTTTCTTTGCGAATATTAATACATTTGTTGATGATATAGAAAGAATATTGATGATAATACTAAATGGGTAATTGTAGACGCCGGAGGTGTGGGTTCTATTGATGTGACGGCAGTTGACAGGCTTATGTCTTTATATAAGGCACTTGAAAAGAAAGGAATCAGATTCTATATTACAGAGCATGAACACACGCTTAATGACCAGTTAAAAGAGAGCTTGGTGCAGGCGAGTTTGTTGAAAAAAAAGGTGTTGTAAGAAGAACTATTCCGCTTGCCCTAAGAGATGCAGGTCTTGACAGACCTTATCCTGTCGAGGAGGAGGAAGAAGAGCAGGCTGTTTCTGGCGAGGTACATGAGGACAATGAAAGACTTGCTGAGATTGAGTGGGCTTTTGGCGCAGATGCAGATGAATGGCTTGAGAAGATGGCAGCAGAGATGGCTGATGAGATTGGCAGTGTCAAGAAAGATGAGAAGAATGTTATTGTTGATGCTGAAAAGCATGCTGCATGGGGAAGAATCGGACTCTTTGATGAGAATGAACTGCTTGAGCGACTTGAGATGCATTTGTTTGACGATAAGAAATATCCGAATCTTGATATTGATGATATTGAGAAAAGAATTGATGAGCGCCGCGTGGTTGTTGAGAAGAAGCTGGCACAGATTAATCCTGATGCAATCCAGATGCTTAAGGAACACAGAAAACAGATACTTGACAGAATGAAGCTTCACAATCCGTATGCATATGAGCATATGATGGAGCAGAAGAAGAAACATTATGAACATCTGAAGAAAAAGATCCGGAGCTTGCACAGAAGCTTAAGAATTTCTATAATCTTTCAGATGACGACAAATAATTGATATAACGGAGATAATTGTGAATATATTAAATGTTGAAAAGGTCAGCAAGACCTACGGAGAAAAGGAACTTTTAATAATATAAGTCTGGGGAATTAACAGTGGAGATAAGATTGGACTTATAGGGGTGAACGGAACCGGAAAGTCTACACTTTTTAAAGATTATTGCAGGTGTTGAAGAACCGGATGAGGGACAGGTTGTCAAGGGCAAAGGGGATTGAGCTTGCGTATCTTGCACAGACACTCTCTGTATTATGAGAATGAAAATGTACTGGAATATGTTATGCGTGGAAAGCATGCGGACAGCCAGCCAGAAAGCAAAAGAGATTCTTAACAAGCTTGGAATAACAAATCACGGGGTGCAATGATGAATATTTTATCAGGTGGTCAGAAAAAAGAGGCGGCACTTGCGAGAACTTTAGTTGAGCCGGCAAGACTTCTTATTCTTGATGAACCTACGAACCATCTTGATAATGACATGGTACTCTGGCTGGAACAGTTTATTAAGAATTTCAAGGGAGAACTTATCATGGTTACTCATGACAGGTATTTCCTTGATAATGTAACTAACAGGATTGTAGAGCTTGATAAAGCTTCCCTTTATAACTACGATACGAATTATTCAGGCTTTCTTGAACTGAAGACCCAGCGTGAGGAGATGGAGAGGGCAACTGAGGCTAAGAGACAGAATATATTAAGGAAGGAACTCGCGTGGATAAGAAGGGGATGTCAGGCTCGTTCTACCAAGCAGCAGGCACGAATTGACAGATTTGAGGATATGAAGGAAGCTTCAAAGCAGGCGAGAGCCAGATTTGACAAGCAGCTTATGGATATGGATTCAGTCAGCAGCAGGCTTGGAAGAAAGACTGTTGAACTCCACAACATTTGCAAAAGCTTTGGAGAGAGGACAATAATTGACGATTTTACCTACATTTTTCTAAGAGATGACAGAATAGGTATTGTTGGTGATAACGGATGCGGCAAGTCTACGCTTATGAAGATTATAGCAGGCCAGCTTGAACCGGACAGCGGCAGTGTTGAGGTTGGAGAGACTGTAAGAATCGGATATTTCATGCAGGAGAACGAACCACTTGACGACAGCCTTACCGTGCTAGAGTTCGTAGAAGCATAGGCGAATATGTTACGACGGCAGATGGAAAGGCAACAGCGTCACAGATGTGTGAGAAGTTTCTTTTACACCGAAGCAGCAGTGGACGCCTATAAGCAAGCTGTCAGGTGGTGAGAAGAGAAGACTTTATCTGTTAAGTGTTCTTATGAGTGCGCCAAATGTACTTATTCTCGATGAGCCTACCAACGACCTTGATATTGAGACTCTTGAGATTCTTGAGGAGTATCTTGATGGATTTGCAGGTATTGTAATCACAGTTTCACATGACAGATATTTCCTTGACAGAGTTGTTGACAGGATATTTGCATTTGAGGCAGGAGGCCACCTTACACAGTATGAAGGTGGTTATACGGACTACAGGGATAAATGTGTTTCTTCTATATATAATGTGGAATCAAATGGAACATCTGATGCGCCCAAATCAAAGGCAGCAGGTCAGGTGAAGAAAGCATATAACAGCCATGAGAATAAGATTAAGTTCACATATATGGAGCAGAAGGAATATGAGACTATAGATGATGATATAGAGGAGCTTGAAACTAAAGTTTCAGAACTTGATGACGAGATTGCAAAGAATGCAACTTCTTATTCTAAGCTTGCAGAACTTACTAAGGAAAAGGAAGATGTGGAAAGGCAGCTTGAAGAAAAGATGGAGCGATGGGAATATCTTAATGATCTTGCAGAAAAAAATAGAGAAACAGAAACAGTAGTAAATATTAACAAAACAAGTGACATCAGAACAGATTATCTGGTTGAGCAAATCATATATTTATGGTATAATGATATATGATTTACTATATTAATCATATGAGGGAGGAGAAATTATGTTTTTGCCCAAATTGCGGAACAAAAGAATGAAGATGAGGCACTATTCTGTGGAAATTGTGGAACACGTCTAGTGATAGATGTGCCTCAGGAGACACCAGTGCAGGAAAGCGTAGCAGCAGAGCCAGAGGAAAACACCGGTACAGGAGAGTGTAACAGCAGAGCCGGAGGAAACACCGGTACAGGAGAGTACACCAGTAGAGCCGGAAGTAACACCGGTACAGCGGAGTGCACCAGCAGAGCCAGAAGTAACACCGGTACAGGAAAGTGTTCCAGTTCAGCCACAGCAGGCTTTTTTGGTCAACAGCCTGTACAGCCTACACAGTTTACAGGTCAGAATTCTGGTCAGCAGCCTGCCAATAATAAGCCTGCCAGATTCCCTAAGGGTATAATTGCAATTGTAGCTGCGGGGAGTTGCTGTGATAGCTGCCATAATTATATTTGTATGTGTGGGAAAGAATGTGACAGATTATAAGAAAACTGCCAAGCAGTATGTTAAGGCGGTTGCAGAGTGCGAATGGAATGATGCGTATAGTCTTATTAATCTACCTGAGGGGGGAGTTCCTTACTAAGGAAGCATTTATTAATGTTCATGCAGATGCGACTGGTGAGAAAGTTGAAAAGATGGCAGCAGATGACATTGTCTCAACATATAGCAAGATCTTATGGTAACAAGGCTGTTAAGGTCGGATATATAACAGATTCGGGAATGCAGTATAATGATGTGTATCTAACAGTAGCCAATAAGCACTATATGCTTTTCTTTAAGAAGTATAAAGTCAGCGCTGAGAATCTTGTAGTAAAGGATGTTACAATAAAGGTTCCAAAGGGACTTACGTTATATATTAATGATGTTATTGTTGGCGATGGATATAAGTCGGATGCATCTAAGAATGGAAACGGCTCTTCTGATGAATATGTTATACCATATCTGTTCAATGGAAAGAATAATATTAAGGTAACTGGAGAATTTATAGAGGACTACACAACACAGCTTTATGCAGCACATGATGAAGATACATTTACTGTTGGAAACATACAATGCAAAATATGTTAATTGAAGCTTGAAGAACTTAAGACACAGGCAAGAACAGATGTGGATGAAATAATTAACGCTGTACAGGCAAAGAAAGATTATTCAGCTATAGCCGACAGGGTGTGTAAAGAAGAAAAGAAGAACATAGAGTCAGCTTATAAGAATATTTACGACAGCTACAATGACAAATACAAAACTGTATCCAATTTGAAGATTTCCAAATTCACAGCTTCTATCGCGGATACATCTTTCAGAGTGGATTCTGCATGCAGA
>VOFJ01002075.1_pt1 | contig 16901 bp, 31 predicted proteins | sample 5384081 | NCBI WGS metagenome assembly VOFJ01 (sample SAMN12384729, study PRJNA508395) | human gut metagenome | isolation source: healthy gut I | host: Homo sapiens
GTCTGAAGCTTCTGCTCATCAAGCACCTGATGGATCAACAATAGCTTCACCGATCGTCTTATTAGAAAGCCCCTGCAGTCAGTCCATAAATCGGCTGGAAGACTGTGCAGAATCTCCTCATAAGCCGCAGGCGTAAAAAATCTCAGGGTGCTCCATCTGCAGCTTCCCCTGCTTCCTGACGACACGCCCCCGCAGAACAAACCTGTTGCCTTTCCTGACTGCAGAGCTGCAGATACGGGTGCATTAAACCACGTAACAGAAATTTTCCCCGTAAGATTCTGCCACAGTGGTCGTGATCACCTGAAGATTCCGCACCTGATTCACATACACCCGTTATAACCGCCACAGAAATCGCCACAACAGCTCCCTCTTCCAGAGACCGGATCTCAACAGGTTCCTCATACGCATCATAATTACATGTGGATAATAACTCAGAAGAGATTCCATATCCGTAACTCCTATTTTCGCAAATAACTTTTCCGTTTTCTCCCCCACGCCCTTCAAAGTACGCAAAGATGTTGACATATACCACCGATTCTTTTTCTACTACAATATATAATTATGAATATCCCTTACAGCCAGTAAAAAATTATCTATCTTATCCCTGCAAAATAAACCAAATCAAGCAACCCTCATTCTTCAATCACAATAATCTGCCGACAATAAACTTCCACTATTAGGGTAGGAAAAATATTTGTGTCAGGATGCATTTTGTATTCTTAGATGCCGAAACCGCATCCTGACACAAATATTTTCCTGCCGTCCCTTTATAACACGAAAACGGATATATCCACCCTCAACAATGGCCTATACCTGTTTTCATCACATGAACTATTCGTTTTATCTCTCTCAAAAAAACTCTATTATCCTACTCTCTACAGAAATAACATAATAAATCAAATGGCTGTTCACCCGCATTCAGTTCCACATCACAATCCGGATAAGCCTCCTCCAGAGCCGTTGCCAGCTCCCTCAGCTTCAGCCTCCTCAGTATCAGCACCATAATAAATACTGATCACCTCAGACTCATCATCCACCATCCAACTGTCCTTGGCAACTTTCATGCGGTCTCAAGCCAACAGCCAGGATTCCAAGATCACCGATACCCATCATATCAACCCCTATGGATCTCCTTATCATCAATCCTTTGTATCACGCACAGCATACGTGATCTGTCCGGTCTTCACATGTTCGATCGCCTGAAGCATAGCCTCAGTATTCCTCCGCACTGTTCTTCTCGGTATAACTGATCATGGCAGTAATTCCCTGCGGAATGGTCTTAGTCGGCACAACCACGATCTCTTTATCCTCAGTAAGATCCCTTGCCTGGTTTTGCAGCAAGAACAATATTCTTATTGTTCGGGAAAATATAAATAGTCTTTGCATTTACATTTTTGCGATGGCATTGAGCATATCCTCTGTACTGGGGTTCATGGTCTGTCCGCCCTCAATCAGGTAATCTACATTCAGTTCCTTAAACATCTCTGTCATTCCTTCGCCACAGATACTGAAATAAAGCCTATTTCCTTTCGGCGGCTGTTTACTTCTTCTTTTTCTTCCTGTTCTGCCTGCTCTTTCGCCATTTTCTCGGCATCCTTTATAAGCTTCTCCTGATGCTCTAAGCGCATATTGTCGATCTTCATACGTGAAAGAGCACCAAAGGTAAAGGGCTTTTTCTCAATAGCCTGTCCGGGATGATTGGTATGAACATGAACCTTCACGATCTCGTCATCTGCAACAAGAACAATAGAATCACCAATGGACATCAGGAATTTCTTAAATTCATGCTCTGTCTCCTCGACATGAAGCGGCTGGTTCAGAAGAATAATAAACTCTGTACAATAACCAAATTTAATATCAGCCTCTGTCTGTGCATCGATCTTAGTCACAGCAGGACCTTTTGCCTTGTCAAACTGTGTATAATCAATCTCTTTGCCAAGGAAAACCATCATATGCACCATGGTATACTTCCAGAAGTCCCTGTCCACCTGAATCCACTACTCCTGCTTCTTTAAGACAGGAAGCATATCAGGTGTGCGGGCAAGTGTTTTCTCAGCATGAGCGAAAATGGCTCTGAAAAATAGTTCAAGATCCTCTGCTCTTCTGCAATCTCGGATGCCTTTACAGCAGCCTCTCTTGCTACAGTAAGAATGGTCCCTTCTTTTTGGCTTCATGACTGCCTTATATGCTGTCTCCACACCTTTCTCCATGGCTGCCGCGATCACAACGGCATCCATCTCCGTGTCCCTTGGTTCCTTTGGTGAAACCACGAAGAAGCTGGGACAGGATAACACCGGAGTTACCTCTGGCACCGCGCAGGGAACCGGAAGAAATCGCCTTGGCCAGTGACTCCATGTCAGGCTCTCCAGAGAACCTACCTCTGCTGCTGCTGCCATGATCGTCATTGTCATATTAGTTCCTGTATCTCCATCCGGTACCGGAAATACGTTCAGTTCGTTGATCCATTCTTTCTTCGCTTCCAGGTTCTTGGCTCCTGCCAGAAACATTCTGGAAAGTATCTCTGGCATCTATGGTCTGTCTATCCACCACAAGTTTCCTCCTCTATCCTAATCTATTGCACGAACACCTTCTACGTAAATGTTGATTTTCTCAATCTCCATTCCTGTAAAAGCCTCGACTTTATATTTCACATTGTTTACAAGATTATCTGCAATTGTACTTTATATTCACGCCATATGCCACAATAACATGGAAATTCAGGCGGATTTTATTGTCCTCTGTAATTCTTGACGCTGATGCCGTGTTTCAGGCTGTTCTTTGCAAGTTTTACCAGTCCGTCCTTCATACTGACAGCTGCCATTCCTCAACAATACCGAAACATTCTACAGCAACACTTCCTGCATAGGTTAGATTACGTCTGTATCAATGACGATTTGTCCTAATCCGGAATCTATACGTCCATTCATATGGTTACCTCCAATGCTTTTCAATTGTATGTAAGTGTATTATAACCTCTTTTCACAGAAAAAAATATAATTTTGAGTTTTTTTTTTTTTTGCTTGTAAAAAGCACAATTCATCTGTTACAATGTAATCTGTTGAACACAAGGTTACTGTTCAGACTATGTTGACAGTAACAAAAAAGCGTCAAGGAGGTGCTATCATGGCTAAATGCGCTATTTGTGAAAAAGCTGCTCACTTTGGTAATGGAGTAAGCCATTCCCATAGAAGATCCAATAAAATTTGGAAAGCTAACGTAAAATCCGTTAAAATCAAGACTGCTGAGGGTGGAGCTAGAAAGACATATGTATGTACATCTTGTTTAAGATCCGGTAAAGTAGAAAGAGCTTAATAACACCATTACCCCTGTTGCAACAGGGGTATTTTTTTTGCAAAAAAAGACTGTCCCTCTGTTCAGATATTCTTTACCGAATATTCTGCCTGAGCTGACAGTCTTTTTTTTATTTCATATGTCAAACGGATATTCGCAATCTTCTGTAAAGTTAATGACAGAAAAGATGATATCCCAACAACAGGAAAACTCCGGCCGAAACCACCAAGAACCACATTTTCTGCGATCAGCATCCCGATTATCATCCCAATCCCTATGAAAAACAGCATAAAGCCGAACAGCTTTTTCCAATTCTTCTGCACCTTTTTCATCGGTTTGCTATAGTCTATGCAAAAATTATTTTTTTCTGATTCGCCGACAGATTCTTCGTCACCTTTTCCGGAGGTAAAACGGTCTACAAAATCCGGAACCATATCAAGGATCTTGGTGAGACCATCCTGATTTTTCACATTGACCAGCTTTGTTGTTCCATTCTGGATCACAAGCACTGCACAGGAGTCATCTTTCCTGCCATTCCGCCGCCGCCGTTATCCTTCTTCTCTCTGAAAAAGCACCGGCACCTACACCGAAAGATACATCCATCAGAGGAAGAATGATCGTATCGCCTACATGGATTGCCTCTCCTACCACTGTTTTCGCAGAAAAATAAACTGTCCATTCCCTTGAATAATGAATTTACGGTTTCTTTAAAATTGTTTTCATTTGCCGTCATGGTCATGCCCTCCTGGTTTTCCAACGTTTTATAACGTATTTTTATATTTTTATTGAAATAAATACTCACTGCTGCCCGCACAGGAACAAATCCGTAAATCCTGCCTTTTTGCCCTGATGTTTCCATACAGATAATTCTCACTGTCAAAACGGGGATTGATCTGTATACAGTTTTTGTGAAATGGAATTGTCATCCCAAGTACAGCAAGTGCCGCACCTGTCAGCGCCGGATCTTCAAAAGAAAAAGTAACCTGCCCTTCTATCCTTGTAGGAAAAAATATGCTTAAGCAAAAATTTTCCATGTTTCCATACAAGTTTTCTGGCAGCTGTCACTCTGGGATGTTCTATAAACGCCTTCCACCAGGACACATTCTTCTTAATCTTCCCGAATGTCCTGCGGATATTTTTGCAGTTTTGTACGAATCGACTGAAAAATATTTCGGATCCGGTCATAGATCCCTTTTATAAAAAACTGCCTCTTCTTTAGACTATTCCGATCTGTATCATCTGCATTCAGTTCCTGCTGTCCGGATATCTGACTGTTTCTGATCCTCTGTATCAGCAGATGTACCTGAAGCTGAATTTCTGTCTGTTTTCAGATCCTCAGTCTCCATATTCTCTGATTTCGGGTGATCAACCACTGATTTTTATGCTCTTCTTCCCTGTTTCCGTCTATGCCGGATACAGATACCTTTTCTGCGCCAGTTTCTCCGGATTTTTTTCCCGGATTTCTTTGTTATAGCCCTCTTCTCCTGCCGTTTTTCAACAACTTGTCTACAGGAATTCCAAACAGATGAAAGGATATCTCCATCTGCTGATCTTTCCATTCCGCTCTCAGCGAAATCCCATGAAACAGCCAGCTTACGATACCCTCTCCCTCTGTCTGTTTCCAGCCACCTTCTGCCTTGACAGCTGATGCCTTATATCTTACAGGACAGAACAGTACAAGAAGAACTGCCAGTAAAAGAAGGCCCAGCAGAATTCCCAGGATGATCCAGTATAAATTTAAGGATCAGCCATAAAATATGTAACATATTCTCACCTGTTTTCTATATATTCAGCTGTTGCGAAGGTTCCCGTTTCCCTGTACATTTCATCGATCAGACTTCGCACCATCTCCAAGGCTTCCTCTTTGCCCTTCGCCATTCCTATGATCTTCGGACAGATTCCATAAAAAACTCTTCTGTATCCAGCATTGCTGCAGGAATAATATCCATCAGATTCACAGGATTCTCTGACAGAGTAAGGAGATAAATGCCCAGAACCGGTTTTCCGCTGTTCAGTTTTCTTTTTTATCTTCTCAGGATCCTTTACAGATTCCCCTGCAAAGAAAATTCTCCTGCCATTTCAGCATCTTACACCCTCTCCCGTTTCTATAACACTTCAGTTACAGTATTTCCATTTTCTCCAAAATTTAAACCGGGCTGCGTTGCAAAAAACACAGCCCTGTTCTCTCGTTAATAATACTTATGCTGTTTTCCCCCAGAGTCCATTGCTTCTCATCTCCAGATATTCCTGATAAGCACGCTCTACGATCTGCTTCTCGTTTGAAAACCTCAGCAGATGATAGATCTCATGAAATTTATAATATCCGGAATCTACAAAAAACTCCTCTCTCTGGGGCTTACTATGATAATTATCCGCAGTCATAAGATACCAGTGTACCTCTTTGAAAACCACGTCCTCCGGAACGGTAAAAGTTATATTGGCTTTTTCCGATGTATTTCACAATGGTCGCACGCACTCCAGCCTCTTCCATCACTTCCCGCAATGCTGTCTGTTCATGCGTTTCGCCTGGTTCCACTGTTCCTTTCGGCAATACCCAGCCCTCATAACGGTTCCTGTAAGATTTATACAAAGTAAGAATCTTACCCCGATGAATTACCACACCGCCACAGCTCGTTGCTTCTATCATAATGCAATCCCTCCTGTTTTGCGTGGTATTATAAACTGAGTATAGTATATCTCTTTTTTCCAAACCCGCAAGCTATAAATATCATTTCATAAACATTACCGATTAATTAGTTACTGTTCACTCCGTTCACAGTAACGTAGCCAAAAATTCATTCCAGATTGCCTGCAACATGGAATTTATTATTGCTTATCATAATAATACGCATCAAATATCTGCTCTGCGATGGGCACTGCTGCTTCACTTCCGGTACCGCCATTCTCAACAATGATCGCAACTACCAGATCCGGATCATCCACGTTGGAATAACCGATAAACCAGGAATGACTGGAACCATTCTCATCAAATTCCGCTGATCCGGTCTTGCCTGCCACTGTATATCCTCTTCCGTTCAAAGCCGATGCGGTTCCGTTTTCCACAACACCTTTCATAAGCTTTCCAAGGATATTCGCCTCATTTGTTGTCATCAGACGTTTATAGTTCTCCCGGCTCTGTTGTCTTCACTGTCTCTCCGTCTGAACTTACAACAGAATCAATAAGATAAGGCTTCATGAGCTCCCCGCCATTGGCGATCGCACTGGTAATCAGCGCCATATGCATAGGTGATACCAACGTATTACCCTGTCCGATGGCAGTCTGCATAACCTCTGCAACAGAAGATTTTCCATTTAATGTAAAAGTACTCTTTCTTTTTATAGGAAGAAAGCGGAAGACTCTTATTAAAAAGAAGATCCTCGGCTGTTTTTTCAGAGAACTGCCTCCGAGCATGGTTCCGATCTCTGCAAATGCACTGTTACAGGAATTGGCAAAAGCACTGTAAAAATCTTCCTGTCCATGAACAGTTCCGCCATAGCACCTGATCGTGTGATCTTCTCTGGTAATACTTCCCTCACAGAGATAGGAAAATCCCTCCAGAACCCTTGGTTCTGAAATAGTCCAGGGCAGTTACCACCTTAAATGTAGATCCCGGAGGATAGGCTCCGTTTGTAGCTCTGTTCAACAGACTGCTGTCATTGGAATCATTCACCAGTGTGTCCCAGTTCTGGGAAAGAGTATTCGGGTCAAAGTCCGGTCTGCTCATTTCCACCAGAATCTTACCTGTAGAGGGTTCTATGGCAACAACCGCCCCTCTCCTGTCACCAAGTGCATTATAGGCAGTTGACTGAAGATCTGCGTTTAACGTCGTGATCACAGAATCACCCGTATTTTTCTGATTCTTAAACTCATTTTTCATCTGGTTCAGGAAAAATTCATGAGAAGTCAGAAGCTGGAAGTTCGCCTCTGATTCCAGTCCGCTTTTTTCCATTAGTGTCATATCCGACTACATGAGCGAACATATTTGCATAGGGATAAGTACGTTCCTCTGTTCCGTCTTCGTAAACATTGGTCTGGGCAAGCACCTGCCCATCTGCAGATATGATCTTACCTCTTACAACCCTGTCTGAAAAAGTATCCTGCCTTGTATTATAGGGACTATTGATAAAATCATCGCTCTTTGCATAATTAAAGTAGATCAGATATCCGATCATACTGACAAAGATCAGCACAAAAAGCAGGATACCAGTGTATACTCTCTATTACGGGGCCTTCTCTTTTTCAGAAATCTCCCGGGCTTTGCGCTTCTATGGCGCTTCTTCAACTCTCTGCGCCGTTCCTTTTTCTTCGATATCTCTCAATTTCTTCGTCCTCATCTTCTCTCAAAATATACAATCCCTGAATGATCGCCAGCATCAGTACTGTACACGCGACAGAACTTTCCTCCATAGCTGACCAGAGGAAGAGTTACACCTGTCATAGGGATAAATTTCGTTGCTCCGCCAATTGTCAGAAATACCTGAAATGCATATTCCGTACCAAGTCCAAGTGCGATCAGTTTGTAGAATGGTTTCTTAATCTTAAGCGCAATATTTTTGATCATCAAAAAAAGAAACTCATACATACCAAGATCAGGCAGATTGCAAAAATCCCACCCAGTTCCTCACAGATTGCACTGAATATAAAGTCATTCTTGACAACAGGGATTTTCTCAGGCGAACCCTGACACAATCCCATTCAAACCATCCGCCGGTTCCAATGGCAAACCTCAGTGACTGACGATCTGGTATCCTTCATTCTGATATACCGCCATTGGATCCTTCCAGGCTGTCACTCTCTGGCGGACATGGCCAAAACAGATGATATGCGACAACTGCCCCTGCAGATCCGCCTGCCAAGACCAAGTGCCAGATATCCCACATTTCTGGATGCCACATAAATCATCACAAGATATGCCGCAAAGAAGATCTTTGCACTTCCAGGTCTCTGGAAAGTACAAGAATCCCCGGCATGCAGTCCCGCCACTACCGTAGCCTGACCACTTTTTGAAAAATCAGCACCTTTTCTCAGCAATGCCGCCATAAAGAACACAAATGTAATCTTTATCGCCTCTGAAGGCTGGATTCCCATCAAGGAAAGTTTTGCTCCATAGCTTGTCTTTGCAAGCACAAAACCGCCGCCAGCAAAACGATTCCCGATTCCCGCATAAACCCATGTCAGGTCCTTGAGAAATTTCATCTTCCTGATCAGGACAGGTACGATCAATGCCACCACATTTACGCCTGCCACGATCACTAGCTGTCTGGTAGCTGTGGAAACATCCAGCCTGCACAGTATAATAAATCCTACGCTGAGAAGCATGCACATATTGTTGAGTAGTAAAATCGATGCTTTCTTATAAAAAATCCTGTACAAAATCTGGATTCCCGCAAAAAATGCCATCATTTCGACATAAAAACAACACGACCTGAAACTTACCTGTCTTCAGATAGATGACCAGAAACGCAGTGAAATCCATAAAAAAGATAAGCATCAGCTGCTGGCGCAGCGATTCACGTTTCTCCTCCTCACTCTGCTGTTTCACCAGATAGAAACAGTGAAAGGTATAAAATCACCATCAGGGTAAGGATCACATACTTGGATAATTCTACAATTACATTAATCATATGTCTTTACTCGGCTCCTCTTTTTAAAATGTCCCTTTGTATATTCCCTTTTTCGAGGATTCTTCTATCACGATAAACAGCTCTGAACTCTTCATATATCTTCACCGCATCCTGAGGCTTCTCAATGGTAAATGCAAGTCTCAGGGAAGAGACACCAAGTCTGTCTATCTGTGATTTCTCTTTCAACAGGCCGTAAGGGATACTGTTGTAAATGATATTATAGCAGGGTATACAGAAATCTGTATTCTCAGTTTTCCATGGGTTACATACATTTCGCCGTAAATTCTTTATCGTAACGGTCTTTTTAAAGTTACCCCTTCTTCCTTATGATTACATCCGTAAAAAGATTTTTATGCACACACTGGGCCCGATATCATAAAGAGGCAGATATCCGTGCAAGATCAGCATCTCGCTGTCCCGGTTATCTCTGTGGCGAATTTCCCCTTCGTTCAGCTCAAGCGGTACCGTATTTCTGAGGACTTTCTGATCTTTCCAGAAATCAGCAGCTTCATCATTCCATGTATACATACTGTGATCCAGAACACATTTCTCAGCCAGACCTGCCTTTCGCAGAACTGCAAAAAGTCTCCAGATTTCTTACCCAGGAATCCTGTCATTCCTCTGTCCATCCACTCTCTGATCCTGGTGAGAAGCCCAGGGGCATCTCACCTCATAATATGCGGAAGAGACAGATGTCTCCATTCCTCTGTAAAGATAGAGAGGCAAAGCCAGGTAAAGAATCATTATGTATTCGTAAACGAGAGGCGCCTGAAAAATTTGTTCAATAAAATCGCCATAAAAAGAAAAACACCAACACAGAAAATTCCCGTAATCATAGAAAACCAAATAGAATATTCTGTTGTTTTTTATGCCTGAAACGTCGTTCCGGAATTTGCACCTGCTATGGTGGGAAGCAACATAGTGGAAACGGAAGTGTTTATGGCAGAAGGAAAAGTAACCACCGGAAGGGGCCATTCCGGTTAAAATTCCATAAATGCTTAAAGAATCGGACAGGGATAACCCGCTTTTTAAAAGTACAGTTGGAAAAATAACAGCTTCTAAAGTCTGTAAAAAAGTAAGCATTATTTTGTTCAAAGTCAAAAACATAAGAAACAGAAAACATTTTCTTCATTACGGAAAATATTTCAGATATCTTAAAAAGCAAAAAAAACGTTCACCAAATAAATCAAACAAAAAATAACCCCGCACAATTCAGAAATAACCATGGAATAAACTGCAATTACAGGAGTAATGGAAATACCTTTTTCAACCCATACAAACTTCATAAGATAAAAGTGAAATAACTTTTGCAATCTGTTCAACAACACCTGACCAGGCTGGAACAAAAGTTTTTTTTGAAACCTAAATAATAACCCGTTATGCAGGCGTGAAAAGTGGCAAGTGGAATAGTGAAAGAGGCGTATTTTCAACAGCTCAGTACAACTTTTGTTTTTTATAATAAATAAAGAAACAGGCTCAGCGAAAAAAATACAAAACTCCCAAGGTAATAAAAGAAAGACTAAGTGACATAATAATACTGTTGATAAGCACAAGAAAACATTCCTTTCTACTTTTTTGCTTTCGGCAACAAAGCGTGAAAACAGCAATTTGATTCCACCGCAACTTAGGGCAATGCAAAAAACAAGTACAGGAAAAATTAATTGAAAAACTCCCCATACCTTTAGCACCTATTAGGTTAGAAAGGAATATTCTATATAAGAAACCTATTATTCTGCTTAAAAAGACTAGCTATGGTGAGAATAATAGTGCCTTTAATAATTGGATTTTTTGTTAAGCATAGTGTACTGCCTGAAACGCATTTATATAAAATATTCAAAAAAACAGGAATTATGCAAAAAACAATAATTATAACAACATAAAAAGGGCAGACAATCAATTGTTTAGAAAAAAAACTAAAATTTGAACATAAAACGAAAAATGGGAGAATAATATGATTTATTTAGATAACGCAGCTACCACAAAAAATATGTGAAAAAGCTGTTAAAGCAATGGAACCTTATTTAAAAAGAAGAATATGGCAATCCGTCAGAATTTATTCCATAGGAAGAAAGACAAAGGGAGCAGGTTGAAAAAGGTAAGATGGACAATTGCAAAATCGTTAAACTGCAAACCTGAAAATATTTTTTTTACTTCAGGGGGGAACCGAGTCGGACAATTGGGTTTTGGACAACGGCGCATATTTAGGTAATCACATTATAACGTCAAAAATAGAGCATCACGCTATTTTTAAATAAATGCAAACAGCTTGAAAATGAAGGAATAAAAAGTCACATATGTAGACGTTGACAAAAACGGTTTTGTGGATATGGAGCAAATTAAAACTGATTACAAAGACGGATTTGAAAATCCTGTGAGAACTTCGCTGGTTTCAATTATGTTAGCAAACAATGAAATCGGAACAATTGAGCCTATTAGAAATATAGCAATGGTGGCACATAGGAAAGGAGTTTCTGTTTCATACTGATGCAGTTCAGGCTTTTTGGACACATACCAATAGACGTAAATTACCTTGGGGTAAAGATATGCTTAGTGCCAGCAGTCACAAATTTAACGGCCCGAAAGGAGATAGGTTTTCTATAATGTGAAATCTAAAGAAATGATGCCTTTTGATTTATGGTGTGGTGGTGGGAAAAGAACAAAAGGTGGAACGGAAAATGTGGCCGGAATAATAGGAATGGGGGCGGCAGTTGAGGGATTCTATGAGAAATATGAGTGCCCGCTACAATAAAGAAAAATCTAAGAGATTATATGGTAAAAAGAATACTTGGAGAAATTCAAACGTAAAGTCTAAACGGTCATCACACAAACAGACTTCCGGGCAACGCAAGTTTACTTTGATGGCATAAATGGAACATCTCTGGTAGTAATAATGGATGAAGAAGGAGTGTGTATTTCTCTTCGGCTCAGCCTGTGCTGCATCAGCAGAAAAGCCGTCCCACGTAATAGCGCCCTTGGAATACCAGAAAAGAAAAAGCCTATGGAACAATTCGAATAACCATGAGCCATGAAAATACAAAAGAAAAGAAATCGATTACACCGTTGAAAAATTAAAATTAGGTGTGAAAAAAGAACTAAGAGCAAAAAAGCTGAAAATTAAGTTGAAAAATCATGTAAAAATCAAATTTATTTTTTGCAGATAAAATTAAGAATCAAATTTAAATTTGTTAATAAAATCAAGTCAAAATAGAATATTAAGTTATTGCAATTTAAATAGTAAAAACTTTAATTTATATTTTTTTCAACGATTTTTCAACCAAATCAAAACCGGAACCAACAAATTGGGCTTTGTGAGCATCGGAACCTACAGTAACATAAAGCCCACCAAGTTCCTTGTATCTTCTAATTATATCCGTGTGTGGATTTGGAAAATCAAATCCTTTAGAAAAGTTTGAAGTGTTAATTTCCAACTTAATGTCATTTTCAATAATCATTTTCAAAATCTCATCTATAACATCAATGTAATCAGTCACACTGTAATTATTATCCTTGTTAGGACTGTAGCGGACAATGTAATCCAAATGCCCGAGAGTGTTGACAGTGCGGGGAGTGGTGCAAGTGTTTCTTCCTATAAAAAATTTTCAAGGAATCTAACAAAGTTTTTAAAAATAAAGTTCAAAAACAGTCACGGTCATTTTTTCCTTCCCAAAAACTCTGCATAATAAGGATCCATTTGGTCAACAATATGACAGGAGCCAATGACAAAAAATCAAAATCGTAGGAATAAAGAAGCTTATGGCACAAAGAAAAATTGTCAGAAGTAAGCCCCAGCTCAACACCTTTTAAAATATTGATTTTGGAAGAATATTCATTCCTTAAAGAATTCAAAGCTTCAAAATATTTGGGAAAATCAATATAAGGCGATTCCCCTTCAATTGGCCAATTAAAGTCCTGATGGTCAGTAAAAAACAAATCTGTTTCATGCCAAGAGCAATGGCTTTCTCAACAATAGCCCTAGGAGATTCCTCGGAATCAAAAGAAAAACTGCTGTGTACATGGTAATCTGAAAACATAGTAAAGTCCTTTCTGTGTATGAATATAAGTTGATAATGTGCCTGAGCTAGTTAAATATTAGCATAAATTAGATAATTACGGTAGTCACAGAAAAAAGAAGTTGGTAATCCATAATCTCATAAAATCGTATCAATTTTGCTAATTTGACAAAAATTTAACAAAAAACCAAAAATAAGCAAAAACAACTTGATATTTGCAAACTTATTATGTAAAATAAGCATAGGTTAATGAAAATTAACAATAAAAAAAACTTATTATAGGAGGACAATTAAATGTCAGTAAAAAGTTGCAATTAACGGATTCGGACGTATTGGACGTCTTGCATTCAGACAGATGTTCGGCGCAGAGGGTTATGAAGTTGTTGCTATCAACGACCTTACAAGCCCAAAGATGCTTGCTCATCTACTAAAGTATGATTCATCACAGGGTAAATATGAAAAGGCTGATACAGTTCAGCAGATGATGAAGCTGGTCAATCATTACAGATGTGGAAAAAAAATTAAAATTTATGCAGAGGCAGATGCTAAAAATGCTTCCATGGGGGGAGAATTAAATGTTGACGTTTCTTAGAAGTGTACAGGTTTCTATACATCAAAGGCTAAAGTCACAGGCTCATATCGATGCTGGTGCTCGTAAGGTTGTTATCTCAGCTCCAGCTGGAAACGATCTTCCAACAATCGTTTACAATACAAACCAAATACACTTAAGCCAGAAGATACAGATCATTTCTGCAGCTTCATGTACAACAAACTGTTTAGCACCTATGGCTGATGCTCTTAATGACTATGCCCAATCCAGTCAGGTATCATGTCAACAATTCACGCTTACACAGGTGACCAGATGGTCTTGATGGACCCACAGAAAAGGTGACTTAAGAAGAGCTCGTGCTGCTGCAGTTAATATCGTTCCTAACTCAACAGGTGCTGCAAAGGCTATCGGTCTTGTTATCCCAGAGTTAAATGGTAAGTTAATCGGTTCTGCACAGAGAGTTCCAGTTCCTACAGGTTCCAACAACAATTCTTACAGCTGTTGTAAAGGGTAAGGATGTTACAAAGGAAGGTATCAACGCTGCAAATGAAGGCTGCTGCTTCAGAGTCATATGGCTACAACGAGGAGCAGATTGTTTCATCTGATATCGTTGGTATGAGATTTGGTTCATTATTTGATGCTACACAGACAATGGTAGCACCAATTGCTGATGATTTATACGAGGTACAGGTAGTTTCATGGTATGACAATGAGAACTCCTATACAAGCCAGATGGTAAGAACAATCAAATACTTTGCAGAGTTAGCATAATAGACTGACTTATTGTAGTATTGTAGACCTTGCAGGGGGTCCGGTCTTCATGGACCGGACCTTTAGAATTTTAGAATTTTTCAGGAGGATTTTTAGAATGTCATTAAACAAAAAATCAGTAGATGATATCAATGTAAAGGGACTTTTAGTTCTTTGCAGATTTTAACGTACCTTTAAAAGAAGGGTAAGATTACAGACGAAAACCGTCTTGTAGCAGCTCTTCCAACAATCAAAAAATTAATCGGAGATGGTGGAAAGATTATTCTTTGCTCACATCTTGGAAAGCCAAAAAGGGAGAACCAAAGCCTGAATTATCTTTTGCACCAGTTGCTAAGACTTTACTGAATTATTAGGACAGGAAGTTAAGTTTCTTTGCTGATCCTGAAGTAGTAGGACCAAACGCAAAAGGCAGCTGTAGAAGCAATGAATGATGGAGATGTAGTTCTTCTTGAAAATACACGTTACAGTGCAGAAGAAACAAAAAGAACGGCGAAGCATTCAGCAAAGACATTAGCTTCACTTTGTGATGTATTTGTAAACGATGCATTCGGTACAGCTCATAGAGCACACTGCTCAAACGTTGGTGTGACAGAATATGTTGACACAGCCGTTGTAGGATACTTAATGCAGAAAGAGATCGATTTCTTAGGAAATGCAGTAAACAATCCGGTAAGACCATTCGTAGCTATCCTTGGTGGTGCTAAGGTTGCTGATAAATTAAACGTAATCTCCAACCTGCTTGAAAAATGTGATACCCTGATCATCGGTGGAGGAATGGCTTATACATTCTTAAAAGCACAGGGGTGGAAAAGTTGGTATTTCTTTAGTAGACGATTCTAAGTTAGATTATTGTCTTGATATGATGAAAAAGCAGAAGAATTAGGAAAAAATTTTACTTCCAATCGATACAACAGTAGCGAGACGGATTCCCAAATCCTATCGATGCTGGAATGAAACAATGATCGTTCCAACAAACGCAATTCCTGATGACAAAGAAGGACTTGATATTGGACCCAAGACTCGTGAGTTATTCGCTGATGCAGTTAAAGAACGCTAAGACAGTAGTATGGAACGGACCTATGGGCGTTTCAGAAAACCCCCTAATTTTGCAAAGCAGGTACTATTGCAGTAGCTAAAGCTTTAGCTGATACAGATGCTACAACAATCATTGGTGGTGGTGATTCAGCAGCAGCTGTAAACAACCTTGGTTTCGGTGATAAGATGACACACATCTCAACAGGTGGTGGAGCTTCACTTGAATTCCTTTGAAGGAAAAGATTTACCAGGTGTAGTAGCAGCTAACGACAAATAATTAAGGCAAAATTAAGTCCATTTATTTAAAAAATCAAGAACAATGAATGTTCGCATTCATTGTTCTTATAAACAAAATGTCATTGAAAAGCATCAATAAGGATGACATTAAATATAGAGGAGACATTAACATGAGAAAGAAAATTATCGCAGGCAACTGGAAAATGAATAAAACTCCTAGCGAAGCAGTTGCTTTAATTAATGAATTAAAACCATTAGTAGCAGAATGAAGATGTTGACGTAGTATTCTGCGTACCAGCTATTAGCATTGTTCCAGCTATGGAAGCAGCAATTTAAAGGCACAAACATCAACATTGGTGCTGAAAATATGTACTTTGAAGAAAGTGGTGCATATACAGGAGAAATCGCTCCTAACATGTTAACAGATGTTGGAGTAAAATACGTTATCATCGGACATTCAGAAAGAAGAGAATACTTCGCTAGAGACAGATGAGACTGTAAATAAGAAAGTATTAAAAGCTTTCGAACATGGTATTACACCAATCATCTGCTGTGGTGAAACTCTTGAACAGAGAGAACAGGGTATTGCAGTAGACTTTATCCGTCAGCAGATTAAGATTGCATTCTTAAATGTAACAGCAGATCAGGCTAAGAAAGCAGTTATCGCTTATGAACCAATTTGGGCTATTGGAACAGGTAAGACAGCTACATCTGATCAGGCAGAAGAAATGTGCAAACAATCAGAGAATGCATCATCAAAGAAGTATATGATGAAGCTACAGCTGAAGCAATTAGAATTCAGTATGGCGGATCAATGAATGCCGGAAATGCAAAGAGAATTACTTGCTAAACCTGACATTGATGGTGGTTTAGTAGGTGGCGCAAGCTTAAAACCAGATTTTGGCAAGATTGTTAACTATAATAAATAAGTATATATATGAGACGGAATGCCACTAGTTGGCATTCTGTCTTGTTTAATGAAGGCCAGTAAAAAATGAAACTAAAAAACAAAATAATAAAAACAGCAGTTATGGTAGTTGCTGTGTGGAATAACTTTTGCATTTCAAACTAATACATATGCAAAGAAGAATTTTAAAGTTACCCCATCAAAAGTAGAAAAAACAGTCAAAAAAGAGTCTTTAGAACAATAACAACAAAATATACAAAAACATTATCTTGGATTAAATGCATTTGATAAGATGAAAAGAACCCTTGAACAAACAAAACAGGAACAAACTATTAAGGCATCGACCACTGGCAGATTTGTCCATAGTTAAGATAAAGAAATAAGGTGCAAAGAATCGCCATATCCAAGGTCAAGGTAACATTGACATGGGGCAACATTGTGGAATTACAATTGTTGCCGCATTAATCAGAACAAA
>VOFJ01002673.1_pt1 | contig 16874 bp, 28 predicted proteins | sample 5384081 | NCBI WGS metagenome assembly VOFJ01 (sample SAMN12384729, study PRJNA508395) | human gut metagenome | isolation source: healthy gut I | host: Homo sapiens
TGTTTCCGGTAGTCCATGTACGAAGTGGCAATTTTCACGAAGAATAAGACCGCCAAGATCGTATGTCAAGTACCGGGAATACCACATTATTACTACTGTTTTCACCTGGCTCTGAGCGGCGGTCCAGGTTCCTTCAATGGCGGTGGCACATCACCGCTGGCAAAACCGAACAGCAGGGGTCAGCACCGCCGCGGACAACGCGGTGCGGCCAGAATTTGTGGGGGTTCTTTTCATACGCATTCCTCCGATTCATTCAGTTGGTTCGTTCGCAGAAAACCAGATACCGGTACTGCCGTCCTCCGGAGCCGTAGGGGTGGCAGGTCAGGAGCGTCATCAGATCCCGGCCCGGTTGGATCAGAACCGAACAATGTCACTGGGCTCTATGACCCGGATTTCAGAGACGGTATAGGTCAGGGTCTCCCATAGGTTGGTAATCATAATCTCGTCCCCAATTTCCAGCAGTTCAATATGCCGGAAGAACAGAGCGCCGTACCACCCCCGGTGTCCGGCGAGGACGCAGTTGGTGTTTTCGCTGCCAATGGGCATACTGGTTTGAGATAGCTGGGCCGCTCCACCTGCCAAGTGTTCGGTGGTTGCGCCCAGGTAGATGGGCAGCTCTAAATCCATTTTGGGAATGGACAGGATTCTCACGATGCCGTCTTCAATTCCGTATTCGGCCAGGTCAAACACAGGGGCTTGATAGGACCAGGGATCACAGAGGCCGACCTGCTTATCTGCAAAGATGGATTCATTATATGCCTCCATAGCTTCCAACAGTTCTGCATACGGGGGTGCAGATTCTTCCATAGGAGCTGTAGCGGATACTGCCTTATCACAGGACTGCTGAAGAGCGGTCACTGTATTCCGAAAAACCTCCACATCCTGCCCGATTTTCCGCTTTTCCAACCAAGCGTTGACAGACGGATAGAGCAGCAGCCCAAGGCCGGACAGCAGAAGAGCAGCGCACAGGAAACCCAGGATGATCCGCTTCCCGTTCATGGCTGTTTCCTCCCGCGACGCTTTTTACAAGCAGCATGATAGCCAGCCAAGCTGGAATCGCAATCAGGAAAAAGAATCAAGCCGTCCCGGATGCCCTCCCAATACTTGGCCATCCAGGTAGATTGCTTCGGTTCCGTTCGCGGGGTTGCAATCTCATTGAGGCGTTTTCTTCCGCTTCCGGTTCGATTCGATGGCCCCGGACCAGGAGACGATGGGAGTTGACCCCGTAGGGGGGTACAGGTGATCAGGGTTACATAATCTTTCTCGGCGTCAATTTTCAGAGCGTCAATTTGGTAAGGCTTCACAATCAAAATTTGGTCAACCTCATAGGCCAGGGCTTCGTTCAGCATGTGGATATAAAACACATCTCCCACTTCCAGCTGCTCCAGATCCGTAAACATTCGGGCTGTTGCCATGCCGGAATGGGCGGAAATCACGGCGTGGGTTCCCCTACCCCCAATGGGCAGCGATGTGGAGGGCATGTGCCCGGCCCCATGCTCCAGGGAGTCCTCGCCCACGCCGTGGTAGATGGGCAGCAATACATCAATGGCCGGGATTTCAACGTAGCCCATAATGCCGTTTCCGGCCAGATTCAAAAGGCTGTCGTAGTCCAGAGCATCCAATTCGGCGGCAGTAGCGCCGGAAGCCAGCAGTTCATTATAAGCCTCCGCTGCCGCCCTGGCAGCGTCAATTTCCTCGCTGCCTGCCTGTTCCAGAATGGCCTGATACGCTGTGTGTACCTCAGATTGGTGCCGCTCTGTGTAATAGCTGCTGACAATGGGATAGGCCACCAGTCCCAGCCCTAAGAGAAATAGCAGGAGCAAAGGCAGCAGAATGAAAACTCGTTTTTTCATGGCGCCTCCATTAGAAAGGTGGGCTGGGGGGTGTCCCCAGCCCAAATCGAATTACTGCTTGGCGTTCTTCTTACGCTTGAGGCAATCAAAATTACAACACAACCTCCGGCGCAGAGGATCAGGAGCGTGCCCGCGATGGTAAGCATCTTTTGTGCCGTTGTCACCAGTTCTGGGCAAGTCAAAGCCACGGGTGTTGACCACGCGCAGAGGCGCTTCGGCGTTGGCGGAGCCGTTGTCCGTGAGCATGGTCACGGCGTTGCCGTCCACCGTGGCGCTGGCGGTCAGCAAATGATGTTCCAGGTGCCTTTGGGGCATGTTCTTCAAGTCACCCGTGTCGTGGATAATCGTGGCGTACCGGGGGGGTCATTCTGGATCAGGCCCAGCACATCAGAGGCGTAAATGTCGCAAATTTTAGTGGTTTCCGTCTGGGAAATCACCACTTCAATGTCATCCTTCAGCAGCGTGTAGCCGTTGTCCGTGCGGACTTCGGTAATGGTGTAGGTATCATCTTCCAAACCCTTGACCACGATTTTGCCCTTGTTGGGGTCAGCGGACATGGGGATGAAGTGGGTGGCATCGGCCTCGGCTTCCACATGGTCAACCACATAGTAGATCCCCTCGGCCTCGTTCAGTTCTGCCTTTAACGAAGTAATCATCCGTGTCGTTGTGGATGATGAATTTCACCTTGCTGAAATCGCCCTTGCCGTCGGAAAACAGCTTGGTCAGTTCCAGACCGTAGGTATAAATGTGCGCGCCGTCTACCAAGGTGTCATAGAAATCGGAGGAGGTACGCTTCCAGGTCAGCACCACTTCGTTGGGGTTTCCGGCGTCGCCGTAGACTACGGAAGCATCGGAATTGACGGTGGCGGCATAGGTGATCCGCAGGGTGCAGTCGGAGTAGCCGGAATTGACCATGCCCGCCTCGGTGTAGACGGCCTTGCTGGTGTTGATTTCCGCCAGGCCAGCGGCGGTCATTTCCACGGTCATAACGGATTCGCTGTCGGCGGTGGTGGTGTAGGACACGCTGAACTTGCCGTCGGCCTCCGTCCAGCGGGCCACGCTCTGGGTGCAGGCTTTGTCCGTGAAGAATTCCAGCACCACATCGTTCTTGTTATAAGTGAGGCCCTTTGCTGAGGGTATCCACGAAGGTATAGCAGGTCAGATAGGTGGATTCGGAGGTGATGGAGGGCAGGGTGGAAATCAGCTGGTAGTCGATCACATCACCATCCGAGGCGGTTCCGGTGTGGGCGTAGCCGTCTGTGATATCGTTGGAGCCATTGTTTTTGCCAGTATCGTTCTGATTCTCCCGCAGAGTTTTTTTCCAGGGTGGGGATTCCGGTGAGATTCTTGGGGTACAGGGTCACATTGTACATCCAGCGGGCGCCGCCGTCAGTGGCATTGTTACCATCCACGGAGGTCATGGGGAGGGAAACGAAGAAGGGAGCTGTGGTGTCAATGACCATCTCCGGCACCCTGGTCTCCACCACCAGGTACAGGCCCAGGGGCAGGCCGCCGGCAGCGGTGTGGCCGTAAGCGTCGGTCAGGGGCAGGGCCGTGCCGCCATTGGCCTTCACATAGTTCTCCAGCGCATTCTTGACGGTGGTGGCGTTGGCTTCCAGAGAAGTGCGGAGGGCATCAATGAGCACATCGGGACTGATAATAGTAATTATTGTGATCCAGCTTGTCGGAGTTATCCGCATTTTCATACCGTCCGGCTCCATCCGCCAAGCCGATAGCGGCCAGCAGGCCAGTCCCGGCTGTTTTGTCAATGCCGTACAAAACCTCCACATGATTGGAGGTACTACCATCAGCTGCGGATTCGGTGAACTGGCAAATGCCGGCTACCCGCAGGTAGGTGAATTCTACCCCCACGAATGGCATAGCCATAGGAGGTGTCGCCATTGCCCAGGTCGCTGGAATTGTCGGTATCACCGGCCCGAACGGCGCTGCCCAGGGCGTCATTGACCGCCTGGTCATATACACCAGTAGAGACATAGCTGGAATCCCACACGCCATCCTTGGCAGCGTTGGTGAAATCATATTTGTAAATGTCCAGAGAGCCGGTGCGGGCGGTGTCGATGGTGGCATCAGCCACAGGTGCGGCCAGAGCCACGGTTCCCAAGCTCAGGCACAGGGCCAGCACCAGGCAGAGGGAAACGGTCTTTTTTTCCAATTTTTCATGAATACATTCTCCTTTGTTATAGGTTGATTTTGTCCTAGAAATTGTGTATACTATCGGGGAGGTGATGAATATGATGGTGGATACCAAGAACCTGGTTCCCATGACGGAGGCCAACCAAAAATTTTTCCCGGGTGGTTCGCATGGTAGACGAGAGCGGTCTGGCGGTCATTCTGAAAAACAACAAGCCCCGCTATATTGTGGTGGATTTCGGAGAATACGAGCAGATTCAAACCCTGCGGGCACTCCGGGCCAGGCAGATCGGGCAGGAGGCGGACCGGCTTCTGGAAGAAAACCAGGAAGCTTTCCGGGGAGTTGGCCAAATGATGCTGCTGACTGTTGAGGAAATCCTGGCCCTCCAGGAAAAGGTGATCTCCCAAACCGGCGGCAGCTTTGGGCTGCGGGATCGGGGCCTCCTGGAGTCTGCCGTCTACAGCGCGGACAGTTCCTTTGGAGATGTGGAGGTTTACCCCAGGCCTGGAGGAAAAGGCGGCGAGGCTGGCTTTTTGCCATTACCGGGAACCATGCCTTTGTGGATGGAAACAAGCGGACCGGGATGCTGGTGATGCTGCTGACCCTGCGGCTGAATGGGCGCGCTTTTTACGCTACACCCAGGCCGAGCTGGTGGCTCTGGGCCTGGGAACCGCAGACGGAAGTCTGGGTTATGAGGAGATTCTGGCCTGGATCATCAGCCACCTGGATACAAAAAATCCTGCCGGATAAAGGCAGGATTTTTTGCGGGCCGGTCCCTGGGGTGGTTGGCGGAGGACATCGGTCAAGCCTCCTTCCTTTTCCGCCGGAACAGAGAAACGGCCGCGCACAGGGCAAGCTCCGTCAGGGAGCAAGCCAAATGTTACGGTCGTGAATCCCGTGTTGCCAGTAAAAAGGCAGGCCAAATTGTGGAGTGTTGACAACGGTGACGGTAATATCCCGGCTGCCGTCCTGGGGGAGCTCGCCTTCAAAGGCGGGTTTGGCGAAGTAAGGAGTAGCCCTCCGGGGCCGCCGTCTCTGTCAGCCGGTAAAAACGCGGTTGTCGCCAATGGTGATGCTGAGGCCGGAAAACAGGGCCGTGCCATCCTCCCCAGTTACAAGAACGCCGTCTGTCAATCCAGCGGAGGTACAGCCGCCAAGGTAGGCAGGGAGCCTTCCTCCCGGAAGGTTACGGATTTCCAGTTTTTACCATCCTGGCTGTATTCCAACAAAAGGAAACGCCAGCCAGGGGATTGCCCTCGGGGTCAACCTTCTTGACCTGAACGGAACCTACCTGCTGCCGGTTGGGGACGCCATCAAAAGCCGGAACTGGATACCGTGTAAGTTTTTCCATCCTCTGTAATGTCAATGGTGAATACCTCGTTGCTCAACTCGTACCCCTTTGGGGCCTTGGTTTCCCGGATGGTATAGCGTCCATACCGAAGATGCTCCAAACGGTACACCCCTGTGCCGTGTCCGTCCGCGTCCAGTACCTCGGGCATTTTACCTGTTCCCGGATCGCGGAGCCAAGAGAAGGATCCGCCGGAAGGAATCTCACGGGTCACTGTGAACTCTGCCCCGGACAGCTTTATTTCCGGGTTAGATTCATCGATCTTTGTCAGCTCGAGATTGCCGTAAATGGGCCGATTCTCAAAGGTGACGGTATTGGTCCCCGCCTGGATGGTGATTTCTTTTGGCGCTTCGCCAATGTAGCCCTCCGGAACAGCCTCCGTCAGGCGGTACTTTGTCCCTACATACAGCTTTGGCACCAGGATTTTGCCGGATTCGTCCGTAGTATACCGGCCGATCCGACAATACCCAATCCCAGGCGCCCATTCCTCCACTGTAAAGGTGATACCTGAAACCTTCCCGTCCTCTGAGGTCTTGAGAATCTCTAAATCTGCCGGAACAGGGGCATTGTGGATGGTCATGGTCATGTTACCGCCGCCTGTGAGGCCTGTAATGGAGACCCGGTCCAGCCGGCAGTCCCCATTATCATCTGTGATGATGAAATCGGCGGCGGTAAAGGTCTTGTCATAGACGGTTTTTTCCGCCTTGTCTGTGACGGTAATGTTCCAGGAATCCGGAAATACCAGACCCGCCCCCCTTCTGGCTCAGAACCTCCAAAAAGGTGTATTCTCCATCCAGCAGATTGGAAACGGTGTAGGTTTTGGTTCCGCGTTCTGACTGTAGGCGCTGTCCGTCAGATACAGGTTTCCATCCCCGTCCGTCTTGCCATACCAGGAGGTATTGCTGTCCCAGCGGTAGATCTTAAAGCAGTACCCCTCTACATCGCCGCTGTCCGCGGTTTTCCGGACGGTGGCCGTACCGGGGATGGCGTCGGCCTTGATCTTGAAATAGGCCTTTACCAGCTCGGCGCTGGCCTCCACCGTGGCCACCGTCTGCTTCCCGCTGGCCGTCCAGATCATGTAAGCCATATTGCCCGCGTCCAGTGACCTTCCCGTGGCAGAGGCCAGAACGCTGCCGTTTGCCAGGGCGGACAGCGGTGCGGAAATGTTCAGGGTGTTGCCGGATTTGCTCATGGTCACACCACTGGCCGTAAAGGTATAGTCGCTGGCCAGCACGCCGTTGGTATCCGTGACGGAAGTCTTATAGAGATTACTCCCAGCAGCATATTTCAGAGTGATTTCCGGCGCTCCCTCCTGTTTTGCAGACGCGAAGCTGGGGATGGTCAAATGGGCCTGCATCAGCTTGACGATTTGCGCATAGCCAGTGTCAAAGGACGGAAAATCCCCGCCTGCAAATGTATCGTAGAGCCGCCGGTCATTTCTGGAATAGGGCGATGTGGAACTGCGAAGCCCCATGACGATCTCCCAAATGAGCACCTGGGTAGCGCCCTCGTACCCAAATTCTGTGTCCTTGTCTGTGCTTTTGGTGTAATTGGGCGCGCCATACAGCAGGATCAAACTGATAGCGTTCCTTATTCCACCAGTCGGAGAGTAACGGCGTGGGCGGCTTTCCTTTGGCGTGCAGGAAGGGACGGTAGATGTTGGCGGTGCAGCGGTCAATGATGGACTTGTGGCTGCCATGCACCATCCCCACCCCCATTTGCTGCCCAAGATGCTGGTAATCACCTCCGATTTCATGGCATGGGGTTTTCCCCATCGCCATAACCATCCGCGATGTCCAGGGGATTGATGTGGTGGGGACTGTGGGGAGAAATTTCAATGACCTCGCCGCCCAAGGCCCTGGTCAGCGGTCCATACTCCCGTTCCGCGTCAATGATGATAATAAATCGTCGTTTGTTGCCAGGGCAATATTGGCAATGGTGGATTTCATAGCCATGGACTTTGCCGGAGCCGGAGACGCCCAGGTAAAAGGCGTGGGGAGAAATGAGCCGCTTCCGGTCACAGATCAGCAGGTTTTTACTTCTACAGCGTTCACACCATAGTACAGACCGCCGGGATCCTGGATCTCCTGGGCACGGAAGGGCATGAGCACGGCGGTGCTCTCCGTGGTCAGCGTCCGCAGGGATTTCACCCGGCGCAGGCCATAGGGCAGCACTGTATTCAATCCATCCTCCTGCTGATACCCGCAGTACCGCAAACTGGCATAAGTGCTCCCCGGCCAATGGAAAGCAGGGGTTTCCGTGTCGGCGTCCAGCTGCTTCAGCGTATCGGCCACATGCACCAGTGTGACAACCGCAAAAAACATCATCCTCTGATCCCGGACGGTCAGATCGTCCAGAAATTCCCTGGTTTCATTCCGCAGCTGCTCCAGCTCATAGGGAACATTGGCGGTGAAATTGTTTTTTGCTGTTCTGCCGCTGCTGCCAGCGGGTGATGTCCGTCTCGATGCCCAGGATCTGGCTCTGCACCTCCCTTGACCGCCTCATCGGTGGGAACGGGGAGAATGTCGATGCTGAGTATGAGGCTTCGGGGAAAAGTCCGACAGGTCGGAGATCATTTCATCTCCACAGTGGACGGCGCTGTTTCTTGCGCTGCTGTCTCTTGGGCAGGCTCCGTTGATTCCGATTCCGTAGTCTCTTCAAACGGGGCGGGTAGATTCCTCCGGCATCGTTTCTAGAGGCTGCCCGCTACTTCCGGCAGTTCCGCGGCCAGCGCTGCCGGAAATATACCCAGGAGCAACGCAACTGCCAGCAGCAGGCATAAAACTTTCAGACTGATGTGTTTCAACTTGTTTCCTCCTTGCTTTTATGTGTCCCAAGTTGGGACAGATTTTTGCTCAGGTTTCGCCTGGGGTGGTGGTCATAAGCCGGTAAAAGCGCATTGTCCCTGGGAATGGTATTGAAAAATGGCGCCAGGGAACCGCCCATCCGCAAAAGGCCGTGTCCGGCCTCCGCTCCTGTGATGTAGCCCATCTGCATATCCGAAATGTGCAGCAGCTTTCCCAGTTCCTGCCGGTCCGTAGCCGCCTGGTTAAACAGCAGTAAAAACTCGGAATTGGCAAACATCAGCCGGGCTGTTTCGGATTTCAGGCATTCCTCCACATTCTGTGTCGCTGCTGTCAGCGGGGGCGGCATAATTTGCGGAACCGCTTCCAGGCACGGTACAGAATTTCAGCGGAATAGTGGTATTTGAAATACAAATACACCTCGTCAATGAATATCCAGGGTACTTGCCCTTTCTCCGGTTGGAGGCCACCCGGTTTTGAATGGCCTCCAGCGTCACAACCAACGCCGTGGGCCGAAGCTGCTCTCCCATCTCGTACAAGTCAATGGTGACGATCCGGCTGTTCATATCCACATTGGTGGGATGTGCAAAGATATTGAGGCTTCCCTCCGTGATGATCTCAGAGGCTAACGCCAGCTCCGGGCCTCCGGGTCGGTCTGCTTCAGAACCTCATTCCGCCAGTCGGGGAGTAACGGCGTGGGCAGCTTCCCTTTGGCGTGCAGGAAGGGACGGTAGATGTTGGCGGTGCAGCGGTCAATGATGGATTTGTGGCTGCCATGCACCATCCCCACCCCCCATTTGCTGCTCCAAGATGCTGGTAATCACCTCCGATTTCATGGCAATGGGGTTTTCCCCATCGCCATAACCCATCCGCGATGTCCAGGGATTGATGTGGTGGGGACTGTGGGGAAATTTCAATGACCTCGCCGCCCAAGGCCCTGGTCAGCGGTCCATACTCCCGTTCCGCGTCAATGATGATAATAATATCGTCGTTTGTTGCCAGGGCAATATTGGCAATGGTGGATTTCATAGCCATGGACTTGCCGGAGCCGGAGACACCCAGGTAAAAGGCGTGGGGAGAAATGAGCCGCTTCCGGTCACAGATCAGCAGGTTTTTACTTACAGCGTTCACACCATAGTACAGACCGCCGGGATCCTGGATCTCCTGGGCACGGAAGGGCATGAGCACGGCGGTGCTTTCTCCGTGGTCAGCGTCCGCAGGGATTTCACCGGCGCAGGCCATAGGGGGCAGCACCGTATTCAATCCATCCTCCTGCTGATACCGCAGTACCGCAAACTGGCATAAGTGCTCCCGGCCAATAGAAAGCAGTGCCTCGGTGTCCGCGTCCAGCTGCTTCAGCGTATCGGCCACATGCACCAGTGTGACAACCGCGAACATCATCCTCTGATCCCGGACGGTCAGATCGTCCAGAAATTCCCTGGTTTCATTCCGCAGCTGCTCAGCTCATAGGGAACATTGGCGGTGAAATTGTTTTTGCTGTTCTGCCGCTGCTGCCAGCGTGTAATATCCGTCTCAATGCCCAGGATCTGGCTCTGCACCTCCTTGACAGCTTCGTCGGTGGGAACGGGGAGAATGTCGATGCTGAGTATGAGGCTTCGGGGAAAAGTCCGACAGGTCGGAAATCATTTCATCTCCCACATAGCTGGCATAGTCCTTGAGAAACAGTACCCGGCCAAACTTGCTGCCCATCTCAAAGTGATCCGCCTTTGAAAGACAGGCTGTCCGGGCAGATCAGGTCACGGAAGTCCGCGCCCCCGGCGGATGGCGGCGGCCTGGTCAAAGGTGAAATGCTGCTCCTCACCGGGCCGGAAGAAGTTGTGAAAGATACGGAGGCGGTCATGGCTGGAAATGGCTCTGGCCCCGGAATCCAGCCGCCCAAAGCTTTTTTTGCACAGATTCCGTCCACCCGCCGGAAATAGGCCCGGCTGTCCTCGATTTTCCGCTGCGGTATGGACAGGGTAATGTACTTTTCCTGCACCAGGTCGTTGCTTGCCGCCGATTTCTCCTTCAGCATGGCGTTAAAGGCTTTTCGGTAGCAATCCTGGCTGTCCCCCTGCTCTCTCATGAGAATATTGCGCTGGAAGTCCACCGGGTTCAAACGATGATTCATAATGGTGATCTTGGCGGCAGCGTCGGTAGGCAGGCTGTTCAGGACAGAGCAGTAGGAAGTAAAAATGCTCCTGCGGTCCTCGTCGGAGGCGGCAACATAGTTCACATCGGCAAAGCGCCAGGTTTTGCTGTGCTTGTTCCCCACAAGCCAGATCCCGTCCGCATAGACGCACCGAATGGGGATGGACTGCTGGACGCTGCGAGGAATGCGGAACTTTACTTTCTCGCTGCGCTGGGCGGCAAGGAGGGATTTAATCAAAGTCCTGTCCCTCCTTTCTGCCCAGCGCTTTGTAATGGAAGTTCTCGGAAATAAAGACACGGTTCCCGGCGCACAGCAGTTCAGATTTGAGAAACGCCCACAGGAACTGTTCCAGATTCATGCCGTGATAACTGAAAAATCCGGCAATGGCCACCGGGGCGGCGGAGAGCATACACAGCCAGCTGGCCGCCTCTTTGCCCAGGACGGGGCCTAGGCCCAGGTAGATTCCGACGGCAAGACCCACGGCCAGAACGGCGCAGATGAATTGGCGGGCAGACAGTCCAAAGAAAATTGTTTTCCTTGTGCTGCCGCACCTCTTTTTGGAATTTTGATTTCGATAACATTCACCTCTGATTTTTTTTTGGAAAATTTGACAAGATTTCAGAAAAATGAGATAATATCCATGGAAAACAAACCGTAAAAATTTGAAATTTCAAGGAGGTTTCCATGGACTTCATGTTGAAGCAGCTGCTCATTGTCCTTGTTCTGCTGGCGGTCACACCTTACATCGTGGGAATAGTTCTGGCTCTGTTGGCAAAGCTGCGATTGCTGCCCCTGGCGGTCTGCGGCCTTGTTCTTTCCTGCCTCCCCAATTGGGCGGCAGCGCACAGGCCGCTGGCCATTGGCCTTCTGGCAGCCTGCGCCCTATACCCCATTGTCTACTGGACGATCAGATTCATCCGCTGGAGGCAGGAGGAGCGGTATTACGCCCATTCCCTGCTGGCAACGGCCAAAACCGCTGTACGCTCCATCGGAGTATGAGGACTATGACAATAAAGAGGAATGTGGATGCAACGCATGAAGGAAAGGCGGGCGCAAGCCCGTCTTTTTTTGCGCCGGAATGCGCCCCAAATTGGGACGCGATTCCGCTTTCTATAACCCAAACATCTCCCGCGTAATACGGCTGGCGCCTCTGACCAGCCCGGTGAGTACCAGCATGTTGAACACCATTTCTCCGATGTATTCCCACACCATGGTAACGGCTGGCAGGGAGGCGTCTGCTGCCGGACTGCTGCTGGAGAGAAATGCGGAGTAAATCAGGCAGGCCAGAACAACGACCGCCCCCTCCATGCACACGCCAATGTAGGATTTCAGGAACGCTTTTCCGTTTGCCGCCGTTCCCTCTCCGGCAAAGGAGGCCAACGGAACTGGGGCCAGGGCTGTATACATGTAAAGCCGGAAAAAGCGTCCATATACTGTGAGTATCAGAATAAAGGACAGAACGGTGACAATCAGGCTGCCCAGCATCGATACCAGCCAAAGGGGGATGGAGGCCAGAAAGCCCACATCCTCAATGGCGCTCACGATTTCCGTTGGCAGGGTGGCGGCGGTGGATACCGCTCCGCCCATGCCGGACATGACACTGGAAACGACGCCGCCGCAGATGTGGGAAGATTGCCAGCATGATTTCCAGAGAATAGCCCACAGCGACCTTGGCTCCGGCAAAGCGGATGAAATGCCGCAGGGCAAATTCCGGCCGCTGGATCTCCCGGAAGGACGCCGCCGACTGGAACACGCCCATGGCAAAAAAAACAGCACCAAAAGGCCGTAGCCGATCCCTACCAGGGCATTGCTGATAGCCGTAATGACAGTCCATATTTCGCCGCCCTTAAAGGTTGCGGGAGATTGGGTAATGAGTTCCCACAGCTCTGCCAGTTTCCCGTTCCAGTTTTTCAGAGCCCATTCCAATGTGCTTACAATCCAATTGTCAATCAGACTTCACCTCCAATCTGTTTTTGTAGTTACATTGTGTTGACATTTTCTGCTTCTGCGGTTATACTAGTTCCAAGGAGATGATTACATGGGCATACCTGAACTGAACACCGTATCCGCACCCAAAAACAGCGACCTTTCAAATGCGGATTAATCCAGAGGTCAAGCAAAAAGCAGAGTCCATCTTTGCGGCATATGGCCTGACACTGACGGATGCGGTCAATATTTTTATTCAACAATCGCTGAACACGGAGGGCCTTCCTTTTTCTACTCTCCCCCTGAAAACACAGAATACCTAAAGGCAAAGTCTATTAGCCGCCTCATGGTTGAAATTCAAAAAAGGGCTGGGATTCTGTCAAAACGGATGCCGATTGGGTATCTGAGGAAGCTGCTTACCGTATTTTGGAGGAGCAGGCATGACCGTGCGCTATACGCCAGAGGCCATTCATGATTTGCAGGCGTTACGGGACTATATCGGAAAAATCTTAGGCAATCCCAAGGCCGCCAGCAGGATTGCAAAGCTGATTCTGGATACCTGCGGCCAGCTGAAGAACCACCCCGCAGCTTGGCGCGTCTGTAGAGGCAAAAACCGGCCATTCCACAGATTTGCGTTTTGTAATTTGTGAAAAGTGGCTCGCTTTCTATCGTATTGACGAAAATATTATTTCAGTGGCACGAATCCTGGATGGACGGCAGGACTACCTGCATATTCTCTTTGGAGCAGATAGGAATGACGGAAAATGCGTCCCAACTTGGGACGTATTTTTCATACTACACCGATCAGACCCAGGATTTCCTTGGCAAAGGCAATCAGCAGCCCGCCAAAAAGGCACAGAAAGCCCTGGGTTCTCTGGCTGGCGTCGTGGCTCTGCACCGACATGCCCACCTGCACGATACCCCAGCCCAGGATGATGACGCCAATGGCACGGATGCAGGAGAAAATAAAGTCGGACAGGTTGTTTACAATGCTCAGCGGATCGTCTGCGGCATAGGCTCTGAGGGGCAAGGCACATACGATCAATACCAGCGCTGCCCAACGGCCCATATACCGATGCGCTTTTCTGCGCTGGGGTGAAGTATTTGCTTTCGGTTGTTTTTTCAATCAGATTCCTCCGTTTCAATAATTTTCGATCTCGTCCAGAGAAGTAAAAGGTGAAGTCCAAATCCTCCGCGCTGTACAGGCATACCGGGCTATGAACATAGGGGAAGGCCCCGCCGTCCTGTGTCAGGTGGATATTGGGATGCTTCATCAGGTCGTACTTTTAACCATCGATCACTGGCGCCTCCCCGCGCAGCAGAACAATGGCATAACGGTTGTCCAGCATCCGCACCTCGTCCGGGGTCATAAGCTCCCGTCCGGCCTGTTGAAAATTCTGACTGTAGGAGCCGCTGCGGCCCTTGCTTTGGCTGCTTGTCCGAACATCAATGGTTTCCCTTGCCCAACAGCTCGGAAATGTACTTGTGGGTGCTCTGCTCATTGCCGCCCAAATAGATGAAAGCATCGGCATTGCCGATGATGCCCTCCCAATCGTCCTTGAAAAGCGCCTTCAGCTGGCTGATATTTTGCAGGATGATGGTGGCCATGACATTCCGGGAACGCATGGTAGCTTGCAGCCGGGCGTAACCGTCGGGGAGCGCCACATTGGCAAATTCGTCGAAGAGCAGACGCACCGGGATGGGCAGGCTGCCGCCGTGAACCTTATCCGCCTGAAAGTACAATTCCTGAAATGCCTGGGTATAGAGCATTCCCACCAGGAAATTGAGGCTGGTGTCGTTGCTGTCAGGGATGATACAGAAAACAGCCTGCTTCCGCTCTCCTAACTTGCAAGCTCCAGGGTGTCACAGGCGGTAAGGCTTTGAATCTCCGGGAGGGTGAAAGAGGCCAGCCGCACCGCGGTGGCTCCCACCAAAATGCTTTTGGCTGTTTTGCCCGCCGCTTGCTTAAAAAATTTTATACTGCCGCACGGCGATGTGCTCCGGCTGTTCTTCCTCCAGGGCTTCAAAGAGCAGGTCCAGCGGTGACATATAATCATCCTCATCCTCCTTGGCTCCGCCGTACTCGATCATGGTGAGCATCATCTCCATGTTTTGCTCCTCTGGGGAGCCTCATGGAGCAGGTACAGCATGAGGGCAGCGTCCAGGGCAATTTCGGATTTCTCCCAAAAGGGATCATTCTGCTGGGCGTTCTTTGGCGTGGTGTTTTGATGAAATTGTCGATGAGCCGGAACACATCCGAATCTTTGCGGATGTAGGGTGGATTGTAGAAATCGTGAATGGGCAGGGTCAATGAGGTCAAAAACCCGCACCGTATACCCCTTTTCAGAAGCAGCGGGATGGCAGACCGTGCCAGCTCTCCCTTTGATCTGTCACAATGTAGCTGGCGTTTTGCCTGCATGATGTTTGGCTTCACCACATACCGGGTCTTACCTGCTCCCGCTGCCGCCCACTATGATTTGCAGGGAGATTGCGCATATGCTTCCTGCCGTTCAGGCTCATTTGCAGGCGCCGGGTCAAAATGACATTCTTTCTGGCATCCTTGTCCCGGTATTTTGCGATTCAGGGGCTTTCACGCTGCCCCACCTGGCAGAGCCGTGCTCCTCACCGGGCGGCGGTTCTGGCGGGTGGAATAGTAGAACGCAATGGCGCAGATATATATAAAGTAAGGCTCCGGCCAGAAAATTTGGGCGTGTATGCTGTCCAGCGGATGGAAAAGGGACGCTTTACAGCTTCCCGCAAAGCGTCCCAGGAACTCTATGAGGTTTTCGCCATCTTCGTAGGCGCAGGCGGCCAACGCTCCCAGCCAGAGCACCGCAGGAAAACGCCGCCCAGACCGGGGCGTCTGCCCGAAAGGACTTTGCTGCCGAATATACGACCCTCCCCTTCCAATTTTGAATCTGGGTACAAAATGCGTCCCAATTTGGGACAGGCCGGAGGGATTGCGGCCGCTTTCACAAACCGCTGCCAGCCTCCGGCGTGGGTCAAAGGCGCAGTTTGCGCCCTTTGGGGGTGCCACCAGGGGATGCCCTATATTCCAACGGACTGGACTGGTCAGGCCCAGCCAGTGCACACTGGCTGGTTTCGTGGGCGACAGCGTCAGCAATCGTCCAGCCTTTGACGGGACTGGCCGGTGGAATACCCTCCCCGCAGGGGAGTGACGCCCTGATCCCGGCTCTGTTCCCGGGTATCTATCTCTATGGCCTCCTATCCGGAGCCTTTCTTTTTCTGTTTGAAAGCGCTGCTGTGGAAATTATCTGACAGGCCGCTTTGCCTGGCCCCGGGTGTGCTGCTGCGGCGCGATACTCTGCTCGATGGAGCTTACCATCTTTTGCTCATGGTTTGCACAATGTCCAGCGCCTGCCGTACTTCCTGGGGCGTCCAGCCGCTGTAAAGCTGCGGCAGAGCGGAAAGGTCTGGCAGATCACGCCTAATGCCAAAGCGCTTGCAAAAATGTAGGGATACGCTCTGGGCGTCCAGCTCACTTTCGGAGCGGTTATAATGGGCGTTTGCGCCCCTTGGCATGGAACCGGCTGTGGGCCACCTCTGCCGCAATGGCCCCAAAGGCTTCTCCATCCGGTAAGTGGGGCTGATTGCCAACTCCAGCTTCCCCTCGTCGTAGAAGGCAGGCACATCCATTTCCGTGTCCACGACCACAGGCACAATGGAATAGTTCAGCAGGGTGGACAGGGCGCTTTCCATTGCCGGACTGCCATCCTGCAATACAGGCTTTTTGATTTCCCGGCCAGTGGTCTGGGAAATGTCATGTAAGCCGATACCAAAGAGTAGCCTTTTTCCAAAGGAGACCCTGGAAAAAATCTGTACACCCTTTCCGCGTTCACCTTCCGGCACGCGCTCCTGCCCAGGGTTTTCCAACGCTCCACAGTACCAAACTGGGTGATATTGGGATTCTGTACCATAGCAAGGGCAATATTTCCGGCGCTATACAGAGGATTGTCTCCCTGGATCTCCAAATACCGGGCATAAGCATCCGGATTACTGGAAATTTCTTCCATGCCCGCGTCCTGCATCGCGGCGGCGTTTTCCCGTTCCGCCTGCTTTTGTGCCTTCCATTGCTCGTCGTTCTGATTCTTCCGGGCAATGATTTCACTTAAATTCGCCATTAAATTCCTCCAATTCTGTTATCTTGTTTTCTCCCGCACAGGGACGGAGCCATCCTTCATGCGCTCAGAGGCGGCACGGAGGGTTTCCAGCCGCCCTTTGACGGAGGCGCGTTCATTGGCAGTCCCCGCCCTCTGATTCGAGCCACTGCCTCGCTCTTTTGAGGATCTCGGGTTGAGTGCGGGGGCCTGCTTTTTTGGCGTGTTCTCCTGTGTCTGCCGGGGAACAGGATAGCCCAGCTCCTCCATAGCGGCGTTGAGCTGGGCGGCATATTTTTGATTGGAAACGATGTTGGTCACGCCATGCTCGTTTCCTTTTTGTGGACAAAGAAATACAAAATGCCGTACCGCTTTGCCAGCTTTTGAAATTTGGGAATGTCCTCCTTGCGGATCTGCGACCTCGGCAGGGGCCGGGTCGCGGGCCAAACGCTTGAGCTGGTCTTACCCACCACCTTATGATCCTGGCGGAAATGGCAATGAGCAGGGCCGTGACATTTTTT
>VOFJ01002662.1_pt1 | contig 16872 bp, 28 predicted proteins | sample 5384081 | NCBI WGS metagenome assembly VOFJ01 (sample SAMN12384729, study PRJNA508395) | human gut metagenome | isolation source: healthy gut I | host: Homo sapiens
TTGGAAGGACGACTGGTACAGGCATACCGTCTTAATTGATAATAAAGACGGTTCCTATTCCACGAAGTTCTCCGTACTGGTGGCTTCTTCGGACTGGCCGTACGAAGCCATCTGTGCCCAATGGAAAGGACGTCCCTTTGCATTAACTCTCAGCACCGATAAACCTTACAATTGGTGGGAAAATGCATCCGGAACATTAAGTGTAAAAGCAAATCTGGCCAACACTTCCCAAGAGAAGAAAAATTGTACACTCAAATATTGGATCAGAGACTATGCCGGAAATTATGTTGTCAATGAAAGCCGTTCACTTACTTTAGAAGCCGGTCAGCTACAGGTCTATCCCATTGAGTTCACCCCCGAAAGCGAAAGAGAAATCTACTTTATAGAGGCTTCCATCGAGGATGAAACTGGCAAGGAGCAAGTATTTCACAGAACGAATATAGGGCTCCTCCCCCACACGAATTCACATCTACTTCTGATGAAAACATCATGGGACTTTCCGCTTACTGGGCTATCCCCGACTCAACAGAATTGAAACGGTTACTCAACAGAATGGGGTCAGATGGGTAAGAAACGGAATTAACAGCAGTTTCAAGAATATTGAAGCAATGTATCATAACAATATCGACTGGACAAAAAAGTGGAGTGATACAGAACGAGATAAACAAATCCGAACCTGCTTCCAAGAAATAGTGAAGAACGGAAACAAAAATTTGGGAGTTCGGCAATGAACTGAATATGAGTTCTCCTGATATAGGTTGAATTTTCTCCTATATAAATATTAGTAACAGGATTTAAAACTTTTTCCTCCCCGTACCATTTCCCTCACCATAATGCTTTTCCTCATATCGTACATTTTGCATTCTTTCCAACATGGAATGTATGGATTCCGTCATGGCGGCTCTCATTACATCCGCTATTGTGGATTCCGCATCCTGCTACGATCGACACATCTGCACCGTCTTCGATATAAAAATCATTATAAACAAGATCTGTCATTTTCCAGATACACTGACAACAACAGGAATATAAACTACCTCGCCTTTTGTTTCTCCATCGATATAAATGTTTATTCCCGGTTTATCCTCTTTCTTTTTATCTTAATATGTTCGCTGTCTCCATGACATATTGATGTTCCGTTTTGACGCAGATTGAAAGCTCCGCTTTGACTAAACTTGTTATCGTTAATAACATTCAATACTTCTTCTGTAACCTGATCTAACTTTACCATTCGTCTATGCTCTCCTTTCTCTGTTTTCTGCACAGTTATGACACTTTTTGAACTCCGTTCGATACGGAAGAACATCTTCTCTTTTGCCTAGTTTTTTTTTAATCTCTCCATCGTCGATGATCATAATACGGTCTGCCATATCAATGATTTTTTTTCCTGATGTGAGATTACGATCAGACTCTGCTTCTTTTCTTTTATGCATCTCTTCGAATTTCTGTATTAACATTGAAAAGCTCCACAAAATCTATTCCTGCTTTTCGCTCATCGAAAATACATAATTCATGGTCTTTTGCCAGCACCGATGCAATCTCGATTCGCTTCATCTCTCCACCAGAAAGAGTCCCATCTATCTGACGCTCCACATACTCTTCTGCGCATAATCCTACTGCAGTAAAGCAGATCACAGCATTCATCAATTGACAGACTTCTTCCTGCTGCCAATGTAAGAAGCTTGGAAACAGGCATTCCTTTGAATCTTGGTGGCTGCTGGAATGCGTATCCGATTCCTGCATTTGCCCGATGATTAATATCATAATCTGTAATATCCTGCTCATTCAGCATGATTTTTTCCACTATCTGCCTTTTCAATTCCTATCAATGTTTTCGCCAACGTAGATTTTCCACCACCATTTGGTCCGGTAATCACTAACATCTCCCCCGTCATCTACATGAAATGAAATATCATTGAGAAGACATTTTCGACTCCCATTATCATTTACATATAATGTTAAATTTTCTGCTTTTAACACTTTCCTCACCTCGTATAATTTTATTTAGGAAAAACACTTTCCTGATATATAAAAAAAAGCCTGAGAAACTTAGCATTTCCAGGCTTTATAGATAAAAGGCACAGATCGGATTTGAACCGATGAATCAGGGTGTTGCAGACCCACGCCTTACCACTTGGCTACTGCGCCTCACTATATAGATATGGTATCCATAACTTATTTTATATTATACCAAGTATTTTTAGTGAGTCAAATAAATTTTTGTTTTATTTTGCAGGAGATTTTCTCTTTTTTGCACAAAATCTTCTCAGAAAAAAAAAAAAAATGCCGCTCTTTTTACAGAACAGCATCTCCTCTTTCATTTACCAGTTGATAACCTACAGATTCTATCCTCTTATCCAGACACTCTCTGCATTCTGCTGCCTCTTCTCCAGGCAGATCTTGTTATCATATAAAATCATATTGTTTTTCTTGTCTTTATGGGCGACAAATTTGGCATTACAACATTTGCTCCTGCCAAAGTCCCTTTTCTCTTCCTTGCGGATCCATTGTTCCAAGAGCTGTCGTTGCCGGAAGCAATACTGTCGGCAGTAAAAATACGAATTACAGACAGTAAAAATAATGTTTCCTCCACACTTCCCGCTGATTTTTTTCAGCAAAAACAGGTGTCATGATGCGGAATAAACGGACCGATTCCTACCATCTGTGGCTGTAACTCCTGCAAAAAATAATAAATCTTCTGCCAAAGTTTCCACGCTCTGTCCCGGAGAGCCTACCATAAATCCTGCTCCCCACCTGGTATCCTAATTTCTTCAAATCATACAAACATTGTTTTCTTTTTTGCAAGACTCATCTCTGCCGGATGCAATACTCTATAATGTTGTTCATCCGCAGTCTCATGACGAAGCAGGTAGCGGTCCGCCCCTGCTTCTTTATAAGCTTTTATAACTTTCATAAGATTTTTTCTCCTACTGAAAGTGTTACTGCACATTCGGATATAAGGTCTTGATTCTGCGAATAATCTCCACCAGTTTTGCGTCCGTTGTACCAGACATCTTCCCTGCCTTGCAGAACAAATGTCCGAAAGCCTAATTCATAACCATTCTTGCAGCATGCCAGAATATCCTCCCGATAAAACGAAATCGTTTTTTTTGCATTTTTATTACTTCTTCGAATCCCACAATAGTAACAATCGTTTTTACAATGATTTGTAATTCAATCAGCCCTCTTGTAAATACCTTCGTTCCATAATAGTGTTTTCTTAACCTGACGGCCTTCTTTTTAAAAGTTCTCGGATATCCGGATCATCCTGCTGTTTTAAAATTTCTATAAACTCTTCTTTTGTTAATTTTTGACGCTGGATTAGTTTATTACCGCCTTCATATTTCCCCAAATTTTTATCTATTCTTATTGAACTGCTTTAAATGCCTCATCAAATCCTGAAGAATATCATCAATATTTTCTGTACCGATTGAAAGACGAATTGTGTTTGGTTTTGATTCCCTGATCAAGCAGTTCTTCTTCTGTGCACTGGCTGTGTGTTGTTGTTGCAGGATGGATAACAAGTGATTTCACATCTGCCACATTTGCCAGCAATGAGAACAATTCCAGATTATCAATAAATTCCTGAGCTTTTTGCTGCATCTCCTTTAATTTCAAATGTGAAGATAGAACCTCCTCCATTTGGGAAATATTTTTTTATAAAGCTCCTGCTGTTTTGGATCTGAATCTACAGATGGATGATGTACTTTCTCTACCTGTGGATGGTTATTCAGATACTCTACAACTTTCAGTGCATTTTTCTACGTGACGTTCAACACGAAGTGAAAGTGTCTCAAGTCCCTGTAAGGAAAATAAATGAGCTGATTGGAGAAATTGTAGCTCCTGTATCTCTTAAAAGGATTGCTCTGATCTTTGTTACAAATGCTGCAGCTCCGCAAGCTTTTGTGAAACTGATACCATGATAGCTTGGATTTGGATCTGTCAGTGAAGGGAATTTTCCTGAAGCCTCCCAGTCAAATTTACCACCTTCAATGATAACTCCACCGATTGTTGTTCCGTGTCCACCGATAAATTTTGTTGCTGAATGAACTACGATATCTGCGCCGTACTCAATAGGTCGTACCAGATAAGGGGTTGCAAAAGTATTGTCTACAACAAGTGGAATTTTATGTTTATGTGCAATATTTGCAACTGCTTCAATATCAACTACATCTGAATTTGGATTTCCAAGAGTCTCAATGTAAATTGCTTTTGTATTCTCCTGAATCGCATTTTCAACCTCTTCCAAGTTGAGCGGATCAACAAACGTTGTCGTAATTCCATAATTTGGAAGTGTATGCTCAAGAAGGTTAAATGAACCTCCGTAGATATTTTTAGCAGATACGATATGGTCTCCCTGCTGAGCAAGATTTTCAATTGTATATGTAATTGCTGCTCCTGATGCTACTGCAAGGGCTGCTGTACCACCTTCCAATGCTGCAATTCTCTTCTCAAATACATCTTCTGTAGGGTTTGTCAGACGTCCGTAAATATTTTCCGGCATCTTTTAACCCAAAACGATCTGCTGCATGCTGGCTGTTACGAAATACATATGATGATGTCTGATAAATCGGTACTGCTCTTGCATCTGTAACCGGATCCGGGTTCTCCTGTCCTACGTGTAACTGTAATGTTTCGAATTTTAAATTTCTCTGATCTCTTTGTAATTTTTGCCATGGTTCCATATCTCCTTTGCCTGTGCTGTTTTTGGGGTTCAAGTTTTTATTAGTCTATAAATAACGGAGTTGAATAATATCTGTCTCCACTATCCGGCAACAATGCTACGATTGTTTTCCCTTTATTTTCCGGACGTTTTGCAAGTTCGATTGCTCCTTTAAGAGCTGCTCCTGAAGAAATACCTACCAGAACCCTCTAATTTTCCAAACTGTTTTGACGCTGCAAATGCATCATCATTTTCAATTGTGATAATCTCATCATACACTTTTGTATTTAACACATCTGGTACAAATCCTGCTCCGATTCCCTGAATCTTATGAGCTCCCTGCTTTTCCTTCTGAAAGAACCGGTGATGTTGCCGGCTCAATTGCTACAACTTTCACATCTGCTTTCTGAGATTTCAAATATTCACCAACACCTGTCAGTGTTCCGCCTGTACCGACACCTGCCACAAAAATGTCTACTTCACCGTCTGTGTCGTTCCAAATCTCTGGTCCCAGTAGCTCTATGTACTGCCGGATTGGCTGCATTTACAAACTGTCCAGGAATAAAAGCTGTTCGGAATTTCTTTTGCAAGCTCATTTGCTTTCGCGATTGCACCTTTCATTCCCCTGTGAGCCTTCTGTCAGAACCACCTCTGCTCCATATGCTTTCAAAATATTGCGTCGTTCCACACTCATTGTCTCTGGCATAGTAAGAATCATTCGATATCCTTTTTTACTGCTGCGATAGATGCAAGTCCGATTCCTGTGTTTCCTGAAGTTGGCTCAATAATAACAGAACCTTCTTTTTAAAATTCCTTTTTTCTCTGCATCCTCGATCATCGCTTTTCGCAATTCTGTCCTTTACACTTCCTGCCGGGTTCAGGTATTCAAGCTTTACAAGAACTCTTGCTTCCAACCCTAACTCTTTTTCAATATTCGTTACCTCTACAAGAGGTGTGTTTCCTATCAATTCCAATGTATTTTTATAAATATTTGCCATTTTATGATTCCTACCTTTCCTATCCAATTAGTATGTTTAACGCGTTAAAGTTATTATATTCTCCTTTTACCTATTTGTCAAGTAGGTTTTTGTGTTTTTGAGGGGGACGGGGTTAGTGGGCCATTGGGGACAGGGTTAGTGGCTTTTTCTACAAAAAAGCCACTAACCCCTGTCCCCAATAGCTCCTCTTCCCTATTTCGAGAACAACACTCCTAGCAGGCTTCTCTTCTTAATTGCCTGTATCTCACTGGAACTGCGAATCACCTGTGCAGACATTCCCATATTACGCAATTCCTGTTTCAATGCAACAGCCTGCTTTTCCGATAGTCCATCTTTTCACAAGAAATGGAGTTTGCCTTTAAATTCCCATTGATCTTAAAAATCAAATTTTTTCTTGCTATATTAGCATAATCTGTTCCCTGTCCGATATAATCTACCATCAATCCAAGGGCAATTACTTGTTTCGAAGGATACCCGGTATATCATACCATTCGTCAACCGGCTCCATCTTATATTTAATTCCATAAAAATCAAATGCTTCTTCTATATAAGAACATACTTCGCCATCCAGACTTTCAAAAAGAATGATTGGCAGATTCGATACAATTTTTTCGGGCTTCGTGTTCTTCCATCCCGGTTATTTGTAGATATCTTGCTATCTCCAATTCTTTACCTTTTTACAATTATTCAGTATCACCCGGTAATTTTGTTCTTGCTGTATCATACTGCCTCTCCTATTTATTCAAATCAGACAGCACAAGCTGTCCTTTTTCTTTGCTTTTTCTTCATATCTATAATTCTCTGGTTTCTGGAGCCTCTGAACTTAAGTGAAAATATCTTTCAAGTCTTCCTCAAATTTACCATCCACAAGAATGTCAATGTTTCCAAGTATTTCATCTGTTACTTCTGTATATTTTCTTCCGCCCGAATTAAATCCTCATTCACAGTAAATCCTGAATACATCCAAATGTCTTTGTCCGGACACTCTTTTCTCATTCTCCGGATTAGTTTTACAAGTTCTCTTTGATTCTCCGGCTCCATCGGTTCGCCCCCGAGTATTGTCAGTCCTTGATAATATGGTTTAGATACTTCGCTAATAATAAAATCTTCTGTTTCCTGTGTGTATTCCATCCCATAATTAAAATCCCATGTCTGAGGCTGAAAACAACCTTTGCAATGATTTGTGCAACCAGATACAAACAGACTTACTCTGATTCCGACTCCATTTGCACAATCTGCGATTAATATTTCACCATAATGCATTGCTAGTCCTCCATCCCATTTATACAAATCACACGCTACTTTTCTGCTTTCACAGCCCAACGCATCATCTTCGTTGATCTTGCTCTTCCATTCTGTGCACATTCCTGTGCTGATGGACGAATCACATCCTTAGCATAATCCGAATAAATACCGACCTTATATCCATCCTTCAGTGCACGTTTCACAAGCCTGTCCTCTCCCTGAATGAAATGTTAAAATTGCCACTCGGCCACCCGGACGAAGTGCCGACGGCAGCTTTTCCATAAACTCATACAACACTTCAAATTCTCGATTCACATCTATACGCAATGCCTGGAATGTTCTCTGGCACGTTTTTTTAACTGCATCTTTCTTCTCTTTTTCCGGAAGAAAATCCAATGTCTTTTTCAATTACTTGTCGGAGTTTTGTAGTCGTATCAATTCGATTACCCTTCTAACTTCATCTGTGATTGCTTTTTGCAAGCTCCTCGCAATACGGCTCATCCGAATTTTCATATAACATACCTGCAAGCTCTTCTCTTGAAATTGTATCAAGACGCTCTGCTGCACTGATTCCTTTTTCCTGATTTTAAACGTAAATCTAAAGGACCGTCTACCTTAAATGAAAATCCTCTGTTAGGATTATCGATCTGCATGGAGGATACTCCCAGATCTGCCAGAATAAAATCAAATCCTCCGACCTCTTTTGCGATCTCATCTATGGTACAGAAATTTTGCAAACGAATTGTCAAAATGTCTTCACCAAATCCCTGATCTGCCAGACGTTTTCTTTTTTTTGCTGATTCCTCCGGATCCACATCTGTCGCATAAATGTGCCCGTTCCCATCCAGGCACTGAAGCATCGCCTTCGTGTGTCCGCCATACCCCAGCGTCGCATCAAATCCAATCTCACCCGGCTGAATCTTCAAGAACTCCAGAATCTCCTGCACCATAATGGAAATGTGCATGCCCGCCGGAGTATTTCCCTTCTGGATAACATGCTGAATCGTATCCTGATATTTTTCCGGTTGTAACTCTTTATATTTTTCCTCAAACTTCTTTGATATTTCCCTTTGTAGCGCACACGTCTTTCTTGTGCGGTGTCTGCGTTTCCTTTTCCATATTGATTTCCTTTCCGTTCAATACTGCTTTGTCCAATCTAATAACAATGTATTTAATTAGCCCATTTTATCACATTTCATGAGTACTCTTCAATCTTGTTTCCACATTTCATGAGCGTAATTTCGTAATCCAATAAAGCAGATACAAGACGATTGGCAGTGCAAGAGCAATGTAATCATAGGACGACTGTATCAACAGATTAAATATAGCATGCAATGTCATTGACGCAGTAAGCAGTAAAAAGTTCCTGCATAGAACAGCTTTTTCTGTTTTCGCACATAAACAATCCCATTGCCCACAATCATTGTACAGATGCCATGGGAAAGGCTGGTTGAAATACCACGTACAACAGCCCATACAATATCAACCTGGTCTACATATGTAATCAAAAGGAACGCGTTTTCCAATATAGCAAATCCAATGCCCCGAGGCCATAGCAAGCTGAAGAACCAGTTTTCTGTCATCACTGACAAACAGTGCAAAAAACAACACTGGAAGTGCTTTTAATATTTCCTCTACAATAGGTGCGGCTGTAATAGAAAGTTCTGGTCCACTGAGCGAAAACAGGGCACAGACAACGGAATTAATCTCATAGGCACATACTGCCAGCACCATACCACCAAGTACAAAACCAAGTAACAATCGGGACTGTTTTTCCAGCATAGGAATCAGCAATAGCAAAGGCACGACCATACAAATCATCAGAATATAAACCATTTGCGCACCCCCATTCTTGCCACTGGCAGATAGACTGCAAGCAGAATCCCGATACAGATACTACTAACATTTTCGAGCACAGAATCCTGCGCCGAAACAATTCTGAGCATCATGCAAATACATAGGGCGATGATTAAAATGTTGTAGGTACGTAAAAACCCTGATATACCCCATTTCAATATCCGGCATAATCAGATGCTTCACTGCAAAATACATGGTAAAAGTCATTGGCACTATAACAAGGTATTTCCAGAATTCCTGATTTCCAAAAATACATCAGCAGTGTAGAACCTGCCAAGAAGAGCCCCCTGCAATAAATCCTGCAGTTCTCCGAAACCATCTGAACTCTGTCTGCTTACCATCAACAAAGACTATCAAGCGCCCCATAATAAGACGAAAAGAGGAAGAAAAACATACCGATATATCCAAGGTATCCAATGTGAAAACTGACATCTTCGGACTGCCATAAAACACATAAAGTGCTGTATATAGATATTACCAATCAGGCAAGTCAGCCCTGCGTACCATAAAATTCTATAAAACAACGGCACTTTCTTTTGTGAAAACACATGCAGCCGCCATAGATTGCCGCAATCAGCGAACCAACCAGTTCCGGCATCATTCGGTCCTCCTTTTTCTACCCAGCTTCTGAACTCCAAGAGTGACAACACAGCCTAAAAACAAGACCAAGCACAAGAGCGGTTATTGCAAGATCGGCTTCCGAAGTACCATACATACTCTGTCCTCTCCTGCGATTCCGGCAAGTGTTTCGTGCGACTGGGAAATCTGAGCATTTGCACCTGAAATATAACTATTATACTGCCCCATAAGGTCCTGCAAATTAACCATGACTTGCTGACTCTTTGTATTAACTGTTTGCTGATAATTTTCAAGAGATCCAATCGCCATCGTCCATTCATAAGCATCCATCAACAGATCATTTCCTGTCGTATCATAAACCAACCCCCTTGCATCCATATAAGCTGCCATATCAGCAGGCATCTCTGTTTCCTGACCGGATGCTTCCGCCTGACTGCGAAGCTGTCTCGCATTTTCCAGAAACTGAATATTCTGCTGTTGCTCCTTCTGCAGTTCCTCAATCTGCTGTATGTAACTTTCCGCATTCGCCTTGCTCTGCTGCGCCAATTCTAACTGCAGCTTGGCAAACAATAGTGTCACGTCATCGATGGAAACATCCTCCGCAAAAACAGTATCTGCTGAAGACAGAATCAATATTATTGCCGTAACAAAAAATTATTATTTTCTTATTCATATCCGGCTCCTCCTTTTTGTAATCTTCTCCCTTCTTTTCCCCTGTTAAAAAGCTCCATGAAACCATCTTTTATTATAATAATGATAACATGAAACTTCTTCTCCGTAAAGGAGCCACTAACCCCCGTCCCCAATAGCTCCTCCTGGAAACAAAAATTCAGCCGTCTTAGACGGCTGAAAAATTTGGTCTTTTTTTTAACTAATTATTATTTGTACTCTGGATTTGTATGATTAGATAAATGCAATACTCTGTCTTTAATCTCCTGCGTACGTCCCTGATTCCAGAACTGTGTTCCGATATATCCACATGTTCTGCGGGCTACCGACATCTTTGACTGGTCACGATTTCCGCAATTTGGGCATTCCCACACCAGTTTACCGGAATCTTCCTCTATAATCTTAATCTCTCCGTCATATCCGCAACATTCACAATAATCACTCTTTGTATTCAACTCTGCATACATGATGTTTTCATAAATGTAAACTTCATAACAGCTAATACTGCCGGAATGTTGTTCTGCATATTCGGAACTTCCACATAGCTGATTGCACCACCCGGTGAAAGCTTCTGGAATTCAGACTCAAATTTCAATTTACTAAATGCATCAATCTCTTCTGAAACATGTACATGATAACTATTTGTAATATAATTCTTATCTGTAACTCCCGGAATGATTCCAAAACGCTTCTGTAAGCATTTTGCGAATTTATAAGTTGTAGACTCCATCGGAGTTCCGTAAATGGAATAACTGATATGCTCAGCTGCTTTCCATTCATTACATTTATCATTCAAATGCTGCATAACTTTAAGTGCAAATGGTTTTGCTTCCGGGTCTGTATGTGACTTTTACCATACATTCTCATACACATCTCATAAAGTCCTGCATAGCCAAGAGAAATCGTTGAATATCCATCATATAATAATTTATCGATTGTCTCACCTTTCTTCAATCGTGCAAGTGCACCATTCTGCCACAAAATCGGAGCTACATCGGAAATTGTTCCTTTCAGACGCTCATGTCTGCAACGAAGTGCTCTATGACATAATTCAAGACGTTCGTCCAGAATCTTCCAGAACTCATCCATATCTCCGTTTGAAGAACAAGCTACATCTACAAGGTTGATCGTAACAACTCCCTGATTGAAACGTCCGTAAAACTTATGTGAACCATCTGCATTAAGCTGGCTATCCTCAACGGTAAGGAATGAACGACATCCCATACATGGATAAACTTCGCCTTTTTTTCAGTTCCTTCATAATCTTTGCAGAAATATAATCCGGAACCATTCTCTTTGCTGTACACTGTGCTGCTAACTCTGTTAAGTGCCAGTATTTTGAATCTTCTGTAATATTATCTTCTTCCAGAACATAGATCAGTTTCGGGAATGCCGGTGTGATCCATACACCTTTCTCGTTCTTTACGCCCTGCATTCTCTGAATCAATACTTCTTCAATGATAGTTGCCAGATCGTCTCTTTGTCTTGCCTTCCGGTACTTCATCCAGATACATAAAACATCGTTACAAATGGTGCCTGGCCATTACATGTCATCAATGTAATAAGCTGATACTGGATTGGTCTGAATACCGCTTCTTACTTCATCACGAAGTCGGCGCTCTGTCACTTTATCAATAATTGTCTCATCTAATACTTCTCCACATTCTTTACGCTCTGCAATAACATTTGCACGGATTTTCTTTCGGCTAATGTCAACAAACGGTGCCAAATGTGCCAGAGTAAACGACTGTCCTCCATACTGGTTACTTGCAACCTGTGCAACAATCTGTGTTGTCACGTTACATGCTGTAAAAAAGCTGTGTGGTTTTCTCAATCATAGTTTCACTGATCACTGTACCATTCTGAAGCATATCTTCCAAGTTGATCAAATCACAGTTGTGTTCTCTCTGTGCAAAATAATCTGTATCATGGAAATGGATAATTCCCTGCTCATGTGCCTGCACAATTTCTTCCGGCAGTAGTACACGTCTTGAAAGATCCTTACTGACTTCTCCTGCCATATAATCTCTCTGTGTTGAGTTGATTACCGGATTCTTATTAGAATTTTCCTGTTTAACTTCTTCGTTGATATGATCCAACAATGCAAGAATGCCATTATCCGTTGTGTTGGACTTTCTCTTCATCTCACGTTTATAACGATAGCGGACATACTTCTGTGCCACTTCATATCCTCTCATCTCCATGATCCCTGTCTCGACCATATTCTGGATGTCTTCTACATTCACCGCATGAGTAGATTCTTCTACTTCTTTTTTTGCAATCTTATCTGCAATTGCTGAAATCTGGAAGATGTTAATCTGATGGAGATTATCAACTTCTTCATTCGCCTTTTCAATTGCATGTGTAATCTTGGAAATGTCGAAAGATACCTCTTTTTCCATTCCTTTTTATTACTTTTGTTTTTACCTCCGCTCATCACAATCTCCTCCTGTTACTATATATTCCGTTCTACACTTTTTCATACACAATATCTTGTGTGAAGCGTCTGAATCTATCATACATCATCTTGTACAGAAAAGGAAGTACAAATTTAAGACTTTTTTTTTTCTCGTTTTCAGACAATTTCATTTTTTGGCTCAACCAATAGGGTTTGAGCTACTTTATTTTCACCGGATATCAATTGTATTTTTTTTATACGTGATAATTGCTTGACAGCATATTCTCGTCGCATCGCTTCTTCTTTGTAGCAAAAAGTCTCATAATATACCAGCTCTACAGGACATCTGCTTTTTTGTATACTTTGCCCTTTTCCCGCATTATGATCCTTTATCCTTTTTTTCCAGATTATTCGTCCATCCGGTATAAAAACTGCCGTCTTTACATTTCAAAATATAAGTATAGTTCATATTTCTTTTTTTCCCTTTAAATGCCGGGAACAGTTTCTGCTCCCGGCATTCTTTTTCTTTGCGCACTAAAGAATATTCTACACCATGCATTGTTTATAATGCAAGCCCAAGTCTGCGTTTTTATTAAATCTGCACAAAAAGACGCAGACATTATTGTCTGCGTCTCATCTCAACTCCCCTGAGTTGGGTTCGAACCAACGACCCTTCGGTTAACAGCCGAATGCTCTGCCGCTGAGCTATCGAGGAATACCTATATTCAATTTATCCCAGTATCAATTGATACTGGGATAAGTGGAGAATACGAGATTCGAACTCGTGACCTCCCTGCTTGCAAGGCAGGCGCTCTCCCAACTGAGCTAATCCCCCATAACATTGTTTTTGTCTTACAACTTTTATAGGATAACATAATCCCATAAAAGTTGTCAAGACAATTTTTTTAAAATGACAGCAATTTTGTCAGCAGCGGATTCATTTGATACAATCCCGTGAGAACCGGGCTTTTCTCTATCAGTTCAAAACATTGTTTACCCACATCTGTTGAATAGATTAGTGTCAGCACAAGAAACAGAAGCCAGACAATCACCAGAGCGACTCCCAGCCCCAGCACTCCGCCTCCGCAATGATTCAGAAAGCCAAGCATCGGCAGCTCGCCTATAATGTCCACCGCCACCATCAGTGCCCGTACGATCACAAATGTCAACACAAATGTAACCAAGAATGATAGTATCTTTATCACCATTCTTGAGATATACTCTGCAACATAATTTGGGAATTTGGACACGCCCAGTTCATCATAAATTTCCGAATTATTATTTTCCAGCAAAGCAGTTTTTTAAGAACGATGGCAAATTTGATTTTTCAATCAGACTGATCTGCTGATCCTTCGGAATTTCTCCAATAACATTCAAAAATATCATCTGTTGTGATCCCGATTCTCTTTCCAGTCCTCATTTGCAATATTTTGCAATGTATCATCATCAATATTTGCAAATGGTGTCCCTGTCAAATCCTTTCCCTCGAAAATAGAACCCGACACTTCCGGCATAAACGATTCTACACACTTCTTTTCTATCATTTCATCTATCGGAGTATATTTTGCCAATGCATCTGCCACATATGGGGATAAATACATCATAATCACAATTGTCAGAACCGATGACAATAATGATAATCCAATTTTAAAAAATCCTCTTATATATCCCACTGCAATGCACAGTAAAAATATTACCCCTACAATAATCAACAACCAGTTATCCATATTTTTCTCCTATCGTACCAGATAAATCACGCGCAATTCATTTGTACCCATCACCCAGTATTTATTAATTCCATTTGACGGAATGACCGATAAAATATTCATTCCCAAATCCTTATTAATCCTCTCAACACCAGTATTTGTAATAACGCAATATCTGCTGCCTTCATACATGATAATCTCGCTTCCTGTCATACTGACATTGCTATATTCACCTTTTATATCTTTACACATAACCTGCTTTTCCTGCCTTGTTATACAAACACACTTCATAACCGGTTTTATCTTCTTTCAGCAAAAACGAAACCGATATATTTTGATGTATGAAAGGTACTCTGGATTTCTTGCTTCAACGTAACTTCCTTTTCTTTTTCTTCGGAACATCCTTACCTGAATAAATTATAAAAGAATGATCAGAAACAACTACAAGATTGGATTTATCCATAAAATAAATTTCCGGCATAATCTCTTCATCATATTCTTTCTGACTGACGATATGATTCGTTTTATTCTTACCTTTTTCTCCGAAATTGTAACAAATCACTTTTGATTTGAGGCTTCCGCTTCCTGTATCCAGATAAGTCACTGCCAGCACTGTACCGTCTTCAGACATATCCAACGCTGTCGGATATCCGAGACTGCTTACCGAAACTTCATTTTCCACCAGAATATTGCCCGAAGAATCATAAGTCACTATATAAGGTGTATTCCTGTTCTTCAAAATTATGCTTATAACACCTTGATTTGAAATAGAAATCTTTTCAACCGGCAATGTCGTCTCAAATTCCCCTTTTAACCCTTTACGGTCAAAAATCTGAACGGAGTTTCCTCACAATCAGCAATTGCAAACACGTTTTTATTTACATCAATGATTGGATTTTTAAATTGTCCTGACTGAATCCACAACTCTTTATTCTTATGATTTAGATATGTCACACCATTTCTGCTATAACGAATAATTCCATTATGAAATGCAACATATTGATTGTTATCTGACGATGTCTTCGTGTAAGATGCGGCTTTATAAACCTTTGAATATGCGTGCTCTGTTATAAGCATATAAGTTCCGGCCACTACCATAAGAAAAAAGAGAATTGTTGCATTTTCTTTGCCCGGGCAGTCCGGTATTTTCTTGTCAAACGGTTTATTTCTTCCATTGACAACGCCCCCGCCGCCTTCAGTGTAGATTTTTCTCTTTCGTACCATATTATACTTACCTCTTAATATGTTTTTCCAACGCTTACTAACGCTCATTATAGCATGAAGTTATGGCAATAGCAATTTTGTCCGATATAAATCAGGTTACCATCCTCAAGCCCATTCATTCTACAAATAGCATCTACATGTCCTACATCCCCATACATTTTTCCGGCTGATAATTGCTAATGTATCGCCCTGCTCTACCACATAAATTCCATCTGAACCATTTACCTGTGTATCGCCTGACGCCGTTTCTGTACTTTCTTCCCATGAAGTTTTTACTTCATTATTTTGATTTGAATTTTCTTTTGTTTCTTCTTTCTCTGTATTTTCAATATTTCCTGCTTGTCCCTGCTCACTATTATTCTGTTTTGTATCTGTCTTTTTTTCGCCTCTTCCTTCGCAGCTTCTCCTGTCACCGCAGTTACATTTCCGCTTGTTTCTGCCACCTCTTCACCAGCAGAATCTTCTATTCCTGCTCTCTCTCTCAAGTGTAACCTGTGCTGCCTTCCATTTTACCGAAGTTATTGATCATGACCGCACCCATCACAACAACAAGCAGAATAAGACACGCACTTCCTTGCATGATGCGGTTTGTGTAAACTTTTTTTCGTTCCCCGTTTTGGTGTGCACAATACTTCGAAAATTCTTCGCTGCCTGATCTTCCACAGTTTCCGTGGGAGACATCCCATTTTTCTTTCTATTTGCAATCATATAATCCTGCATACAAGGATTTTTTTTCATAATAGGTATAATGTCCTGCAATCTCCATAAGATCATTGAATTTATGCACAAAAATACGCTTCTTCTTTTTCTGCCGCATCTTTCATGATAAACACTGTATTCTTTTTCGGAAATGATTTTTTATGTAAACGCAAAGTATTATTTTGATACTGTTAATTCTATATTGGCCTGCGTCACAAACCATCCCAGCAATTCTCCGTTTTTCAAAAACAAAAAATTCTTTACAATCTTCATAGGCTTGTTTCAGGTTTCTTCATCTATCACAAACCCGGATTCATCTGTTTTAAGATCATGCATCTGAATTGCCCCATATATAGACATATTCTTCTTCCTTTGTCTTTTGCATGTCTCCGACAAGAAATGCACCGATTGGTGTTTCTCCTGCTTTCTCGCATAGTTGGGTAAAAAAAGTATCTACATAATCTTCCACATATATTTTAGGTGTATCACTTACATTTCCGATCTGACGTACGTTTTTTGGTATCTGTCTTTCCATTTCTACTCACCTCTGCTATATTTTTTGCAGGTATGCCAGCGCGCACTGTAATTTGGCATCCGCAGATTGTCTAAAGAACAGGAATCCGTTCCACATTGAACACTCAAAAGAATAGCACCTTGGAAATGTATGATTTTATCATTTTCTGTCAGGAGAATTCGACAAATAAATAATGGGGTTACTTTATCTTGTCAGAAGTGCTATGATAATTTCAGAATTTGGAAATCTGGTGATTAAAATGAAATTAAAGAATCCTTGGGAGTGACGCACCGTTGTAAAGCGGAGTAACGTCGATACCC
>VOFJ01001701.1_pt1 | contig 16870 bp, 21 predicted proteins | sample 5384081 | NCBI WGS metagenome assembly VOFJ01 (sample SAMN12384729, study PRJNA508395) | human gut metagenome | isolation source: healthy gut I | host: Homo sapiens
ACGATCTTTTTATATTTACGTAATACGTCAGCCGTGTTCTTCGGTAGCGGGTTGATGTATTGAAGTGGGCGAAAAGCCACTTTCTTTCCATGTTCGCGCATATAGTCCATAGCCAGACGGAGATGGCCGTAAGTACCACCCCAGCCTACAATCAGCAAATCTGCATCTTTGTCGCCCAATACTTCGAGCTCGGGGATGTAGTCTGCAATTTTGTCCACTTTGGCTTGACGAAGGTGAACCATTTTATTGTGATTTTCCGGTTCGGTAGAGATTGCACCTGTTTCGTTACTCTTTTCAAGACCACCGATACGATGCATGAAGCCCTCTGTTCCCGGGATAGCCCAATAGCGTACACCAGTTTCTTCGTTACGTTGGTACGGAGTCCAGTTTCCTGCCATATCAGGAGTTACATACGGTGGATTGATAGCAGGATATTCATCCAAGTTAGGAAGTTTCCAGGCTGCAGAGCCGTTGGCTACAAAAGCATCAGTCAACAGTACAACCGGAGTCATGTGTTCCAAAGCGATCTTAGCTGCCATATATGCTGCATCAAAACAGTTCGTTGGTGATGTTGCAGCAATGACAGGCATCGGGCTTTCACCGTTACGTCCGAAGAGAACTTGCAGTAAGTCTGTCTGTTCTGATTTCGTAGGAAGACCGGTAGACGGTCCGCCACGCTGTACGTTGACGATCACTAGTGGAAGTTCGCCGATAACGGCAAGGTTCATTGCCTCACTTTTCAGGCAGACGCCCGGGCCGGAAGTCGTAGTTACTGCCAGGGCACCGGCAAAAGCTGCACCGACAGCAGATGCACAACCTGCGATTTCGTCTTCGCACTGTACGGTTTTTACTCCCAGTGATTTATGTTTAGCTAATTCGTGCAGAATATCAGTGGCCGGAGTGATAGGATAAGAACCCAAGTAGAGTTCCAGACCAGCTTTCTCGGCTGCAGCTATCAAGCCGTATGACGTTGCCTTATTACCATTAATATCTGTATAAAAGTCCTTTGGATTTTGGAGCTTTGCTTTCGATCTTATAAGTAGAGACAGAAGCGTGAGTGTTGGCTCCATAGTTGAAACCATCGTTTAATACCTTAATATTAGCTTCTGCAATTTCGGGCTTTCTTGGCGAATTTCTCACGCAGCATTTTCTCGGCTGCTGCCAGGTTACGGTTGAACAACCAACAAACTAACCCCAGCGCGAACATATTTTTACAACGGAGAACGGATTTATTGTCTAGTCCGGAATCTTTCAGGCTTTCTTTACACATGGAAGAGATGGGAACTTCAAGTACTTCTTGCTTTACACCTAATTCCTCAAAAGGATTGTCAGTCTTGAATTGTGCCTTTTCCAAATCTCTGGCTTCGAATGAGTCGGAGTCGGTGATGATAAGTCCTTGCGGTTTACAGAATTTGATTTGTGTTTTTAGTGCGGAAGGATTCATTGCTACCAATACGTGACAACGGTCTCCGGGAGTGTAAACTTGCCCGGCGCCGATGTGAACCTGAAAACCGGAAACACCGGTCAGTGAACCTTGCGGGGCGCGGATGTCTGCCGGGTAATCGGGGAATGTACAGATGTCATTTCCTACTGTAGCCGACATGTTCGAGAAGATGTTGCCGGCCAATTGCATGCCGTCGCCGGGGTCGCCGGAGAAGCGCACTACGACTTGCTCCAATTCTTTAACCATCATTTCGTCTGCCATAATTTTTATTACTATATTTAATTTAAAAACTGCTTTTACTTTCAATTTGTGAGCGCAAAGGTCGGAAAGTTAATCGAATTATCAAAATAAAACGTACTTTATTGTCCTATTGACGCAAAATATTTGAAATATCTGGAAGGAACCTGTATTTTTATTCTTGTTAAATCGACAGAAACCGTTATCTTTGCAAGCAAATTTGAAGCGGCCTTGTAGTTCAACAGATAGAATAGAAGTTTCCTAAACTTTAGATAGGGGTTCGATTCCCCTCGGGGCTACTACAAAGAGGAATCTATAGGAAGTTGTGTTGTATGCTTTCATGCTGTATCGAGTTTTAAGTTTTACAATGGCTTCTTTTCAAGATTAACGTCTTATAGCTTATATTTGTTTTAATAATCAATAGAAAAAGCCTCTTCCGAACATCCGGAAGAGGCTTTTTCTATTTTTGAATTTATTATTCTTCCGTAGTTACTGGTACGACAATTTTTTGTTCTTCATCATGTTGTATGCAATCGGAGATGCAATGAACAGTGATGACAATGTACCGATAACAACACCGAGAATCATTGCGAATGCGATGCTGCGGATTGAGTCACCACCGAGGATGAAGATACACAGCAATACGATCAATGTACTTAATGATGTATTGATAGTACGTGCAAGTGTAGTATTCAATGAATCATTGAACAACTGACGTTTGTCACGTTTCGGATACAGGCCGAAGAACTCGCGCACACGGTCGAAGATTACCACTTTATCATTAATAGAGTAACCGATAGCCGTCAGGATAGCACCGATAAATGTCTGGTCAATTTCCAGAGAGAACGGCAGGATGCCCCAGAACAGTGAGTAAGCACCGATAATCATAATGGTGTCACAACTCAAGGCCACAATAGAGCCGATACTGTAAGCAATGTTACGGAAACGGAGTAGGATGTACAGGCCGATAGCAAGCAATGCCAATACAACAGAGTAGATAGCACCTGTCTTAATATCGTCTGCGATACTTGGACCTACTTTCTGTGAACTTACGATACTACCACCGGTATGATTGTCACGATCGATGAAAGTTTCCAAAGAAATGTTTTGAGTCAGTACCGGTTTCAGAGTTTCATACAAGTATGATTCAATTTCTGAGTCCACGTTGTTACCTGCATCTTCGATACGGTAGTTGGTGCTGATACGAACGGTTTTCTTGTCAGTACCGATAGCGATAACACTTACGTTAGCATCACCGAACTTGCTGGCAATTAGCTCGCGTACTTGTTCCGGTTCAACCGGGTTTTCGAACTGTACCTTGAAGTTACGTCCACCGGTGAAGTCGATACTCTGACTCAAGCCACGGATTGCAAAATGAGCTGATACAAACGATAATTACTGCACTGACGATAATAAGGGATTTCTTGTTTGTACCCATAAAATCGAAACGTGTATTGGTCATCAGGTTCTTTGAAATCTTAGTTGTAAATGTCAGCCCCAGCCACTTATCTTTACTCATGAAGTGTTCGTAAACCATACGAGTCATGAACACAGCGGTGAAGAAGGATACTAGAATACCGATAATCAATGTCGTAGCAAAACCACGGATCGGACCGGTACCGAAGTTAAATAGGATGATACCTGTGATGATAGATGTCAAGTTAGAGTCAAAGATAGCCGAGAATGCGTTGGAATAACCGTCAGCAAGTGCTTTCTTCACTCCCTTACCTGCGCGAAGTTCTTCTTTAGTACGTTCGTAGATAAGTACGTTCGCATCCACTGCCATACCTAGTGACAACACCATACCGGCAATACCGGACATTGTCAATGCTGCCTGGAAGGACGAAAGGATTCCCAGTGTAAAGAAGAAGTTGAGGATCAATGCCCCATTGGCAACCATACCCGGGATGATGCCATACATAGAGCACATATAGATCATCAACAGAATCAGAGCCACTACGAATGAGAATACACCTGCATTGATTGATTCTTGACCCAATGACGGACCAACGATATCTTCCTGTACGATGTGAGCCGGAGCCGGCATCTTACCTGATTTCAATACGTTAGCTAAGTCTTTTGCTTGTTCAGGAGTGAAATGACCTGTAATCTGTGAACGTCCACCTGTAATTTCAGAGTTTACGTTTGGTGCAGAATATACATAGTTGTCAAGAACGATAGCGATAGCACGACCGATATTCTGTTTGGTCAGTTGAGCCCAACGGCGTGCACCGTCAGAATTCATAGACATGCTGACAGCCGGTTTGCTGTATTGGTCGAATTCATCTTTCGCGTCTGTTACTACATCACCCCTTCCAACGGAGCTTTACCGTTGCGTTCGGTAGATTTGATTGCATACAATTCGAAAGTCTGACCTTTTTGTCAAATTCGGAAGGAGAAACACCCCATTTCAGACGGAGGTCTTTTGGAAGTTCTGCTTTAACTTCCGGCATAGCCAGATATTTGTTGATATCAGCAGTGTCTTTGTAGTTTGCATATCCGATAACCGGGCCCTGCCCACTAGAGTTTAATTGCAGTATAGACAGCAAAGGATACTGTTTCTTGATCTCTTCCATGTTCGCAGCAGTTGCATCATCTTGTTTGGCGTCTCCTTTCAGAGCGGCAGCAAGGCTGTCGGCAGCACTTACGGCTTTCTTAGTCGGAGTTGCTTCGGTAAGAACAGCAGCTTTTGTAGTGTCTGTTGTAACAGAATCAGTAGTTGTTTCCTGAGTTAACACTGCACGCAATTTAGCGTCTGCTGACTGCATAGCCGGAAGAATTTCTTTGGCTGTATATGTTTCCCAGAATTCCAGGTTAGCAGAACCTTGGAGAAGTTTTCTCACACGTTCCGGCTCTTTGATACCCGGCAATTCCACCATGATACGACCCATTTTGTCTTCCAGGCTCTGGATATTCGGCTGAACAACACCGAAGCGGTCGATACGGGTACGAAGTACGTTGAATGAGTTTTCAACAGCAGCTTTTACTTCTGCTCTCAATACTTTTTCAACTTCTGCATCCGATGATTTCTGGTTAACTTTGTCTTTCAACTGTTGTGTTGCGAAGAGTTCGGAAAGTTTCGCGTCCGGAGCAATTCTGTGGTATTCCTTGATAAACAGGGTAATGATATCATCCTGACTGTTTACAGCCTGTTTTGCAGCTTCTGCCAATGCATTGTTGAAAGCTTCATCCGGCTTGTTGTCAGCCAGTGCTTTGATAACATCAGGTACAGAAACTTCAAGGATAACGTTCATACCACCTTTTAGGTCCAAACCTAAACTAATCTCCATCTCACGACATTGTTTCAGCGTCCAGTTACCCAACCACACTTTCTCGTTGGAGAGAGAGTCGAGGTAGTCTTGTTCCACTTTCGGGTCGCCGTTCGCAATTTCTTTCGCCTTGTTGGTATAGTGGCGTGTTACGAAGGAGAAGGAGAGATAGAACACGCATACCAGCGTGAGTAATACCTAAAAAAACCTTTACAAATCCTTTGTTTTGCATTTTACTTTTAATTTATGATGATTACTTTTTTAATTTAATTTTCAGTTAAATTCTGTCGTACACAAGTTCTTTTTTGCCGCATACAAGGCTGCAAATATAGTTTTTTTTTTCACATTCATGTGTAATAAGCCCTCAAATATTTGATGTTTAAGGGCTTTTTTACCGAATTATTTCATTCCTCTGTTTTTCAGCAGTGGCTCCATGCTCGGTTCTGTGCCACGGAAATTTTTGTAGAGAGTCATCGGGTCTTCGCTGTCACCCTTCTCCAACACGTTCCGACGGGACAATTCGGCGGTGTTTTTGTCGAAGATTTCCATGCTCTTTGAAAGCTTCAAAGGCGTCGTTATCCAGTACGTTAGCCCACAGGTAACTGTAATAGCCGGCTGCATATCCGCCGATGATGATGTGATTGAAGTAAGTCACACGGTAACGTGGGGCAATTTCAGAGATAAGATTGAGCTTGTCCATAGCTTCTTTTTTCGTACGAAACAGCATCTAAATTCTTTACATCTTTCAGCATGTGCAGGTTCATGTCAAGGATAGCGGCAGCCAGCAGTTCGGTAGTCATGAATCCCTGGTTGAATGTTTTCTGCTGAAGTATTTTTTCGATGATTTCATCGGGGATTACTTTACCGGTAGCATAATGCTTGGCATACATTTTCAACACTTCCGGTTCGGTTGCCCAGTGTTCGTTGATTTGAGAGGGAAGTTCTACAAAATCACGTACAACATTGGTGCCGGAAGTTCCTTTGTATTTGCATTGGGTGAGCAAGCCGTGCAGTGCATGTCCGAACTCGTGAAACAGTGTTTCCACTTCATCCATTGTGAGTAGAGAAGGGGTGTCACCTATCGGTTTGGTAAAGCTGCAAACATTGCATACTAGCGGACGGATTGGCCCACTTTGTTCGCGGTAGTTGCTCATCCATGCTCCGCCGCTTTTTCCAGGACGTGGAAAGTAGTCTACATAGAAGATACCGAGCTGGGAACCATCGGCGTCTTTTACTTCAAACACTTCTACATCAGGGGTGATAAGTAGGGATATCTTCTAGCTTGCTTAGGGTGATACCATATAGTTTATTAGCTACGGCAAAAAGCACCTTCGCGGACATTTTCCAATTTGAAGTAAGGTTTCGTGTCTTCTTCGGACAGGTTGTATTTCTCTTTTTCTGAGTTTTTCGGTGTAGTACCACCAGTCCCATGCTTCCAGTTTTTCACCTTTGCCTTCCTTGTCCATAAGTTGCTGAAGTTCTGCGGCCTCCGATTTCGCTTTTGGCAGGGCGTAGCTCCATAGATTATTCAGGAGGTCCATTACGTTATTAGCATTTTTAGCCATGGTTTCGTCTAACACGAAGTTGGCATAGCAATCGAAGCCCAATAAGTTCGCCTTTTCCAGACGGAGGGAAATGATTTTGCTGATTACTTCTTTATTGTCGTTCTTATCGTTATTATTTCCACGGTTGATATATGCTTTATACATCTTTCACGGAGTGGGCGGTTTTCTGAATACTGCAGGAAGGGCAGGCGGCTGGCGTTATGTAGAGTAAACAACCATTTTCCCGGTTGTCCGGCAGCTTTAGCCTCTTCGGCGGCACTTTGGCAGAACCATTCCGGCAGGCCGGCAAGGTCTTCCTGCTTGTCAACGAAAAGTTGAAAGCATTATTCTCGTTCAATACATTGTTGCTGAAGGTGATACCGAGTGTAGAAAGTTCCTTGTTGATTTCACGGAGACGGGCTTGTTGTTTTGTGTCGAGGTTGGCTCCGGAGCGGACAAAGCTTTTTATAGGTCTTGTCTAGCAGTCGTTGTTGTTCTATTGTCAGGTTCAATGAGTCTTTTTGTTGCTAGACATCGTTTATCCGTTTGAAAAGTGTCTGGTTCAAGGAAATATTATCTTCGTGTTCCGAAAGAACCGGAGCCAGTTTGATAGACAACTCGGTCAGCGAATCGGTCGTTTCTGCGTCTGTCATATTGAAAAAGATAGCACTGACACGGTCTAAAAATGGGAGCACTGTTGTCCAGCGCTACGATTGTATTTTCAAATGTTGGAACTTCCGGGCTCTCGATGATAGCCTCGATGTTCTGATTTTGTTCTTCGATACCTTTCAGGAAGGCGGGTTCGTAATGTTCCAGTTTAATCTTATCGAAAGAAGGAACACCATACTCTGTTTGAAACTCTGTAAAGAAAAGGATTACTTTTCTGTTTTTGTAGTACAGGGAGTACATCATGCAACTTGCAGCTAAAATGGTTAGTGTTTTTTTTATCATCATAAGTGTTTTATATTAGAGTTTACAGTTCTTATCGCTTGCTGATATGGCACCAGATAGGATAGTGGTCCGAAGCCTTTATAGATCGGTCTACGGTGCAGTTATAAGCTTTCAGGTTAGGGCTTATCAGGATATTGTCGATACGGAAATAGAATTTGTTCTGATTATACGAGATTCCTAATCCTTTGCCGGATTGGGTAAATGCGTCGTCCAATTTTTGAGTCAGGATACGGTGAGTATACGAGATAGAGCCGTCGTTGAAATCACCACACGCTATAATAGTCGGATATTTGCTTTCTGTAATGGCTTTGTTTACGGAGTCTGCCTGCGAAGCGCGGATGGCTGACGCTTCCGCTAATTTTTGACCAGTTGCCGAAGTCCGGTTTTGACCTTCTTGGCGTTCGGGTCCTTAATCATATCCTCATACATTCCCCGGTCTTCCTTGGTAAGTTTGTTGGACTCCAAATGGTTGTTAATCAGAGTGACTGTGTCATTATTCACTGCCAGCACATATTTGACGGAACCATTGTATGTACTTTCATAATCAATGGGAGATACTGAAAGTATGGGATATTTAGAAAAACAGGCAAGCTGTACGTCGCTTCTGTTTTGTCGGCGAACGGAATAATAGGGATATGCTTTCAATGCTTTTTGATGTCTGCTTCTGTCAGATATTTCTTATTCTGCGCTGCATTATATTCTTGCAAACAGATAATATCTGCTTTGCTGTTAACCAGGTATGATAAGATTGGATTCTTTCCGTCTTTCTTTTTCCAAATTGCTGAAATTCATTACATTATAAGAAAGAATTTTTATACTTCCTTCCGGGATTGTCTTGGTAGTGGAATTGAAAGGAATATAGGTCCTTATCTGCGGAAAGCAAACCAAAAAACCGATTAGCGGTACTAAAGCATACCGGTAATTGATGAATACCCAGAAAATGATAAAAGCGATATTGATTACCAAAAATAGTGGAAATGCAAGCCCCAGTCCGGAGGAAAGCGGATTCAATTTCGGATTAAGATAAGGACTGTAAGCGCTCAATATCAGCGTTCCTACGAAGAAAGCGTTGATAGCTAATATCAGATATGCGACAATTTTGCCAATATGTTCCATCTTATTATCTTTTGCTTGCATCGAACAAGCTTTTCTTTTCCTCCGTCGTCAGACTGTCGTAACCGGATTTTTTCAATTTATCCAGAATGCGGTCTATTTCGTCGGACTGTGCTTTTTTATGGGCGTTGTAATCATAATCTTTTTTCACGACTGGTCGTGCCTCCTCCGTAATGTACTTTCATTTTGGGTTTGTGTTTCCATGTCTTTTTCTGGAATAGAGAGATAAAAGCGTCCAGAAGCCAGTTGATCCATGCGGTCAGATCCGCCCCTTTGCTTAGGCTGGCGGCAAACCAAAGTCCGGCAAGAGCACCGCCCAAGTGAGCGATATGTCCTCCGGCATTGCTTGACGTGATAGATAATACGTCAATTCCTATAACAACGAGTGCCAGATATTTGAGACGGATTGCGCCGAAAAGAAAGAGTTGTACCCGGTAATTGGGCTCACGGTAAGCAGTGGCAGCCACAATCGCCAAGACGGAAGCCGAAGCTCCTACTAGTGTAGAAACTGCTACTTCCTGATTGAACAAAGGAAATACATTGTAAGCAACCATATATAATAAACCTCCGAGGATACCTCCCAATATGTACAAACCTCTTAAATGCTTTGCTGAAAAAAAGTGTAGAAACAAGCTTCCGAACCAATACAACCAGAGCATATTGAATAGGATATGCAGAAGACCGGCGTGCATGAACATATAAGTGATAATCGACCACGGTTGATGAAAGAACCGAATAAAGGAAGCCGGTAAAGCGAATATGCCGAATATATCGGGTATACTGTGCTGAAATAGTTGCAAGAAAACATTGATTAACGTGCCAATGATAAAAATGCTTACGTTAATGTAAATCAGCTGGATAAATATATTCCCTCTTCTGAATGTCTCTTTTTAAATCAGTTATAATATGTCCCATTGTTTTTACTTTTTTTTTTTTTCTCCAATACAAAATCAGAATAAGCCCGAATAGCATTCCACCCAAGTGAGCAAAATGAGCTACATTATCTCCGGCACTGTTGGCTAGTCCTGCCCATAACTCAATCGCAGCATATCCGATAACGAAGAATTTAGCCTTGATAGGGAAAGGCAGCGGGGAAGATAAACAGTTGGTTGTTGGGATACAACATTCCGAATGCCAGCAAAATGGCGTAAACGGCTCCTGAAGCACCTACGGTAGTCATCATGTTGAGATACTGGTCCATAGAAATGATGCCGTAACCTATTAAGTTCACTTCCGTGTGTTGGCTCAGTTCCGTTATGTACTGAATATATTGAACCCCTTCCTGAATGAGTCCTGCACCGATACCGCAAAGGATATAGTAAAACAGGAAACGTTTGGGACCCCAGGTTTGTTCGAGAATCGGTCCGAACATGAAAACGGCAAACATATTAAAAAAATATATGGCTGAACCCGCCATGCATAAACATGTACGTGATGAGCTGTGCCGGATTGAAATCACTTGCGAGGAAAAAATGTAATCCTAGATAATTAGCTAAATCTATACCGTAACGTTGGGCTACAAGCGTTCCGAAAAAAAATACTAGTACATTGATAATTATCAGGTTTTTAGTTACAGTTGGCATCATTTTTTATTCTGAATATTATGATAATAGATGCAAAAGTACGAATAAATTCTGTTTTTAAAGCATGAAAAACGCTTCCTATTAGCTCTTTTTCAATAAATTGCTGCGTTTTTTTTTATGTTTTTATTTGATATGTTTTTTGTTCGGCTATATTTGTAGAATCAATCCCTTGTAGGATAATCTTTTTTGTGTAACATATATATTAATTAATCATTTTACGTATTATGAATAAGTCTGATCTTATTAGCGCAATGGCTGCTGAAGCTCAAATGAGCAAAGCCGATGCAAAAAAAGCACTTGATGCTTTTATCACTTCAGTTACTAATGCTATGAAAGCTGGTGACAAAGTATCTCTCGTTGGTTTTGGTACTTTCTCTGTAAGCGAAAGAGCTGAAAGAACTGGTATTAACCCTTCTACAAAGGCAACTATTACTATTCCTGCTAAGAAAGTAGCTAAATTTAAAGCTGGTGCTGAATTATCTGCAGCTGTTGAATAAGATATCATAGTTGAAAGAATTTAGAAAGAGGAGACGTATACGTCTCCTTTTTTTGTATCTTTGCGCGCAAGAAGTTACGAAAAGAGTGTAATTTATTGGAAATGAGCATTGGGTAATCGCTCATAATAGTAATAGGTTACGAATTAGTTAGTTATCTACTGCATTATTCTTCTGTGCGTTGCGTAACCTTCAAAGAACTCTTCGTATGCAAAAGTAACAATAAAACGGGAGATTTAGAAATGAATCTCCTGATTTTTTCTTCTCACACAAGTTTTTCCGTAAAAGCGATTTTATCCGTCAGCACACCATCGCCCAAAAGGTTTGAACGAACGTGTGCCGACTGCCGCATAAGCGGAGAAAAGGGCTTTGCCTCACGCCTAAACAATAGTTTAGACTGATGAGACAAGGCCCCTTTCTTTTGTGCTTATGCCAAAGAGGTGCTTTTACGGGGTTTTGACGATTTTTCTTTTTTCGTTGTCCTTTTGAGCCGGAAGCGGAAAGCCGTGTATGACCGCACATTCCATAAATGGAACAAGCCGTCACTCACGGCAGACAAACCGGGAAGAATGATTTTATCCATCCGACCAAACACGTTTGGCCAAACAGATAAAAACATACTTCCTTGCCGATGGTTTGCTCGGTTTCACGCTACCGGCTATGTTCTTTTCTGTTGGGGATGTCTTTTTCACGGATTTCTCTTTTGAAGTTTTCCTGTCTAATCTGCCTCCACTTCCGTTTACCTCCATTTTCGCGCCTTTCAGTGAGCCGCATCAGGCAGTCATTTTCGTGCTGGGTGCAAAGGTAACTCCGGGATTGTACGGGAAAGCAAGGTCAAGCCTCCTGTTTTCTGGAAAAATCTCCAGCCTTTCGGGTAGTATTTTTCCGAAAAACCTTGCATTCCCTAATCCCTACCTTTTTAAGCACCCGAAACGAAAACGACCGATGCGACAGAAAGACGCATTAAAAAAAATGTCGGATAAACGAGAAGCAGATAAGATAGTTTGAAACTCAACTCCCTCAGCTCTTGAATCCGCATTAAAAAACAAAAAATCAAAAACAAAACGGATATGAGAACGGCAATAGCAACAAAATTCGTGGCATGGGAAGTACCAAGTTTGGAGAACCTGCAAGGCAGCAAGGTGTACGGACTTCGCACCAAACTGAACAATGGTGAGAAATTGAGCCGAGAAGGAAAAGGATTGGCTTACACGCAACGTGAACAGCAACACCTATTTCAAGAGCGCAGTACCCTTGCAAGGTTGGATGTTTGACTTTTCCGACATTCTTCGAACCTACATTGTAAAGCAGTATGGACATTGGGCGGAATACAAGGCTACCGACAAGACCGCACTCCGCAGTTTCCTATACGGCAGGATAGACAGCATCGTGGAACTTAACAAATGATACGGCTATGACAGCAACGGTAAATTTCAGACAAATGGCGCAATACATAGGGCTTGCGATATGCACCCCAATCATGCGCACCGCCTTTTGGGTGTCCGGCATCCTTTGGTACATCGTCAGAGAGATAATAAACGGAGTGTTCCGAGTGGCAATAGGGGTAATCGTGGCTATTCTTTCCGTTATCCTGTTCTTTGGCTTCATTCTTTGGTTATTCACCCTTTAATCCCTACCGACATGGCAAAGAGAAGAAGCAAGACAGTGGAGCAACAATGCAGATACTACGAGGTGGGCAACATCTTCGAGTACATGGTGGAAACATACCTCAACGGCAATATGTCCGTCTTCCGTGGACTCTACCACGAACTGAACAAGGACGCACGGAAGGACTTTATAGACTTCCTATTGAGCGAGGTTGAGCCGATTTATTGGAGGGAGATTTTGAAACATACTATTTGACAACTCATAAAAACGACAGCGATATGAAAGGAACAGACCATTTCAAGAGAACGATACAGATGTATTTGGAACAACGTGCGGAGGAAGACACGCTCTTTGCGAAGAACTACCGCAATCCAGCCAAGAACATTGACGATTGCGTAACCTACATTCTGAACTATGTGCAGAAAAGCGGTTGTAACGGCTTCACGGACGGAGAGATATACGGACAAGCAGTACACTACTATGACGAGAACGAGATTGAGGTGGGCAAGCCTATCCAATGCCAAGTGGCGGTGAACCACATTGTGGAACTCACGGCAGAGGAAAAAGCAGAAGCACGTCAGCAGGCAGTCCGCAGATACCAAGACGAGGAACTCCGCAAGTTGCAGAACCGCACCAAGCCGACAAAGGCGAAAACAGAAACCCAAGTTCAACCCTCATTATTTGATTTTGGCTTATGAAACCGAGAAACAAATTTGAAAAAGCAGTTCTTGCCCAAAGCAAGAAACTACGCCCGATAACCCCGATACAGATAAATTGGGCATTCCGTAATTGCGTGGAGCATTATGCACACCGCTTGCCGAAAGGTCGTACCACTTGTATGGATTGCGGTCATAGTTGGGTAATGACGGAGCAGACCGAGCATTGTACGTGTCCCGAATGTGGAGCAAGTTTGAAAGTCTGCCTCACCTATCAGCGCAAGGTAAGACAAAAGCAGTATTTCACAACCCTTACCACAAGCGGAGAATACCAAGTGCTACGAATGTTCTTGCTTGTCGTGGGTATGGAGAAAGGGGTTAATGCCAAGTCCTATGCCCTTGAAATCGGGCAGTATTGGTGGAATGAACAAGGGCGTAAGGCTGTTGTTGCCATTCCACGCACATTGGGATGCTACATCGACACGTTCTCATTCGCTTCTCCTTTTGCTATCCGCAATGACAATGAAGCGTACCGCCATATCTCATATTCCCCGATATATCCAAGATATAAGGTGTTGCCGACGCTCCGCAGAAACGGCTTTAACGGCAATTTCCACGACATTGTACCCACCAAACTAATACCGGCATTATTGTCGGACAGCCGTGCGGAAACGCTGTTGAAGGCAGGGCAATATCCCATGTTGCGCTACTATCTGTACCACTCTTTCAATATTGGAGAGTATTGGGCTTCAATCAAGATATGTATCCGCAACGGCTATACCATTGAGGACGGCTCAATGTGGCGTGACACCATAGACCTCCTGCGTCATTTCGGCAAGGACACAAACAGCCCGAAATACGTTTGCCCTGCCGACCTCAAAGTTGAACACGACAAGTTGGTGGCAAAGCGCAACCTGCAAAGGAAACATGAGTGGACTGAACAGCAACGCAGGAAAGCGATTGAGGACGAGAAACAATATCTGAAAGCTAAGGGCATATTCTTCGGACTTGCCTTTACCGACAGCCTTATTTGCGTCAAAGTCATAGAGAGCGTGGAAGAAATGGCAGAGGAAGGAAGGACGATGCACCATTGTGTGGGCGGTTACCACAAACGAAAAGACTCCCTTATCCTATCCGCCACCATTGACGGAAAACGAATTGAAACGATAGAGGTGTCACTAAAAACTTTTGAGGTGATGCAGTGTCGTGGCGTATGCAACGAGAACTCCGAATACCACGACCGCATCATCGCCCTTGTGAACAAGAACGCCAACCTTATCCGCCAGCGGATGAAAGCGGCATAATATCGACATCTAACAACTAACATTATGGAAGTAAGATTTGAAAGCATGGTTTTCCTATGGGATGATAAAATCCCCACGATGTTCCTTGAATTTATGAACCTCCTCACTCTTTGTCAGAGTGAGGAGCAATTAAGGGCGAGCGTCAAGGACTTTGCCGAGAAACACGAACTTGACAAGTTCTTCCTATTACGGCTTCGGCTCACATCATTTCTACCTGCACCAACGCTACACGAGCGACCCCGAAATAGTGATGCAGACGCAGAGTGTTGTCAGTACATTTCTAATCATCTAAATAACAACGACTATGGCAACAAAATGACAATTAACGGAGTAAGCACCTGCCAATCGGCAGGAACGGAGAACTACGAGAAATTCCAAACGGGTATCGACAGACGCAAACGCACCCTTGTGCAATACGACTACCGCCACATGGACGGGGAACTTTTCTCTTGTGTCAAACCCACATTAGACGAGTGCCGAGCCGCACGGGACAAGTGGCTGACGGCAAAGGAAAGAAAGGAGGAGAAGCGATGAACGAAGTTGCCTACCAAACGCTGATAGTCAAATTCAGCGAACCCATTACGGCATTGGACGGCATCTTTGATGATGCCGAAGCGTGGGGAGTTGATACCCTGAAGGGGTGGATAGACAGCTATGAAAGCAGCCGATTCACTGCCATTGACAGCCATACGGCAGTCATCACGAGCGAGTATAACATGGAATGGCTGAAAGAGTGGCTGGAAAAATGCACACCCATAGCCGAGAAAACTGAATTTTGAACGTTGTGGCGGTGTCCGCACCGCCCGAACCATAACGCCTAAATACAACGAATATGATAGCGAAGACTATTTTAGAGCAGATAGGCGGCAGACGCTTTGCCGCCATGACGGGAAGCAAAGACTTCACAGACATGGGCAACGGCTTGCGCATGAGCCTTGCGAGGAACAAGACCAGTGCCAACCGTCTTGACATCATTTACGACGGAGGTGCAGACCTCTACAATATGCGTTTCTACCGCAGGACGTTCAGCAAAAAGACATTCGAGAGCAGGACGAAGGACATTGAAACGCACGAGGGGATATATTGCGATATGCTGGAGGAAATGTTCACGATGGTGACGGGGCTTTACACCCGTTTTTGAGAGGTGGGCGGCGAAAGCCGCCTACTTTCTTTCAGTGAGCATGATGGCGGACAAAGAAAGTAGCAAAGAAACCGCTGTTTCAATCGCTTTTGGCGATATATGGAATATTATGAATATCTTTGCAAAAAGTTTAAATACTCATAATTATAGTAGTAAAATATGTGTGAATTAACGATAAGTCAAAAGCACATCATAACAGAACGAAATAATAGTAAAGGTGAATATCAGCCGGCGTTTATGCAGATTCGTATTCACAATTCTTTTGATGGAAACATCGATGAACTTGATGTCCCAACATTAGGAACTCTTGTTCATGAATACATCCACTTTCTTCAAAATGTATCAACTCCGTGGGGACTATATGATAGTATGGTTCGATATAATATAATGGCAGAAACATATGCTTTTGTAGAAAATGCTACATCTACTATCACTCTCCCATTAAATATTGATTATTCTCAAGGATTGAAGAATAAAATGGATGTTGTAGAATGTGGAACAGGATATTGCCCACTTTCAGATACACGGAGAAATGATTTTAAGATAGATGTAAATGAACGTATCTGTATTCATCGAAAATATAAACAATTGAATAATAGGATATTGCCTGTGATAACATTAGACATCTGTTTTACAGATGGTTCAAAAACAAGCAATAACTTTGGGGGCTAATATTATCAAGGAGAGTATGGCTGCATTATATCAAATGCTAATTGATGAAACTGCAACTCATGAAAGATATGACCTCCCATATAATTTAGTTAAGATTATTGCAGAACAACATTTTTTTCTGCAATAGCATCAGATAATATAAAATTGATAACTATTTGCTATATATCTTTGTTTAGCCTTTCTCCTGCTGAAGTTTTAATCAATGAATTAGCATATGCGAATGAAAATCCGGATTTATCAGCAATAGAATTGTTTGAACGGTTCGTCAATGAAGATAAAATATACATCAAGGGAAAAGCAATGTCAGTTTGTGACTTTTTTGATACTCTTATAGACACATTCAAACAAGTCTTTTTTAAAAGTGTCCGAGTCGGAATAGATTATATTGGAGAAGTTCTTGAACGAATACGTCCAGCCAAAGGTTTTGTTCCAATATTAACTTTGATTACTGATTACCCAACCCTTATCTAAGGAACGAATTAAAACGTTAATAGATTTTTTAGGAATGCCTTATAGCTATACTGACAACGGAGATTTTAATCCACCACCATCGTCCTTAACAGATTCCAGTAAACTGTCTGACGATATGTTAGCTTTAATTGGACACAATGCTCTGTTCACATATTTAACGGGATTACATAAATGTGGTTATGTTTGTCCATTGCATTCATTTTGTGAAAAACAAAATTGTGATAAAGATGAATGTTATGATGAACCTTGGAATGGGAAAATGTGCCCTATGACGATTATGGGAGATGTGATACATATTAAAGAGAAAGAAGTAAAAATTCAATTTTAACAAAATGGAAACTCCGATGAAGTTGTGGCTTCATCGGAGTTTCATTTGTCGACAT
>VOFJ01001017.1_pt1 | contig 16830 bp, 25 predicted proteins | sample 5384081 | NCBI WGS metagenome assembly VOFJ01 (sample SAMN12384729, study PRJNA508395) | human gut metagenome | isolation source: healthy gut I | host: Homo sapiens
ATCAGTAGTACTTCGTTCGGTTACGTGTTAACTCTGGTGAAAAGAAGCTGCTGATATTTCCCCGATGTGAACCATCAAATCCAATGGAGGGAATGGTGAAGTGATATCGGATTGCAACTGGACCAGCGTCGGAAGTAACTTGTATTTACCGTAATAGCCGCTCGTATGGTCGCAAAATCACTACAGCGTCATAAGTGGCAACAAAAGCGATCAATAGCCCTATTTTGTTTTTCAGAAAATGTGTATGAGAGCCCCACATAAATACCTATTCTTCCCTCAGGCAGCACAGGCAGTTCATCCCAGGCTTGGAAGCGACGCATGACTTTCACATGAGGCAATTCTTTCACCGAAAATCACGACTGTAGGTTGTTATCAAATTTATATGAACCGGTCCTCCTCCATTCCTGCGCAACTCAAGCATGGCTTTGTTTACTTCCATCACGACATAGTCTTCGTCCCTGCAATCTTTGACCACAGGCAGTTCTACCGAAAGCCGTGCTATGTCATTCGGAAAGAATACGCCTGTCTATGTTCTGAGGAATAAGTTGTCCTATCCTATCTGTCCCTTGGTGCGAAGTGATGGCAAGCACCGGCAATTTGCGGTAAAAAGCCTCTGTTAATCCTGGATAGTAATTACGCGAGGCGGTCGCACCCGTACAGCTCAAAGCCACAGCTTCTCCACTTTCAGCCGCCATGCCACAAGCCATATATGCTGCCGAACGTTCGTCCACAGCAGAATAGACCTCAAAGAATGGATCATTTTTGCACACTACCTACAAATGTGAAGTTAGTAGCACCCGGTGAAGCTATAATCTTTCTAATACCATTGGCTTTCAACAACGACAACACGATTTGTACATTCCTCTCTGATGTATAAAATTTTTCCTTAGCCATATTTTTTATTTTTATATTTTTCTTAACCTGCTTTCATATCTTGATTGTAATTTGGATGTATAAGAATCAGCTCTACGAGTTTATTGCCGTTTTTCATCTTCCTATCATTTTGTGCCAAGCAACACAAATATAATGCGGATATTTACTGAACTTAAAAATTATGTTCAACATCAGTTTGCGCATCCATCGGGAACGGTTGAAATACGTTTATAACCTACTCGCTTAAGCCAATGCAGCAGTTCGTTACTATAAGGATAAGTACGGAGTCGTCTATGGAGTCAATAATACCCCCATGCTACATCATCAATACTATTTTCAAACCAACAGTAAGAACGCACCAGTTGCGAGAACTTTTTCATCAAAAGCGGGCGAATCCCCAATCCCCTTCGGGTTTTCTCGGTACAAAGGATATTGAGTTGCGTCTAACGCACTTGGCACATTCACCGCACTGTTCGCTGTTGTCTACAAAACATGCCCAAATCCTAACATGTTTGCCTTGGTTCTTAAAAGTAGAAACTATATTTTTCACTTTTTGGGAACGCCGGGTATAAAGCCCGTCTTGTTCCGCAAAAGAAATGCCTACGAACTTGAACCCATTGGTTAACAATATGGGTTGGTTCCATCCAAAGCTGGTTCAAGTTTATCTTCTATCAAAAAGACCCCATGATGAGTTCTTTTTATTCCCATAGCGTATGCAAAGGAGCCACTGAGCACAAATTGGGAATATACCTCATTCCCCCAAAAGCCTGAATGATTAAATGCTACCGTATTCAGCTGGAGTGTTCCTAAAAGGTACCTCGTAATTTTACCATTTCTTCCTATTTCATCATCGAAAACAACTTGGTTGAAATCATTGGCAACCAAAGCCAATCGCTCTTCCTATAACACGGGAGAACTCTTTTATCATAACAAACTTTTCATTCCGTAAGGCACCTTCGTTTCTGGAATGTACCTCTATGCTTGGCACACTGACTAAAACATTCCGTTTACCAGGGTTGTTTATTCCTGCATGGATGGCATCAACACCACCGGAGAAGAATACAATACGGTCATATCTTGCATCGGGCATCTGGTTTGCAACAATCTCTTTTTGCAACGATTTTTCCACGCCATTCCTCCATTAAAAGGACCATACATCTGAGAATAAGCTGCATATAGTGTCGGTATATTATGATAAAAGTATTGTCTATGGATGACAATATGAGTTCTATATGGTAGAAAAAAATGTTACTGGAAGCAGATAAAGCGTAATGGGTAAAAGCTAGTACAGACTCCGGCAATTTATCCGGCTCAAAACCGAAAGCATCAGCATTATGGAACTGTATCTGAGCCTCCACTTTTTTTTCTTTCCGACGCAGACCAAGTCCTGTGTTATCGTGAACCTCATACTTGACAGTGTCTCCATCGACCGCGATACGGGTCAACTCAATGGTTCTTTTCATACTAATTGTGTGTTTAGATGAGAATTTATATTTTACGATATAATTTCACTGTAATCTTATCCGCATTTAGTTTTTTTTTAGGAAGAGCCGCTCTCCTTTCGTCATGCCTATAAGCAAGTGCCATCAACGAGGTACAGATTATTATCGCCAGTGTGTGCAGAAGAAATTCCCAAAAGCTATTTGGTGCTTCCCACGGCATGAAATAAGTAAAAGCTCCTGATAAGACGAAAACCACCGCTGAAGGTAGCAGACATTGCTTCAGGAAAGCATGAACAGGAAAAGCATACTTCGCCTTGGAATGCACCAGCAAATCTGCCAACACGCATGCTTTAAAAAGCAATATTGAGTACAAAGACCGTCTCTGGAGCCATACCCAGTTTAAGACACACGTATGAAGCAATGAAATTAACTGCATAAATGATGCACAAAGCTATCTCGTATGCCTTGATTTCACCCTGAGCGAAAAACTCCTATTGCAATCGGAGTTAAAATACCGTCCAACAAGGAATACAACAACACCAGCACGACAAAGTTTGCCGTATGTGCTGGCACATCCACCAGCCATAGTCCAAGCATAATCAATATTACCGCAAAGCGGCAGCAGGATGAGCAGCATTATGAAAAACCGAATTTCCCGCTTTTTATAATCTGGATATGCATGGCCTGAAAGTTTCCGGAAGCATGGTTCTTGATGATTTGCGGCCTTATCGCTATCATAAAATTAGATACAAAACTGTACACTGCAGCATTGATCTGCATTGCGATGCCCTGCGCCGCATTCACTACCGGACCACAAAACAAGTTGAGCAGCACGTTCACTCCCTGGTCTTTGAGTAAGATAACTGAATTTCCCCAAAAAGCCCAGCCTGTGAATCCCAGCATATCGCACAATAATCCCTTGTCGAAAGTGAACTTAAAAACGGGACTCCTCAAAATGGCGCTTACAATAAACGGCATACACCGTACGAATGATAAGTGCCACCAACGTGGTGAGGCATGCATAAGTAATCAGCTTGTCAAAGAGTATCCACTTAAGTACGAAAACCACAGCAAGTTTAAGAGTAACTTCCAAAATGGAAATCAAAGCAAAAACCGACATCCGCTCGTGGGCGATAATTACAGCGTTGTAGGGCACACTCATCAAGTTGATAACAACAAAGGCTAAAAGCGAAAGCTGCAAAGCCCAATTGGCTGCTATAGTACGCCCGTCTGGTATGTCCATTTGAGCATTTAGGAACCATACGCCAAAAGTTTCTAAGCCGATACAAACCAGAATTGAGAAAAGCAAAAAAGGATAATCACGGAGGTTGAGAATATCCGGGTTGCCTGCAAGACATTATCCTTTCCGATTTCAATCGTAATAAAACGGTTGACCGCCAAAGTCATACTTCCAGATATAATGGAAAACATAGCTACGAAACCACCTACCACATTGTATATACCATAATCCTCGGCACCCAGTTCTGCCAATACTACCCTTACAGTATAAAGGCTAACCGCCATCACTAGTAATTGCCGGAAATAAAGGAAGAGAGTATTCTTAGCTATACGCTTGTTATTTTCAGAAACAGTAGGCATCGGTAGTTAGCATCAAATTTTGACTATCGCATAGAGAATACCACCCAGAGGCGGTTTTCTTTTAAACAAATTATGCAAAAGTACAGTTAATACCCAATTTAGAGCATTTTTCCTTTTTTATAAGGCACCAAAATGAGTACCCCACAAAAAATGTTATCAAATTTGATTGATTTTTAACTATTGGCATACAACCGAGTCTATATTTGGCGATGTCAGACTCAAAAAATCTCTGCAACCGTTAAAAATTCCGGTAAAAAATTTGCCAAGATAATCCCATGCGGACCTACCTTGCAGCTTCACCATGCTGATTATATATGATATACGGCAGCAATCTCCACTCCCTCATCGCTTTCAAAATGCAGGGGAGTTCTTTCGTTGGGTTGTAAAAGGGACGGACTACCCTCTCTGCCTGGATTGTTCGAGATTGGATAACAGCCGTCCTTTATATAAGAAGGCCTCATTCCAGAACTTGTGAGAATAATTCAGGGCTTCACGCTGTCTGTCACACTTGAACCCTAATTTGAATACTTATCTCCTATCTCCTCCACCAGCGACGCATGCACAAACGTCGTCGCCACCGCCATCACCCCCTCGATGTTCACCACCACCCTCCTGTCATGGCGCACACGCACAAACACCCCTTCCACTCCTTCGAAGATGCCGCCGGTGATGCGTACCCGGGTTCCTTGGGAGAGGTTCAGTTCGGTGGGTTCAAGATAGAGCACAGCCTGGTCGTAGGTGCCAGACACGGCGATGAAGCTGCGCATCTGTGAGTCCGGGATGACGATGGGCTGGCGGGTTTCGCGGTCCATGATATAGCGGATGGGGATGTTCATGCCCGGTTCGTTCTTTATTTCGTCCATACGCTCGCGGGTGGAGCGGACGAAGACCAGGTTATGGACCGCAGGAACAAGCTTGCGCAGGCGGCGCTCTTTCCTCACGACATACTCATAGCGCATGGGTATATAGTTTTCAATGCCCGCTGCATCCAGGTATTCCTTGAAAAAAAGCTCTCGGCTATAGGTGACACGCACTGCATACCAGTGCATTTCTGCATTCTCGTTCACGAAAAAATATGATTGGGGGACACCGGAGTAGCGAAGTACCTCCCGGTCAAGTAATGTAATGCGGTTACTTTAAATAGGCTATATGCATTCATTTTATTTCAAAACCCTCCACCATCTCGGAAGGAAGGCGACGAAATAGTTATATTCAAGCTATCTTGCGATAAGCCGTTATCAACGAAACGTTTATGATGAAAGAAATGTTTTATAACACGTTCCGTTTAATGAACGCAAAGGTAACGTCAAGAAATGAAAGTACAAAATATTCTGATTGATAAAATGATAATCTTTTTTAATGCAGACATCATCACACTATATATCAAAGAATTACGCCTATTAGGTAAGATACACGCGCACGCGCGTCATTTCTTATTTTTTTAAAGAAAGAGTGTGTTACATATATAACCATAGGTTCCGGTACCTCACCCTATACATACAGACTACACACACGCTTCACTTGTTCACGGAGAGGGGCACCACAGATTACACAGATTGGCACAGAGGAGCACAGAGAAGAATTCTTCGCTACGTTCTGAGTGACGGATACTCACGGAAACAAAAGGATGATACGCACGGACATACACAAAAGTGATACGCACAGAAACTACAAAAATCCGTGCCAATCCGTGTAATACATAGTGCACAGACTTCTCTTTTTTATTAATTTTGCACCCGATTCGTTAACTTAATATAAAATTGTATTTTCAAATTGTAGTTATGAGAACAAAAAAACGCCAATTAGCGTGATGCAAATCAAAGGGAGAGATTACCAAGTGCTGTACACCAAAGAGAGCAAAGAGGTGCAAGTGGCCATCGACCTGCTTTCTATGGTAGAACACAAGTCGTTAACCGTGGAATACAAGGAGCGGAAGGCTTTCCTGACACCCTTCATACCACTGCTGATAAATCCCCAAAAGGAACACGGACTGAAGGGCGTAAGCCCCTTCGCCAAGCTGCTGCATCTACTTGTAAACTTTATGGACGCGGACGGAAGCGGCAATACGCTGAACCCCGATTGCATTGAGGATGAGATATATAAGCTCTTCAATGAGCTATATCCCAAGGAGTAAAACGGACCAAGGAATTCAAATTGTAAAAAAACGGCTGTCCCACTGCGGATGGCCGTTTTTGCTTCCTAAGGAAATAAGCGGCATCTTTGCGCCGCCAATAAGGCAAACTTAATACAAGTAGAATGGAAAACACTCCAGTTACCACCTACCGTGGTTTCAGCGCCGTCAGCGGGGAGACAACCTTCACGCAGGACATGGCTGACATAAGAAACGGCAAGCATGCCAAGTTAATCATCAAAATCGCCAGCCTCGTGGCACAGGGAAAGGTGGAGGAAGCCAACCACGTCAAGAAGCAGCTTCCCTTCAGGACCCTCACGGCCAACTACCGGGAAAGAAGGCTCGCACCGAGCATCACCCGCTACAACCCCGTCATCACGCTCGACATCGACGACCTGGAAGAAGGACAGTTGGAGCAAACCCGGACCCTCATCAACGAAGACCCGCACACCCTGGGCAGTTTCCTCTCCCCCAAAAGGCACGGCTACAAGCTGTTCGTCTTCATGCAGACGGAATACACCCGGCGTCTGTATGACCGTCTCCGGCAGGGCGAGGTGACCTACGCCACGCTCGAGGAGATACACCTGAAGCTGTACAGCGCCGCCAAAGAGCACTACGAGGCCCTTCTCGGAGTAGAGGTGGACGGAAGCGGAAAGGACATCTCGCGAGGATACTTCATGTCCTTCGACCCGCATGCCTATATCAATGCCGCACTGCTGGAACAGATTTCCCCGTTGCCGGCACGCATCATCCCGCCTGCGAAGAAGGAGAACAGCCCAAAGAAGACGCCCGTCGAAACGGTACACCCCCTCCCCGCCTCCTCTGCCGCCACACCGCAGGACGCAAAGCCTTGGGAGAAGCTGATATTCTCCCAAGCCGTGACCGCCGTGAAGCGCACCACCAGGTTCCGGGCAGGCAACCGCGACAACTTCCTCTTCGCCCTGGGCAACAAATGCTACAGCAAGGGCCTGGACGAGCAGACAGCCATCAGACTGGCGAAAAACGAGTTCGGACAAGAGTATCCCGACGTGGAATCTCCCCTGCACAATGCCTACATCTATACCGACAAGACCAGCGAAGCCGCCACAAAGAAGGAAGAGAAAAAGCCCGTCATCAACCAAGTGATGAGCTTTCTGGAAGAGCACTACGGCATCCGCAGGAACCTCATCCTGGACCGCCTCGAATTTATGCCCTATGCCCTGTCGGCAGATGCCGGAAAAGGTTACCGCCCCATGCGCGGAAAGGACTACAACACCATGTTCGTAGACCTGCAGATGGCCGGCATCTCCTGCTACCAGAATTTCCTCAGAGCCGTGATAGACTCCAACTACGCCAAGGAGTTCAACCCCTACACCGACTATCTGTACGCGCTTCCCCCCTGGGACGGGACGGACTACATCGCCCAACTTGCCGACACCCTGACGACCGAGAACCGGGAGCTATGGCAGAAGGGCTTCAAACGGTGGATAGTGGGCCTGGTGGCCTGCGCACTGAGCGACGAGGACATGAACCAGCTCGTCATCATCCTCTACAGCGAGCAGGGAAAGGGAAAGAGCAGCTGGATTCGGCGCCTGCTGCCGCCCGAGTGGAAAGAGTACTTCTACAACGGCATAATAGACCCGAGCAACAAGGACGATGCCCGCCTGCTCGCCACGCGAATCATCATCAACATGGAGGAGTTCGAAGGCGTGAAGCCCGGCGAGCTGGCAGCATTGAAGCGAATCATCGCGCAGGACAACGTGACGCAGCGCAAGGCCTACGACATCGAAGCCTTCACCCTGCCCCGCCACTGCTCCTTCATCGCGAGCACCAACAACCGGCAGTGCCTGCAGGACATCGGCGGAAACCGGCGTTTCCTCCCCATCACCATCACCGGTATAGACTACCACACCCCGGTGAACCATCCCGGCATCTACGCCCAGGCGCTCGCCTTGCTGAAAGGCGGTTTCAGATACTGGTACGAGGGCGAGGAGATAGAACAGCTGAACAAGCACAACGAACGGCACCGCATGAAAGACCCCGTGGAGGAGAACCTCTTCGTCTTCTTCCGCAAACCGCTGCCCGAGGACCTGCAGACAAAGTGGCTCCCTGCCAGCGTCATACTGACCAAGCTCAGCATATTCGGAAAGGTGCAGGTGAACCCGCACACCCAGCTGGTACTGGTGCAGGCACTGGAAAAGTACGGATTCGGCACACGGACCAACGAGCAGGAGACGACCGAATATGAGGTAGTGGACATCCAGCTATATCAGTAACCGGTATTCGAGGAGAAGAGAGAAGCCCCGTAACATATATTGTTGTGCATGACAACATATATTGTTACGGGGCTTTACATATATTGGCGTTTTCCTTACAAGGCTTCCCTATTTCCGGCCGACATCCTGTCAGGGTTCTCCCAGATACTTCACCAGCACTTTCACTTCCAGCGGAGTGAAGGTGCGCCGGTATTTGTTGTAGCCCACCTTCTCCAGCTCACCCTTCAGCGCCTTGTTGTGGCGTATCCATGCCGCCAGGGTATAGATGGCATTGCTGATGCAGTAAGTCGGGTTGTAGAGCATGGCAAGCTCCTCCTTCGAATAGGCGTGGATGCGGAACGGACGAAGGTCTTCCTCCTCCTCTTCCCTCTTTTCTTTTTCTGTTTTCATTCTTTATGTTATTGGTTGATTATTACACCATAAAGATACTGAATATCAGTGATATGACCAAGCATATACAGACATAAACGGGCATCGGACGAAGAACTTTTCCTGAACAGAAAGGAAACGGGAAAGAGACGGCGTAACCCGAAGAAAGCCATGAGCAGAAAAAGCCGGAGAAGTACTTTTGCAGCACCCCTCTTCCCCCCCTAAAGGAGAAAGAGAAGAGTATTGCAATACGGGACTTTAATTTCTAATTGTTAATTGTTAATTTTTAATTATTTAATTGTTTATGGGAGTACCATTCAAGAAAATTGCGAGGAAAGATCCTCGAAAGGCAGATGCGGTGGCAAAGTTCTACCCGCAGCTGGTGACACTGGGCGACAATGCGACGCTGGACGACATTGCGTATGTGATGAAAGAGAAGAGTTCGCTGACGCTGGGAGACATCCAGAGTGTATTGACCAATTTTGTGGAGGCCATGATTACGACCCTCTACAGTGGCCAGTCGGTGAATATCAAGAACTTTGGCGTATTCAGTCTGTCGGCGCGTACGGCAGGCGTACTGGATGTAAAGGAGTGCACCGCAAAGAACATCAAGGCGGTGAAAATCAATTTCCGGCCTTCCAGCACCGTAAGACCGGACATCGCCGCCACGCGTGCCGGGCAGAAGATTGACTTCTACGACTTGGAAGCATTGGTGAACAAGGGAGACGGTGAAGGAGGAAGCTCCGGCGGCGGTTCCGGCTCGGGAGACGGAGGCGGTTCGGACGGAGACCAGGGTGAAAATCCATTGGGATAAATATGACTGATTTTACTACCGATTCGTATGTTCAACTTTTAAAACGTATATAGCATGAAAAAAAGTATCTGGGATAAAATTCTGAAAGTCGTAATTGCAGTAGCCTCCGCCATCTTAGGGGCATTGGGAGCCAATGCGATGAACGTGAGCATTTAAGTCGCCGGAAAGAAAGGACGGCAGGAAGAGGAAACCCCGAAAAAGGTTTCCTCTTTTTCTTCCCTCTCTATACAGCGCAGGATACATCGCCTCGCAGACCGACTCGAAGCCGGCAGTGGTGGCATAGGCCTTGCAGCCTGCCATGTAGCGCAGGAATTTGACGTCATCGAGCTGATGGAAACTCAAGGTGTCGTCCACACGGCACACCTCGGCTTCCGGTTATAAATGACAAAAGTCACACCGGCATCGCGCAGACATGACTTCAAGAGAATTTATGGAATAAATACGTAAAAAGGATAATTCGGTCGGCATATGATGCCGGAATATCAGACAAATTCCTCGACCATATACATATCACTGACAAAATCGTCAACAATCTGTTCCAGGTTTTCGCAGGCTTCGTCAGGCGTTTCACCGTAGGCGCTGCACAACACATTATTCATAAAATAAGCGTAAAAACCACCGCCGGCTGCCGCCTCTACGGTATAGTCATTTCTGTTCAGTTTCATATTCGGGCCTCCTTTCTTTTTTTACGCTGCAAAAATGAGGGAAAGTTGTTACGAGGAGATGTGAAGGAGGTTACAATAGTATGTAGATTGGTTGGCTTTGATGCAGTGGAAAATAAATGGATTGAATATTAGGAGTTTTCATTTATTCAGTTTACCTTTGATTAAAAATAAAAGCAATGGGTAAAATTAAACCATATAAAGAGCAGGACTCTTCCAAACAAACGGCACAAGAACCGATGATGGCAACTTATCATCAATCAGCCATACCGATGGACGACTTTATCAACAGTATTCCCCGAGATGCTTTGGCTGAAGCCCTTCTATTTGCCTTAGAAGAGAATAAAGCAGGACACTGTATATCAAACTCCCAAATAGAGAGTATGATAAATGAACGCATGGGATGGAAATAGTCTGGTCTAAGTTGGCTTATGAGCACTTTTTAGAGATACTTATTTATGTAGAGAATAATTTTGGCATGTTGACGGCACAGAAAACACGTCAAAAGATACAAGACAAAGTAAATCTTTTAGCAAAACATCCGTATATAGGAATTATAGACAGTAATTTTTCTACTCTATTTAACAACATTACTGTCCGTCATTTAAAACTTTCCCCTAACGTGATATATTATTTGATTGATGAGAATAGGATTGTCATTGCAGCAATGCTTCATTCAAAACAATCTCCGGAAACTGTACGTAAAACAATCTCAGAATTTCTGAAGCAATATAAATAGCTGTTCATCAATTCATGATGAGAGATAACTCTATAAATTTAAAACCGAGAGGACGTATCAAGATATACAATCACCCCCGGATTACGCGGATTAACGCAGATAAAAGTTTCTGATTATCAGAACTCCTAAAATCATCTGTGTTAATCCGCGTAATCCGGGGTGGGTATTATTAATAGGAACGTGCGAAAATCACGCGGCAGGCAGAAGGCTTGCCGGTAACCATACACTTGCCCGGTTCCTTGTCACCCGGAACAAATGAATCGAAGGGAATACAACGGATGGTTGCTTTGGTCTCTTCCTTGATTTTCTCTTCGGTTTCGGTAGTCCCGTCCCAATGAGCCAGAATGAAGCCGCCTTCTTCAATCTTTTCCTTGAATTCCTCGTAGCTGTCCACGCTGGTGATGCGGCTGTTACGGTAATCGAGCGCTTTCTTGTAGACATTTGCCTGAATGTCCTCGAGCAAATCCTTCACGTACTCTTCGATACCCTCGCAGGAACGCGTCTCCTTCTCCAGTGTATCGCGACGCATGATTTCCATTGTATTGTTCTCCAGGTCGCGGCCACCCATCACCAGACGAACGGGAACACCCTTCACCTCATAGTCGGCAAACTTGAAGCCCGGACGTTTGTTGTCGGCATTGTCGTACTTCACGGAAATACCCATTGACTTCAGCTTGGCAACAATGCCTGCCACTTTCTCGTCAATCTTAGCCAGCATCTCCGCATTCTTGTAGATAGGTACGATGACTACTTGTATCGGAGCCAGGTGCGGAGGAAGTACCAGACCGTTGTCATCGGAATGCGTCATGATAAGCGCTCCCATCAGACGGGTGGAAACACCCCAGGAGGTAGCCCAAACATACTCCAGCTTGTTCTCCTTATTGACGAACTGCACATCGAACGCCTTGGCGAAGTTCTGTCCCAGGAAGTGGGAAGTACCGCTCTGCAAAGCCTTTCCGTCCTGCATCATCGCTTCGATGGTGTAGGTGTTGAGGGCACCTGCAAAACGCTCGTTGGCAGACTTCACGCCCTTTACCACGGGCACCGCCATGTATTTTTCGGCAAACTCGGCATATACATTCAGCATCTTTACCGCTTCTTCTTCGGCTTCCTCGCGGGTGGCATGTGCCGTGTGTCCTTCCTGCCAGAGGAATTCGGCGGTACGGAGGAACAGACGGGTACGCATTTCCCAACGGAACACGTTTGCCCACTGGTTGCACAAGATAGGCAGGTCGCGGTATGAATTGATCCAGTTCTTGTAGGTGTTCCAGATGATGGTTTCGGAAGTGGGGCGGATAATCAGCTCTTCTTCCAGTTTTGCAGCAGGGTCCACCACCACACCGCCGCCATTCGGATCGTTCTTCAAACGATAGTGCGTCACGACGGCACACTCTTTGGCAAAGCCTTCCACATGTTCCGCTTCACGGCTGAGGAATGATTTCGGAATAAGCAAGGGGAAATAAGCGTTGACGTGTCCCGTTTCCTTGAACATATCGTCCAACTGACGTTGCATCTTCTCCCAGATAGCGTATCCGTAAGGCTTGATCACCATACAGCCGCGTACAGCCGATTGTTCTGCCAAATCGGCTTTTACCACCAACTCGTTGTACCACTGAGAATAGTTCTCACTACGTTTGGTAAGGTCTTTCAATTCTACTGCCATTCTATTTCGTTTTTTAAAGTTTTCGTTGATTTCTCTAAACAGTCGGCAAAAGTACAAATTTTAAAGGAAATTTATTTGAAAAAACAAATAGTATTTTTAATAGAACCGAAACACACTAATCTACATATTCTATTTTAATCACAATCTTCCTGCTTTTAACAAGTTCCCCCTTTCCCCGAACAGAAGGCTGGTGAATGTCCGAAGGGAAAAACAAGAAGAAAACTGCCGGCATCGGCAGAGTAGTGTTTTATCCGGGAAGAGGTATAAAAAGCAACATCCTTTTTTGAATTATACGCCCTGACGTACTTCGACGTCACTTGCCAGCCCCATCTTTTCATTTCCCCAGAGTACATACTGAAGGTCGACAAAACGGAGGTGACTTTCAATATTCCCTTTCTCCACCTCTTTGGGAATGTATTCACTGACCGTAGCCCAGCATTTCCCTCCAGAATGACATGGTTGCCAATGGACAGCGCTTCCAAATCATGTTCGGCAAGAAAGCGGAATGCAGCATCCCAGACATCCTTGTTCTTATGATATTGGCAGGCAAATTCAACAGCATTGACTGATTTATGGGGGAGAGACAGTCCAGCCATTGGACCAAACGGCACTTTTCATCCATTTCTTCGCATTTCCGGAAGTCCACTCCGGACTTGTCTGTGCTGATAAATACATACAAAAAGAGTATTAATGAATAAATAATTGATATACGCTTCATATTTTTTATTTTATCGTGAATTGAAACTGGTCATAAGATTCCGTACGCCATGCCTTGTCCTTGGTTTGAGGAGAAAAGCCGAAAAGCGGAGAATAGGTCCTGACCTGCACCGTATGTCCGTCGGGCAGGAATTCGAGCAGACGCAGCCAGCCGTCTCCCCCGTTTCCACTCATGCCGCCACCCAACGCCTGGCAGTTGAACATCATCTGGTGCACATCGTGTCCGGCTGCATTCTTGTCGGTACGGAATCCCGTGGTATAGTCCAACCATTCATTCGGAGTGGCATAGTGTCCGCACAACACAAGACGGATGTTGGCGGAAGGTTGCACCAGCTTCTGCCAGATGCCTTCGCCCGTATTGGACGGGGTTATCTTATAGCCTTCTTTGGTGATGCGCTTGCTGTCGAAGCCGGTAAGGTAGGAATGGGTGATGAGAATCACCGTATGGTCCTTGAAGCGCGGGGCAGCCACCAGCTCCCTGGCCCATGACAAGACCTCGTCGCGCGAGGCAAATTCAACGGCAATAATCAAAATCCTCCCCCAATGCTCGTCCGTTATCTCCATGGCGGCATTCTCCAGCGTAGGCAGGCCGTTTCTGTTATTGGTGGCGGCCACGATGGTCTTTCTCCATAGGCTGTTGCGCTCTATCGGGAAATATTCCGGAAACGGTCATCGAGTTCTCCGAACGGGTGTAGCCGTAATCATGGTTTCCGGTAGAAATGAGATAAGGGACCTTGTTGTCCAACCGCCCGAAAGCCCGCGACACAAATGTCCACTGCTCCCGGCTCGTAAGATTCCCGAAACGCGGGAAGGGAGGTAGAATACATTCATTCTGGTCTACCAAGTCGCCCGTACAAAGCACCGCCTTTACACGGAGGGAGTCTATATGATGAGCGGTCCACGCCGTCATCAGCTCAAAAACCGGCTGGTTATAGTCATACTTCACGTAGTTTTGCGGGTCGCCCAGCAGGACGATGGAAAAAGAATTAGGATTGCACAAATGCTGCTGGTTGGTATTGACTTGTGCCCGGAGCTGGAGGAATGCCAGCAGGCATCCCAAACAAAGAATGATTCTGTTTTTCATGGTTGCGTACTGAATTGATAAATACATGTCTGTTTATAAAGGTCTCCCTTCACGTAATACGATGGAGGGAAATGCGGATTGTTCGGTGTATCGGGAAAGCACTGGGTTTCAAAGCAGACGGCGCTACGACGCGGATACACAGTGCCATGCCTGCCCGTGAAGCCCGGCAAATAATTGCCGGTGTACATGATAAGCCCCGGCTCTGTGGTATAGATATCCATTCTGCGCCCACTGGACGGACTGATGCAGGTGGCGGCGAAAGAGAGCTCATGCAGCGCGGGTTTCTTCAAGACAAAACAGTGGTCATAACCGTGGCCGTTGAGCAACTGCAAGTCTTTTCCGGTTGATGCGTTCGCCTATGGAATGGTAGTCGCGGAAATCAAAGGTGTATCGCCCACTGCCCTGACTTCACCGGTATTGTTCGTATTCATGTCGATAGGCAGGTAGAAATCCGCGTTTATCCTCACCAGATGGTCTTCAATGGAAGTAGTGGGAGTTCCCATGCCCGCCAGGTTAAAATAGGCATGATTGGTGGGACAGAACAAGGTGTCGCGGTCTGTCTCCGCCTCATAATCTATCTGGAACCCATTGTCGTCCGTCAAGGTATACATCATCCTTACCGTAACATTGCCCGGAAAAACCGGCTTCTCCATCGGCATGGAAATGCCGGAGGAGAGTTGGTTTTCACACGGTTGCTGTGCTTCCCACACCACCGTGTGAAAACCGTTATCACCACTGTGCAGAGTATTAGAAACAGAGTTAAGCTGTAAGTGATAATCTTTTTCTCCTACACGGAAAGCTCCGTGCAATATGCGTCCGGCTACGGGGCCTATAGTAGCTCCTATATAATAGTCCTTGCTTTGCCTGCGGGCCTCTTCCAGCGTATCGAAGCCTATGACGACATTTTCAAACTTACCATGACTATCAGGAGCCATGATGGATAAGACGATGGCCCCGTAGTTCGTGACGCACATCTCCATACCGCTGCCATTGCGCAGTATATAAAGGCCGGTATCCTTTCCGTTGATTACGGACCGGAAATTATCAGGATTCAATCCCGTCAGGTTGGTCTTATCTTTCATACTTTCTAAACTTCGGGATATTCGTTGCACAACAGATGTTCGGCCCGGAACATCCTCTTCTATCTGCAGGGAAACGCCCCTTGGGGGGTGAGGAAACGGTTGTCTCTCATGTCATCGTTCACTGTAGAGACTTCGCCTACCAGACAATGGTCGTCCTCGGCCCAGAAAGTATGGTAGAGATAAGGCTCATAACAAATGCTTTGTCCGGGAGCAAGACGCACCGTTTCTCCCGGGAGCTACCCGTGTACTGACTCCGTCGATGGAAACGACAAGCGGTTCTTCAGTCAGCATTTCAGTTTCCTTGTCGGCCTTCCACAGACGCATGCAGAGGATTCCTCCACCCCCGGTTGATGATGTCTTCCGTTTTCAGCCAATGGAAATGGGTGGGGAGTAACTTGTCCGCAGCGGACAAACATAATCTTTTCACAATAGGGGTTTGTCTTTCTTCTGCAGACTTCCATTACGGAGGGTTACCAGCGTCAGGCCGATTTTCAGGAAATCGCCCCAGCCGAAGTCGGTCAGGTCCCAACCCATGGCTCTTTCCCGGATATCATCACATTCCGGTCCTTTGGTCTTCCAGTCGTCCGGAGTCCAGTCCGCCCATGGAGGCAGCATGAAGTGGTACTTTGTCATAAATGCTTTGGCTTCGCGGATATATTGATTGATTTCACTGCGTTTCATATTTATCTATTTTTTAAGGTGTTATACTTTTATTTCTTCAATAATTCTTTCAGCGGGATAGCCTGGAACTGAATGTCGGCTTGACTCCCCTCATAAAAGATACCTATGGTATGCTCGTCAATAGAAGTCATGCAAGAGTACCCCCCCCCCTACCTTCATCCAACAACATCCAATACTCCTCGGGCCAAGTTTGCCCGTCATCGAAACTCACCTTAATGGTAATGTTGTTACGGCGCTCTTTTGAATTAGGATTGGCAAAGAGTAATACATGACGTTCTTCTCCGTCTTCAATATAATCATGGCGCAGCAAGGATGCCTGGCAAGCCGGTTCAATGAGAGCTCTGCGCGACGTGGGATGTTCCGTCCACGTTTTTCCCAAATCGGCAGTGACGGCAATGGCCCGCCCATTACCTTCCTGACGTCCCCGGTTGCTGCGCTCACGCATGTTCAACATCAAGGAATGGTCTGAAAGTTCTACCACCTGACATGCGTTGGTATTGTAGTAGGCCGGTTCGCCTACGGTCCAGTTTTCGCCCTTGTCTTTACTCCACATGATTGTAGAGAACTGAAGCCCGTCTTCGTTCCGCCCCTCTACCGGAAATACCAATGTACCGTCTTCCATTGTGATGCCACGACCCGGTCCGGGAGCAAGCAGCCACCATTTTTCCTTTTTACTTGGCGGGTAATGTTACGCGGCTCCTCAGCAATGCAACTAAGAC
>VOFJ01002610.1_pt1 | contig 16826 bp, 26 predicted proteins | sample 5384081 | NCBI WGS metagenome assembly VOFJ01 (sample SAMN12384729, study PRJNA508395) | human gut metagenome | isolation source: healthy gut I | host: Homo sapiens
TACAACAAGGTTCCCCACGCCGGGCGGTGGTCTGCTAACAGTTTACCGCTGGCCGTCGAAACGGTCAGGGTGTGTTGTCGTTCTTGCGGCCCGATCTCGGCTTCGGTAAAAGACGTACATCGGCACCGCTTGCCTGATGGGCAGCCAGCAGAGCGTTGAAGTCGTAGTTGACGGCGATGCTTGGTGGCATCGCTCATGACTACATACTCTCCCCTTCTGATTCTCCAGGAGTTCAGGATGGAGCCCAGAGCCTCCAGCCACACGCCGGAGTAAATGCGCACGCCCTTTCTGCAAGTGAGGCACGATGTTCAGGCTGCCGTGACGGCGGGCCATATCCCATTCACGGCCGGTGCCCAGTGATCCATCAGGGAGTGGTAGTTCTACGCACCACGATGGACACGTTGGAGATGCCGCAGTTGGCCATGCTGGACAGCACAAAGTCCACTCATGCGGTAACGGCCTGCAAAGGGATCGAAGCCATTGCACGCTCGGTCACCAGCTCAGGGAACGGTATTGTCATAGCTGTTGGGGAAAATGATGCCCAACGCATTGGTGTTCTGTCTCAGCATACTTCCACGCCCCCTCCTTGACGGATTCAAACACTTTTGCGCCCCCTTTGACGGTGGCGCCTGCACCGATGGTCAGACCGGTGCCCACATGTGCGATGGGGCCGTCGCCGCCGACCTTTGCACCGGCACCGACCACAACGTCCTCAGCCAGGATGCAGCGCTTGACCACGGCACCTGCCTTTGACGACCACGCCGTCCATCAGACAGCGTCCTCAACGGTTGCGCCCTCTTCCACGACGACACCGGCGCTCAGGACCGAGTGCTTGACGCAGCCGTAGATCTGGCAGCCCTCAGTGACGAGCGAATCCTGCACGACAGCGCGGGGGCCGATCTTCTGGGCGGGCAGCACGGGGTTGCGGCTGTAGATCTTCCAGGTTCTTGTCGAAGATGTCGATGCCGGAGTTCTCGGGATCCAGCACTTCCATGTTGGCTTCCCACAGGCTGTCGATGGTTCCCACGTCACGCCAGTAACCGGCAAAGCGGTAAGCGTACATCTTGCGGCCGTCACGCAGCAGGGCGGGGATGATGTTCATGCCGAAGTCGTTCTTGGAGTTGGGGTCTGCCTCGTCCTCTTCCAGATACTTCTTCAGCACATCCCAGTTGAAGATGTAAATGCCCATGGAAGCCAGGTTGGACTTGGGTACCGGGGGGCTTCTCCTGAAATTCGGTGATCTTGTCGTTCTCGTCAGCGACCATCAGGCCGAAGCGGGAAGCTTCCTTCCAATCGACTTCCATGACGGCGACGGAGAACTCCGCACCCTTTTTCCTTGTGGAAGCGGAGGAAGTCGGCGTAGTCCTGCTTGCAGATCTGGTCACCGGACAGGATGATCACATACTCGGGATCGTAGCTGTCGATGAAGCCGATGTTCTGGTAAATGGCGTTTGCCGTGCCCCTTGTACCAGTCGGTGCCCTTAGCCTGCTCGTAAGGGGGCAGGGGTGTGCACGCCGCCGTGCAGACGGTCCAGATCCCAGGGCTGGCTGGCCGTTGCCGATGTACTCGTTCAGCTTCTGGGGCTGATACTGGGTCGCAATGCCAACGGTATCAATGTTGGAGTTCACGCAGTTGGACAGCGGAAGTCCACGATGCGGTACTTACCGCCGAAGGACACCGCAGGTTTTGCCGTTTTCTGTGTCAGCGCGTACAAGCGCGAGCCACGTCCGCCGGCAAAGGATCATTGCCACAATTTCTTTTTGCCATAGCTTTATTCTCCCCTTTAACATTAACATTTCCGTTGTTCGGAAATGAGCGTCAACAAATGATCGTGTAGAACGGATGGGTTACTCTTTGGCTGCCTTGGGTTTGCGGCCGCGCTTTATTGGGCGCTTCCTCTGCTGCCGGTTCCGGCTCAGCCTTTGCCTTCCGGGTGGGTTTCTTCACCGGCTTTTCGGCCGGAGCTTCGGCGGCCTTGGGCTTACGGCCGGGCTTTTTTTGCATCCTTTTCCGTGGGGGCCTCCGGGGCAGCCTTGGGTTTGCGGCCAGGCTTTTCACGGCCTTTTCTGCCGGGGCTGCCTTTGGTGGTCTTTTTGGCGGCGGTCTTTTTTGCCGGGCTTTTTCGCCTTGTCCGCTGCAGTTTTGGCGGTGCGCTTTGTAGGCACCTCAAAGTACAGGGTGCTCATGGGAGGCAGCGTGATGGTGATGCTCTGCTCAAAACCGTGCATGGGCTTTTGTGGGTCCGCACGGGCTTGTTGTGGACAGCACCGGAGCCGCCAAAGGCAGCGTCGTCGCTGTTCAGCACCTCTTTGTAGGTACCGGTCACCGGGGCACCCATGGTGTAGCCCCCTCCCGGACACAGGGTTGAAGTTGCACACCACCAGGATCTGCTTGCCGGCGGCGTCCTTCCGCAGGGAAGGCGATAACGCTCTGCTGGGAGTCGTCCGGGACGATCCACTGGAAGCCCTCCCAGCTGTAGTCCACCTGCCAGAAAGGGGGTGGTCCTTGTAGAAGGCGTTGAGGGTCTTGGCATAGTTCTTCAGCTCGGTGTGCTTGTCGTAGCCCAGCAGCATCCAGTCCAGCTGCTTGGCCTCGTTCCACTCGATGAACTGGCCGAATTCCGAGCCCATGAACGTGAGCTTCTTGCCGGGGTGAGCCATCATGTAGCCAAAGAAGGTACGCAGATTTGCAAACTTGGCCTCATAGTCACCGGGCATTTTGTTGATCAGGCTGCCACTTGCCGTGCACCACCTCGTCGTGGCTGATGGGCAGCACGAAATGTTCGCTGAACGCGTAGAAAAAGCTGAACGTCACCTTATTGTGGTTGCCTGCGCGGAACAGCGGGTCCGTGCTCATATAGCTGAGCATGTCGTTCATCCAGCCCATGTCCCACTTGAAACTGAAGCCGAGACCGCCGTCGGAAGCGGGTTTCGTGACCATCGGCCACGCGGTGGACTCCTCTGCGATCATGTACTTTGTGGGGGTGACGGCCCAGCACGGTGTTGTTGAGCTTCTGCAGGAAGGCGATCGCCTCGAGGATTTTCCTTGCCGCCGTTCTTGTTGGGCTCCCACTCGCCCTGCTTGCGGTTGTAATCGAGGTAGAGCATGGCCGCCACGGCGTCGACCCGCAGGCCGTCGATGTGGTATTCCTCCAGCCAGAACAGAGCGTTGGAGATAAGGAAGCTCTGCACCTCGCTGCGGCCAAAGTCGAACACCATGGTGCCCCACTCCTTGTGCTCACCGCGCTTGGGATTGGGGTCCTCATAACAGGGCTCCCCGTCAAAGTTGTACAGGCCGAACTGGTCCTTGGGAAAGTGCGCCGGAACCCAGTCCATGATCACGCCGATACCGGCTGCGTGCAGCTTATCCACAAAGGTCATGAAGTCCTTGGGGGTGCCGTAGCGGCTGGTGGGGGCAAAATAGCCGGTGACCTGATAACCCCAGCTGCCGTCGAAGGGATATTCCATCACGGGCAGCAGCTCCACATGGGTATAACCCATCTCGGTGATGTAGGGGATCAGCTGGTCGGCCAGCTCTGCGTAGTTGTAGGGGCTTGTTGCCTTCCTTCATCTTCCAGCTGCCGACGTGCATCTCGTAGATGTTCATGGGGCCGTTGATCACATCGGCCTTCTTCTGGGCGGCCTGCCAGGCCTCATCGTGCCAGGCAAAGCCGGAGATATCATAGACCTTGCTGCCGTTGGACGGCCGGGTCTCGGCGTGGAACGCATAGGGGTCAGCCTTGTAGACAAGGTCGCCTGCACGCGTAGTCACGCAGTATTTGTAAACGTCGAATTCCTTCATGCCGGGAATAAACAATTCCCACACAGAATCCCCATCCACCTTGTGCATGGGGTGGCTGCCGGGCTTCCAGCTGTTGAAGTCGCCTACCACGCTGATGGCCACAGCGTGCGGTGCCCATACGCGGAACACGACGCCGGGCTCGCCTGCGCGTGTTTCCAGATGTGCGCCGAAGTAACGATAGGGCCTCGCAGTTGTTGCCCTGCTTGAACAGATACACCGGCAGATCCGATGCATTGCCCTGAATCTTTTCTTCGGTCGGTTTCATAGACTGCTCCTCCCCGTACAGATCCGCATACGCGCACCTGTAGCTTTTTACTCTTTTATATTAAAGAATTCCGACCGGTTTTTCAAGGCCTTTTCTGGAAAAATACCCATAATCTTTTTCTTCAATATTTCTCCCTTATATACACACCCGCCAATTTTTTGCAAAATTTATCGTGAATCTTACCAATGCAATGAAAAAAGCGGAGCCTCTGCACCTCTCTCTTTTGGGAGAAACGTACAAATGCTCCGCTCTGCGGGGTCCTTTTCTGTTATGGGGTCATGCGGCGGACCGGTCAGCCCACCACATACACATTCACCTGAATGGCACCGTTGATCACGCTCTCGGCGTAGGTCTCATAGAACAGGTCCACCAGGATCTGACCCCTTCTGCACCGCGATGCCGGTGTCGGTGGCCACCGCGTAGCCGTACACGAACTTTCCGTCCGTAGAAGATGATGTACAGCTTGGTGCCGTAGGGGGATCACATCCGGGTCCACGGCCACGGTGCCGTAGCCCAGACCCAGACCGGAAGAGCCCTTGCCCGACTTGGAATAATAGCCGGTGGCCTTGCCGGTAAGGACCTTGCTGTAGCTGGCGGGGGCATTGGTGGTGCCGTCCGGGCCGGTCAGGGGCGAGACGGGCGCACCTGCGCCATAGGTCTTGATGACATGGCTCGTGGGCTGCACGGTGGTGGTGGAATCCACCACGATGCTGTTCTCCAGCTCACCGTCCACATAGCGGTCGCGGGTGGTGACGGTCTGCTGGCCCTCTGCACCGTGCTGCACGGTGGTGGTGCGGCCGGTGTTGCGGAAATACAGGCTGGTGTAAACATACTCGGTATCGTAGGGGATGGCCTGGGTCTCCACGCTTGTCCTGATAGTCCACGCGGTGCACCACGATCTGGGTTCCTGCAGTCACCAGACGATCCAGAGCAGGCTCGGTGTAGTCGTCATCTGCCTCAGGGTGATGCCGGCGCGCTCTGCAGGGCGTCGGCCACCGTGCCGTACACCATCTTCACGGGGTAGTCTGGCCGTCGGCCTGGATGTTCACCGAGAATGCGCGCTCAATGTTCAGGGTGGCAAGGTTGCCGCTGAACGCGGTGTAGTAAACGTGGTCGCCCTCTTCGGCCTCAATGCCGGAAAGGCTCATGACGCGGGCAGGGTCAGTCTCACTGCTGACCACCAGCTGACGCGCACCATCGGAGTCGGTGACGTAGGTCAGCCGCAGATTCGCGGCGGTCACGGCCAAAGTGAACACAAGGCTCACTGCCATGACGCAGAACGCCAGCACCCGAGGGGGTGTGACCGCACGAGCGCGGTCAGACAATGCTTTTTGAAATTTGACGGAAGCGATACGAGACAACTCCTCTCTTTTTCATCATTTTGGAATGCGGCGGGCTCTTCCTTGCCCGCAAAGCGCAGGGCATTTTTTCCCTGCAAAGGCCGTCTTTTTATACGGCGCTTTTACTTCCTGAGAAATAAAATTTAGACGCTCCAACGTGTGTATGATCCGTTGAGCGGGCACTATTGTAGCAGACGACGGCCCATTTGTCAAATCCGCGCGCTTCGGTTTGACAATTGTTTCACATAGTTTTTTTTGTGCAATCTGTACATTGTTTTACTTGATTCAGAATGATTTCGAGCGTTTCCTTCTGAAATTTTCCCAAAAAATTGGTCGTATTCGTTCATAATTTTTTAACATTTCAATTCTGTTTCCCGGGGAGAAATCGCCGGGCTCTTTTGCGCATTCCGGCGCATCAATCATGCGTAATCCGACATTTTGCGGCACAAATTCCCCGCTGTTTTCCTGCCGGAAATAACGGGGAGTTTCTCCGCAGTTTCTCTCAAAAAACGGCTTCCAGCAAAATGCCGAAAGGTAAAAAACACCATAAAAAAAGACCGCGCTTCCGTGCCCTGCCGCAAACCGGTACAATGGGGTCAAAACGAAGAAAGGAAGGTTTTTATGCAGATCAAGATCACTCCCCGCACGCTGGGCGGCACCGAATTCACAGTCCAGCCCGCCCGGCTGCACCTGGGTGCACAGAACGCCGAGGGCGTGGACCGGCTGGTGTTCCAGCTGCCTGCGGAATGGGCCGGTTGCAGCGTCACCCTGCACATCCGCCACAGCGACGGCACCCTTGCCGCACCCCTTGTGCTGGATGCAGCGCACAGCGCGCCCGTGGGCCGCAGCTTCACGGGCTGGCCCGCCGGGCAATGGATGCTGGCCGCCACCGACGGCAGCGGCTATACCGCTTACACCCGCCCCGGCCGGTACGATGTCTACGACATTCTGCCCACCGACGGCGGCTCCGAGGACCTGCCGCCCACCCTGTACGAGCAGTTCGTCGCCCGCGTGCTGGAAAGTGCCAGCACAGCCGCCACGGCGGCCCAGAGTGCCTCGGCCAGCGCCGAACGCTGTACTTCCAGTGCCGCACAGGCACAGACTGCTGCCCCGGCAGGCCAGCACCAGCAGCACCGCGGCGGCCGGGTGTGCATCCGGGCCGAGGCTGCTGCCGCCCGCGCCGAAGAGCTGGCCCCGGCAGACGGTCAGGTACTGAGCGTGAACGGCAAAAGCGGTGTAGTGGTCCTGCGTGCGCAGGACGTGGGTGCCCTGCCCCGGCCTGCGCAGCCGGCAGCCGGCTCCCTGCTGCGGGTTCTGAGCGTGAACCCCGACACCGGTGCCCTGCTCACCGACACTACGCCCCGCCCGACCTGACGCCCTATGTGCGCAGCAGCACCCTGCCGGACGCAAAGACCCCCGGCCCGGTGCGCATCGACCCGCAATACGGCGTGGCTGTGCGGGAGGACGCCACTCTGACCCCCTTGTGCCTGCCTCCGCCGAGCAGCTGGACAGCATGACCGACGGCTTTGCGCCGCTCACCCCGGTCCTGCTGCCCTACGGCGTGAAAAAAGCGCTCACCACCGCCAGCACTGCCGCCGGGTGGACCGGTGCGGAAAAGACGGCCGCCCTGCGCACGCTGGGTGCCGACCTGACCGCCTACTATACCCGGCTGGAGGCCGACGCCAAGTTCGGCACGCCTTACAGCCTGCCGCCCGCTACGGCGGACCAGCTGGGCGGCGTGAAAGTGGGCGAAGCGCTGGACATCGCCCCGGACGGCACCCTCAGCGCCAAAACGCTCAATGACAAGATCGCTGCCGCCGTGGCGGTAAAGTCGGAGCCCCGGCTGGTGTGGAACCACTACGAAGAAACCGGAAAAAAGGTGGAAGACCTACGATATCAAAATGCCAGACGGCCTGGACTACGTGCACGTCAAGACGAAATACAACAGCAGTACCGGCGGGTACGGCGAGGAAGTAGACATTGCAAAAAGGCAGCACCGCCAATCATAACTACGGAAACGGCACTGGAATTTTCGCATCCAACACGACTTTCCAGACAAACGGGACCCTGCACTTTGCAACAGAAACGTCGACCGGCGGCTACACCGTAGAGATCTGGCTCACCGGCTACCACTACCCCACCCTCGCGGACCTGCTGACGCAGGTGACCGCCGTGGAGAGCAGTGTCACCGATCTTCAGGTGGCCCTGTGCGAGCTGTACGAAGAAAAGGAGGAAAAAAATTGATGGCGAAAATTTATGCAGCCCTGATCCGCAAGGGTATCAAGACGCTGGACGAGGTGCCCGCCCGTCTGCGCAGCACCGTGAAAGCCCTGCTGGCGGAGGTGGAAGCCGATGCTTGAAGCCTGGTCCCGCACGCGGGACGGCACCCGGAAGCTGAGCGCAAACTTCACCGTGGCCGAGTTTGCCTGCAAAAGATGGCTCGGACCCTGTGTTCGTAGACAGCAGCCTTGCCGCCCTGCTGCAGAAGATCCGCGACCACTTCGGCCGCCCGTAGTCATCACCAGCGGCTACCGCACCGCCGCTCACAACAAATCCGTGGGCGGGGCCGCCTACAGCCAGCATCTGTATGGGCGCGCTGCCGACATCCGGGTGCAGGGCATCCCGGTGGAGCAGCTGGCCGCCTATGCAGAGACCTGCCTGCCCGGCACCGGCGGCATCGGCCGGTACCCGCCCCGGGCCGGACGGGCTGTGGGCTGGGTCCATGTGGACACCCGCCCCGCCAAAAGCCGCTGGACAGGTTAAGAAGGAGGTGAATCCAATGGAAAGCATCCTGTCCGCCCTGATTGCCGGGGCCGTGACCCTGATCGGGGTGCTGATCGCCAACAGCCGCAGTCAGGCTGTCACAGACACCAAGCTTGAGGAGCTGACCCGCGAGGTGCGGGCGCACAACAACTTCGCCCAGCGCGTCCCCGTGCTGGAAGAGCAGATGAAGGTGGCAAACCACCGCATCGCCGACCTTGAGAACCATGAACGAATGAAAGAGAGGAACTGATTTATGGAACTGAGCAACAAGATCTCCGCCGCTACCCTGGCCCGCACCGCTGTGCTGCTGCTGGCCCTGACCAATCAGGTGCTGAGCGCAATGGGCAAGCCCGTGCTGCCCATCGAGAGCACCACCGTGGAGCAGCTGGTCACCGCCGGCATCACCACCGTGGCCGCCCTCATCAGCTGGTGGAAGAACAACAGCTTCACCGCTGCCGCCGTGGCCGCCGACAGCTACCTGGCCCGGCTGAAGCAGAAGCAGTGATCGCCGACTGCCCTATATAAGGTAAGAGGGCAAGGCCCCCGGAGACGCAGGTTTCCGGGGGCCTTTTTTCGTCTGCAGCAGGGCGGCAGGAGAAATTCCAGCCGGTTCTTTGCCAGAAATTCCGTCCCTCAAAAAGTGGTTTTCCGCAACAATCCGCACACTCTGCACCAGTACCGCAACCGCATCATTTCACGTCCGCAACAGTTTCTCTTTTTCTGCAACAAATTCTTGTGATTTGTGCAAAATATCCAATTCAAGCTTTGGAATATTTTCACAAATCATGCGTTTCTACACATTTTTTTTCTTGACAACCTGCACCAGAAAATGGTATAAAGGAAGTAGGGATAGCAAGCCTCGAAATATGTCCATTATATGGGACAGTTGTAATGCGTAAAAGACTTGACACTATTTGAAAGGAGCCATCAATCATGACGAACAAAAAGCTGAAACTCGCTGCCATGTCCGTAGCCCTGACCGCCTGTGTTGCTGCACAGCCCATGGCTGCCCATGCTGTGGAAGGCCCCGACCCCTGCCGAGGATAACGCTGCCCCGCAGGCCGAGCCTGTAGCCGAGAGTTCCACGCCCGCCCCCGTCGCTGAGGAAGGGAAAAAGCAGGAGAAAGTCGGAGAGCAGGAGGAGTTTACCCCCCCGGTGAACGAAGAGGCTAAGAGCGAAGAGCAGGCCCCTGCGTTCGGCCCCGGCACCAAGACCGATGACATCATCATTGACTATAAACCTGCTGAGAAGCCGGAAGAGCCCGGCGAATCCGGTAAGGACGGCGAAACCGACGGCTCTGAGGGCTCCGGCGAGACGGACGAGACTGAGAACCCCGACGGCACCTATGTGAAGGGTGACGTGATCGACAACAGCAAGAAGGACGAAGCCACCGGCAAGGACGGCAAGATCGGCGAGGCCACCAAGGAAGAGACCCCCGACAGCTCTTCCAGCACCACCGTTGTGGACCCTGACGCCGAGGTGAAGAAGGGCGACCCCGTAGTGGGCAAGGATGAGGACGGCAACACCACCATCACCACTCCCACCGAGACCACCGGCACCGAGACTACGACCACCACCGGCACCGGCAAGGCCGATTCCTCCACCACCATCACCGACACCAAGAAGGGCGAAGAGATCAACCTCGACGACGAGCTTGGCAAGGATGTGCGTCCGGACTGGAAAAACCGATAAGGATGCCAAGCTGGGCGACTACACCGTGGACAAGGTCGAGCCCGCCAAGGACGGTAACTCCAAGACCCTGACCCTGAAAAAGACCAGCCCGACCGAAGAAAAGGAGATGGCCGCCGAGGACATCGCCAAGCTGCTGGACGTCCCCCGAGGGCGGCGTGGAGAAGAAGGAAGAGCTGGACGAAGAGGGCAACCCCAAGACCACCTACACCCTGAAAAAAGGAAGAGACCTCTACCGACGAGAACGGCAACACCGTCACCCGCACCACCTACTACGAGATCACCGGCAATTCGGTCAAGACCCGCACCGAGACCACGCTGGTGCTCAAGGTGGAAAAGGGCACTGTGGATGTTGATGAGAAGGATCTGACCACCGAGATTAAACTGCCAAGCATCACTGCCAAGAACACCGACGAGACCAAGATGGATGTCATCGAGATTTCTTCGGAGAAGCTGGGCGAAATGCTCCAGGACGAGTACTATAACAACGTTACCGGCGAGTATGTCTATACGGAAAACGTGGACGGCAAGGAATATACCTATAAAGTCAAGAAAACGGAAGACTCCAAGCCGCTCACCAACGCGCAGTTGGCCGACCGTCTGGGCGAGGGCTTCACCGGCGATGACAACGGCGTTTTTACAACAAGGGCGAAAAAGCTGAACCTTGACCAGATGGAAGCAGTCCGCAAGACTTTGAGTTACACCGTGGAGGTCACTGAGATCACCAAGCATGAGGGTCAGGTCGAAGGCGGTCAGGGAAAGCATCAAGAGTGCCGCAGAAACTGCCAAACTGGAAGCCATCAAGGCCGCTCTGACGGATGCCGCCCGGAACGCCGGCATTAATGTGGAGACCGATGATTTCAAGAACCAGCTGAATACGATCGATCCCACCGGCAAAGGCCAGCTCAATCTCAGTTATACCGATGCAGACGGCAATGTTCATACTGTCACCCTCTGCTATGACGGTGCAACGGTTTCTGCGCCTCAGCCGGGCAGCTCTGATCCGAGCAAGGACACCGAGACCCGCAAGGATGTCACGGACAACGTCATCACCGGCACCGCTTATGTGAACGGCTCGAATACATGGACCGAAAGCGGTTCCCTCAACGGCACCTACGTCAAGCCCGGCAGCGGTGAACTTCCCTCTCTCGATGGTTGGACAGTCGACACCAACGACCCGGAGAAGGGCACCACGATCTACAAAAAGGAAGACACCGTGACCTCGCCCGACGGCACCATCACCAAGATCACCCGTACCTGCACGATCACGGAATCGTCCGCTTCCCTCAGCGATACGGAGAAGGAAGAGATCGCCTGGGCGGAGTTGCTGAACCAGCACCCCGAATATAAGAACAAAGATGAGCTGAAAGCTGCAGGTTATAACATCAATATCAGCAGCATGGACTTCTCCGGCATCAAGCGCGTAGAATGGACGATCGACGAATTTTCCGAATCCACAAAGACGAACGCCAAGGATCTTAACGACAAGCTGGTGATCCCCGGCGGCAAGAACTGGTCGATCGACGAAAAGGCTCGCACCATTACGGTGGACGGAAAGACCTACGACAAGGTGACCAAAAACCAATGACGGCTACACCTGCACGGTCGAGGACAAAAACGGCGTAAAGACCACCTACACCTTCACCACCAAACAGGCCGGTGCTCCGCTGACCCCTGAAGAGATCCAGACCGCGCTGGCAGGCCAATACAGTGTTTCCGCTGACAGCATCCGACTGAACGCCGACGGCAAGACCGCGACCTTCACGAAGGGTAACGAAACCATCACCGTGGATTACAGCACCCTGAGCGAGACCCTCACCGTCCGGAAGGATGTGCACACCTCCTCCAGTGTCACCGACATCATCAAGGACAATAAGGATCTTGAGAAGGCATACGACGAGCTGTGGAAGCAGATTCAGGAGATCCAGAGCAAACTTCTGCCCGGCGAGGAACTCTGGATCGGCAATCTGGAGGTTACGGACAAGACCGAGAAGACGGACATCATCAAGTATTTCACCACGGCCATCTCGCCCGAAAATATGAGCAAGGATGAGCTGATCAAGGCTCTGCAGGAGCAGGAACGGATCGCCAAGAACTCCACCTATGTTGCCAACAAGGGTTCTGATTACGAAGAGACCAAGAAGAACTACTACTCCGGTGAAAAGACGGATGAATTCAAATCCTTCAGCAAGGCACCGGATGGTTCCAAAATTGAGGTCTATTGGAAATCGACTTGGTGGGGCGGCTATTATTACTATACAGACGCTAACGGCCAGGAAGTTCGTGTTCATAGTAACACTGTGCACTACGAAGAGCAGCGCGACGACATCGGCCACCTCGATCTTGCTTCCGGCTCCAAGCTGGATCTGCTGCCGGACAAGGACGATAAGGTCGATCAGACCGACTGTGTGCTGGTGAGCAAGAATCTGAAGCTGGAGTGGAACTACGATGCCGGAAACCTGGTCAACGGTAAGGGCAACCAGCTGGTCGGCCTGGACAGCAAGATCAGCTGGGATGACGAGGGCGGCGAGGGCAACGGCCACTACGAGTATGACCGCGGCACCCCAACAACTGCCCTGACAAGAGCGCCTACTACAAGCTGACCGGCACCGTTGCCTACGACCCCATCAAGGAGAACGGCAGCATCAAGCTGTATCAGGGTCAGAGAGGCGACTATTGGACCCCTGGCATCAGCGCAGAGGATCAGGCCATCAATGCCTACCTGAAGGCAACTGGCAGCAGCAAGACGGCCGCCAGCCTCACGAAAAAAGAGCGTGATGCCATCGTCGGCACCTACGTTGTGCAGATCGGCACCACCGGCACCAACAGCACCGGTGAAAGCGGCTATCAGGTCTATCTCAAGTCCTCTGAACTGACTGCCTACGGCTATATGACCCGCGATGCCAACACCTGCATCAACAGCACCTACAAGCGCCAGGACGGCACCTGGGGTTACGTCGGCGGCTACGACCTGATGATCTCCAAGCTGACCCAGGTGAGCGAGGGCAAGGTCGTCGGCCAGACGGAATCCACCATCAAGACCATCACCGCCCCGCTGAGCATCCGCAGCTCTCAGGACTTCGCCAACCGCCTTCTGGAGCTGAACAAGCAGACCACCACACATAAAACCAGTGAGAGTGCTACGGCTTACGGCGAAAATAATACTTCCGGCGGCTTCGACGGTGCCTATACGCAGAATAAGAGCGAAACGGTTACCGGATCCGGTACCGGCAAAGGCCACTACACCACCTTTACCGAGGTGCTGAAGAAGCTCTTCACCGGCTCCGGCAGCAAGGAGCACGATGAGGGCAAAGTTTCCTACACCTACCGCACCACGGACAAGGTGGACACCACGCCAGTGTCCAAGGAGACCGTGACCACCACCGACGCCCATGTGGACTACAACTATACCTCCATCGAGACCCGCACGGTCACCGTGAACGGCGAAGAGACGGTCATCGTCCCGCCGGTCACCCGCCGGTGGATCCCGATACCCCGGACGGCCCTGTGGAGGATGAGACCCCGGACGAAGTCATGACCCCGGAGACCCCCGAGCTGCCGCCCGTGCAGGACGCCACCCCGGACCAGGTGATCGCTCCGGCCAACCCCCGAACTGCCCCCTGTGCAGGATGCCACTGCACTGCCGCAGACCGGCGTGAACTGGGATGGCCGCTCTGGGCATGGCATTCAGCGGCATGCTGCTGACCATCGCAGGCGCATTCACCAGCCTCAAGTACAAAGAGAAGCACTGATGCTTCCCACACCTAACGCGATCCACGTCAAGTCGTAAACGCATAGAAAAGGGCCTCCCCATTCCGGGGAGGCCCTTTTTCGTGTTGTGTTCGGCTTATGCTTCCGCATCCAGGTACGAGTGCTTGTGCACCAGATTCCCCACGCTCATGTACTCCTTGCGGAAGGAGTAATCCTGATAAAACGGCTTGTTGCGGCCATGCTGACCGGCCACATAGGAGCACATGTTGGCACTGCCCGCCGACACGCCGATGCAGCAGTCGAACTGCACGCCCTCTTCCATGCAGCGGTCCAGCACACCGGCCCCCGTAAATGCCCCGCAGGCCGGAACTTCCGGTGCCTGCGGGGGCGGCTTTCTGCATTTACGAAACGGGGAAAAGTGCTCAGAGGTCTGCGCCGTTGGAGCGGATGACCTTCTGATACCAGTAGAAGGAATCTTTCTTGCTGCGGGCCAGCGTACCGGTGCCGTCGTCCTGCTTGTCCACATAGACGAAGCCGTACCGCTTGCTCATCTCGCCGGTGGAGGCGGACACCAGGTCGATGCCGCTCCAGGCGATGTACCCCATCAGGTCCACGCCGTCGGACACAGCCTGCTTGACCGCCTCGATGTGACGGCGCAGGTAGTCGATGCGGTAATCATCGTGGACGCTGCCGTCGGGCTCCACCGTGTCGTGGGCACCCAGACCGTTTTCAACCACGAACAGCGGCTTCTGATAGCGGTCGTACAGGTCGTTGAGGGTGATGCGGAAGCCCAGCGGATCGATGGCCCAGCCCCACTGGCTCTGCTGCAGGTAGGGGTTCTTCACCGAGCGCACCACGTTGCCGTCGTTCACGGCCTTGCCCTCCAGGCTGGCCGCCACGCAGCGGCTGGCGTAGTAGCTGAAGGAGATGAAGTCCACGGTGTTCTCCGCAGCAGGGGCGTCATCACCGGGCTCGGTGTGCAGCTGCACCTGCTTTTCCGCAAACAGCTTGCGGGCGTAGCCGGGGTAGCGGCCCCGCACCGCATCGTCGATGAAGAGCAGGTTTTCCTGCTCCTTCTGCACCGACTCCCCAGACGTCCTCCGGGTTGCAGGAGTAGGGGTAGAAGCTGCCGCCGGCCAGCATGCAGCCCACCTGATTGGCGGGGTCGTACTGGTGGGCCAGGCGGGTGGCCGTGGCGCTGGCCAGCAGCACATGGTGGGCCGCCTGATAGATCACCTGACTGCGGTTCTCGCCCTCCTGGAAGGCGATGCCTGCCCCGGAGAAGGGACTGTGCAGCAGGATGTTGATCTCGTTGAAGGTAAGCCAGTAGTGTACAAGGCCGGAGTATTTTTGAAGCAGGTCTCGGCGTAGCGGGCAAAGCATTCCAGCGTTTTGCGGCTGCGCCAGGAGCCGTACTGCTCCACCAGACCCATGGGGGATATCAAAGTGGCACAGGGTGACCAGTGGCTCAATGCCGTACTTCCGGCACTCCTGGAACACATTGCGGTAAAGGCCACACCCTCCGGGTTGGGGGTCCGTTCATCGCCGTGGGGGTACAGGCGGGACCAGGAGATGGAGGTGCGGAACACCTTCAGCCCCAGCTCTGCCATCAGGGCGATGTCCTCTTTGTAATGGTGGTAGAAGTCCACGCCGGTATGGCTGGGGTAATACTCCCCTGCCTGCAGCGTCGGGTGGGGCGTGCCGCCCAGCTTGACCTCCATGCGGTGGACACCGTGGGGCATCATGTCGATGTTGCTCAGGCCGCGGCCGCCCGTTGTAAGCGCCTTCGGCCTGATTGGCCGCAATGGCAGCACCCCAGAGGAAGTTTTCGGGCAGTTTGTAATCAGACATGGGAATCACTCCTCTTCCGGGAGATCCTCAAAGCCGATCACCAGCGTCAGCACAAAGGACAGCACGATGGACAGCACCGAGATGCCGGCGATCCAGGCGATGCTCACACCGGGGTTGGCCGGGTCGATGAACTGCACGCCGGTGAGCACGCTGGGCGATACCATGGAACGGCTGGCCAGACCTGCCATGCCGGCCAGGCAGCCGCAGACAAAGCCGGTGATCAGGGAAGCGATCAGGGGCGCTTTCAGGCGCACGGCCACGCCGTACAGGGCGGGCTCGGTGGTGCTGGCGACGGCAGAGTGAAGTGCGTTAGATGTGTCTGAAGCCGCTGGTGCATCATGTCTGCAACAGGCATCCCGTCACCTCAACGATGTTGCGCGAACCGCGTTCCCGCAGCCCGAGCGCCTTGCCGCCGTCTCCGGACACCCCAAAGGCGAACTCCATCTTGTTGCGGTATCCCCACTCGGAGGGGGAGGGCAGGATAGGCAGCATGGGCGGACACGCCACCTTGCCCACCCGCTCCAGCGCGTCGTGCACGATGCGCTCTTTCCATGCGAGCTGGCGGCCATAGGCCAGCGATTGCCACGAACATCCACCGCACCGTCCGGCATGGGGGCACGGCGGCTCCTGCTCGTCCGGCGAACGCTCGAGCACTTCAACAAGTGCGGCTTCCGCAAGGCTCTTCCGCACGGCGGCGACCCGCGCACGCACGAGCTGCCCCGGCAAGGCATCCTCGACAAGTACGACCACGCCGTCATGACGCCCGAGGCCGCGCCCGTCGGACACCAGCGCATCCACGCGCAGTTCGAGGAACTGGCCGGAAACAAAGGGATTTACAAATGGTTTGGCCATGCTTCCTCCGAAGCTCCCGCTTGACTTTTATCGCAAGCCGGGCAATGTAATACTTTAACGTCTCGACCACGTCCGCCGGAAACCACCCATGATACACTCGAGACGACTGCCATTTCTACGTTTACTTTGGCCTGATCTCTCAAGCAGTTCTCTGACGGCCTTAAAATGTCCAGTTCAAGCTCTACAACAATACCGATAAGTACTCAGTAACTGCAGAGCTTGAGACGAGGCACCACGTCAAGACCGTATGGATAAGGAAGCAGATGCAACGACCTTTTCCGGTTTCCACCAGCGCACTCACTGTTAAGGTCTTGAAGATGATGAGTATATCATCACCGAGATCCAAAAGACTACGCCACACGCCTCAAAGATTCTATCACAGTTGTGATTACATCTGCTGAGAGCGGTGTGATTAAGACGGTGCGTTAAGTCCGGCATTACAGCAACAGCAACCGTCAACGTGACGCGTTAAAATATGATCGAGGATAACGGTCTGTTTCCGCTATCAAACCGATGAGCTATCAACAGCGCCGTAAACTGAACGAAGTTGAG
>VOFJ01002633.1_pt1 | contig 16805 bp, 27 predicted proteins | sample 5384081 | NCBI WGS metagenome assembly VOFJ01 (sample SAMN12384729, study PRJNA508395) | human gut metagenome | isolation source: healthy gut I | host: Homo sapiens
TGTTACGTATTGCTGTCTACCGTGACGGGAACGGTCTTTCGCTGACCTCGTCAAAGACGACGCCGATGGTGCTCGGGCTTCCACCGTACACCTCAAATGTCGCCGGGAAAGTCTGTTGTGCTCCGTCACACGGCCTGCAGGCGCAACGTGACTTGCCCGCGCGCCAAGCGACACCGGCGTAGGTAGACCATGATGCTGCACATTGCTGAAGGATTTCAGTTTAATCTGTTGTGAAATATGCTGGTGGATAATGTATCGTGATCTTGAGAGAAAATATGTTAGTTTATGTAGAACAAAAATCATACATCAAGTTTTGCATATGTTTGATTTTTTGCCGCGATTTTTTCAATGTGGGTTTTACAGAGAAAGTTTGTTGTAAAATGAAACTACAAATGCGTGAAAATAATAGATGACATGGGATAAAATAGAGAGCAGGGAGAGGTTCATATGGGAAAGATTTATTGTCTGATGGGCAAAAGTGCATCGGAAAAGATACGATTTATAACCGCCTTCTGGCAATGGAGAAACTGCATTTGCGGCGTGTCGTTCCTTATACCACCCGTCCGATGCGCTCCGGGGAGACCGATGGGACAGACGTATGTTTTCTGTACGGAGCGACAGGTGGCAGATTTTGAAGCGGCAGGAAAAAATCATTGAACTGCGTGCATACCATACGGTGTATGGCATATGGAAATATTTTACCGCGGATGATGGACAGATCTGCCTGGCGGAAAGCGATTATCTGATGATCGGAACACTGGAAGCATATGAGCAGATCCGTGATTATTTTGGCATGGACAAAGTGTGTCCGGTGTATGTGGAAGTAGACGACGGACTGCGTCTTCAGCGTGCGCTGGATCGGGAACGTGCGCAGGATCAGCCCAAAAATATGCGGAGATGTGCCGCAGATTTCTGGCGGATGAAGGATTTTCTGAGGAAAATCTGAAAGAGCAGGGATCACAAAGCGGTTTCAGAATACAGATCTGGATCAGGTCACACAGGAAATCGCTTCCTATATGAACGCAGAATAAGCATCAGAAGGAATGATTCGATTTTTTAGGAAACGGAACGAACAACAAATATTGGCAGTAAGGAGCAGTAATGGCAGGATTTCATGAGATTATCGGACATGAACAATTGATTGCGCATTTGCAGAGTGCGATTGTAATGGATAAAGTATCTCATGCATACATTATCAACGGTCCAAAGGACAGTGGGAAAAATGATGCTGGCACAGGCATTTGCCATGGCGCTGCAGTGTGAGACTTCCATCCGGAACCGGGGAGGAGCGACAGGTCGTCCAGAGGGAAACTGTCACCGGAAATCCTTGCAGAGCCATGTTGAGTGTCATTCCTGCAAACAGGCACTGGGGAATAACCAGCCTGGATATTATTTATCTGACGCATGAAAAGCCGAATACGATCTCTGTGGCGGACATCCGTGAGCAGATCAATCATGATATTGAGATCAAACCTTACAGCAGTAAGTATAAAGTATACATTGTGGATGAAGCAGAGAAAAATGAATCAGCAGGCACAGAATGCGCTGTTGAAGACTATCGAGGAGCCGCCGGCTTATGCGGTGATCCTGCTTCTGACCACGAATGCGGATGCATTTTTGCAAACGATCCGTTCCGGTGTGTGATGCTGGACATCAAGCCGGTGAGCGACGAGAAACCGGGAATTTCTGATGAAGAAACGTCAGGTACCGGATTACAAAGCGGAGGTATGTGCGCCTTTGCCAGAGGCAATGTGGGCCGTGCGGTGGCACTGGCTTCTTCCGAACAGTTTAATGAACTGAAGGACGTTACCGTTTCAGGCTGGCAGACTGGGTGATATCCGCAGATATGATATTTTACAGGAGATAAAAACCACTGAACGATTTCAAGGACGATATCAGAGAATTTTTTGATTTGGTTTTTGTTTTGGTATCGGATGTGTTATTATATAAAAGCAGGTTCCGAAGAACAGCTGATCTTCCGGGAACAGGCGCTGGAAATCCGGCGTCAGGCAGAGAAAAAGCACCTATCATGGCCTGCAGCAGATTTTAGAAGCAATAGAGACAGCAGACCGACGGATCCGGGCAAATGTAAATTTTGACCTGACCATGGAATTGCTGGCAATGACGATCAAGGAGAACATTGGATGATAAAAAGTAACTGGAGTCAGATTCCGTCAGGCGGGAAAGGTGTACTATCTTTGACCCGAAAAACCTGAAACTGGGCAGGGGCGACCATGTCATCGTGGAGACAGCCCGCGGTATTGAATATGGTACAGTCATTGTACCGCCGAAAGGCATTACAGACGATGAGGTGGTTCAGCCGCTGAAGGCGGTGATCCGTGTGGCAACACCGGAGGATGACCGCATTGAAGAGAAATCAAAAAAAAGAGAAAAAGAAGCATATAAAATTTGCCTGGAAAAATCGAAAACATGGTCTTGCGATGAAACTGGTACAGGCAGAGTATACGTTTGACAACAATAAACTGCTGTTTTTTTATTTTACCGCAGACGGAAGAATCGATTTCCGTGAACTGGTAAAAGATCTGGCAAGTGTGTTCCGTACCAGAATCGAATTGCGTCAGATCGGTGTCCGGGATGAGACCAAGATTCTGGGCGGTATCGGCATCTGCGGACGACCGCTGTGCTGTCATACATTTCTGACCGAGTTCGCACCGGTTTCCATCAAGATGGCAAAAGAGCAGAATCTGTCCCTGAATCCGACCAAGATTTCCGGTGTATGTGGCAGATTGATGTGTTGTTTGAAAAATGAGGAAGAAACTTACGAATACCTGAACAGCCGTCTGCCGAATGTGGGTGACCGCGTGACGACTGTGGATGGATTGAAAGGTGAGGTACAGAGTGTCAGCGTACTGCGCCAGCTGGTGAAAGTGATCGTAGATATGGGAGATGAAAAAAGAAATCCGTGAATATCCGGTCAGACAGCTGAAATTCCGTTCCAAGCGCCGCAGAGATCATGGCGAGCGTCTGAGCAAAAGAGGAAATGCGCAAACTTGCTGAGTTAGAGGACAAGGGAGGACATTCCAAGTTAAATGAGTAATTTATTGCCGGGAGAACGAATCGACGAATTACAGCGAAACGGCTACCGCATTATCCAGAATCCGGAACGATTCTGCTTCGGCATGGATGCGGTCTGCTGTCCGGCTTTGCCCGGGCAAAAAAACAGGAACGCTGTCTGGATCTGGGCTGTGGAAACGGGATCATTCCGATCCTGATGGAAGCAAAAGACAGAGGGAAAACATTTTACCGGACTGGAGATCCAGCCGGAGAGTGCGGATATGGCGAAACGCGGCGTGGCGTTGAACGGGTCGCAGGATCGGATCGACATCGTAGAAGGTGATATTAAGGATGCTTCAAAGATTTTTGGAGCATCTTCTTTTCATGTCGTGACGACAAATCCACCGTATATGACCGCACAACACGGACTGACAAATCTGTATGAGGCAAAAAACCATCGCAAGACATGAAGTATTGTTGCATCGCAATCTGGAAGATATTATCCGGGAAAGTGCGAGACTTCTGATGCCGGGCGGTCGTTTTTTATATGGTGCACCGGCCTTTCCGGCTGGCGGAGATCATATCTCTGATGGTGCAGTACCGCATGGAACCCAAACGGATGCGTCTGGTGTATCCTTACGTGGACCGGGAGCCGAATATGGTGCTGATCGAGGGACTGCGGGGTGGAAAAAGCCGAATGACCGTGGAAAAACCATTAATTGTATACAAACAGCCTGGAAAATATACGGATGAGATATATGATGTATATGGTTATTAAATTTATTTATCGTATATCTTTGAATGATTGATTCTGTTTTGTACGATAGATAGTAATGCAAAAAGTGAAGTATATGAAAAATGTAAAGATACAATTTTTATCGGACTGTGAGGTGAAAAAAAGGTTATGGCGGGAAAGTTATATTTGTGTGCCACTCCGATCGGAAATCTGGAGGACATTACGCCGCGGGTATTACGCACTTTAAAAAGAAGTAGATCTGATCGCGAAAGAGAGGATACCAGAAATTCCATCAAGCTGTTGAATCATTTTGATATAAAGACACCACTGACCAGCTATCATGAATATAACAAAGTGGACAAGGCGTATCAGCTGGTGGAAAAGATGCAAAGCAAGGCACAAATATCGCACTGATTACGGATGCGGGGACGCCGGGGATCTCGGATCCGGGGGAAGACCTCGTGCGCATCTGCTATGAACAGGGCATCGAAGTGACATCCCTTCCGGGAGCGGCGGCATGCATTACCGCATTGACTCTGTCCGGGCTTCCGACACGTCGTTTTTCCTTTGAGGCATTTCTGCCAAAAAGAGAAAAAAGAACGCGCGGCGGTACTGGAGGAACTGAAAAACGATACAAGAACATTGATCGTATATGAGGCGCCACATCATCTGCTGGGGACATTAAAAGAACTGCAGAATGCACTGGGGAGACCGCAGGCTGACAGTTTGCCGGGAACTGACAAAAAATTTTGAAACAGCGTTTCAGACCACATTTTCGGAAGCAATCCGTTACTATGAGGAGCAGGGGGTTCGCGGAGAATGTGTTCTTGTTATCGAGGGCAGAAGCCGTGAGGAACTGGTGCAGGAGGCACAGCAATCCTGGGAGGCAATTTCGGTGGAAGAACATATGGAGCATTATCTGAGCACCGGTATGGATCGGAAAAAGCGCAATGAAACAGGTGGCAAAAGACCGGGGCGTTGGAAAACGCGAAATTTATCAGATGTTGTTGAAAGCAGAGAATGAAATCGCACAAGTTTAGCAGAAGTACAGAGATATGTACAAGAATAAAGGCTATGCCTGGAACATTCTTAGGCTTATAGGGGAAGGAGTAGCTATGACAAAAGACTTGACTGTTGGAAGCCCAATGAAACTGATCTGGCAGTTTTCCATACCGCTGGTACTGGGAAATCTGTTTCAGCAGATGTATAACATGGTAGATACGGTAATCGTAGGCCGTTATTTGGGGCTGAGATGCCCTGACCAGTGTAAGTTCTACCACATCTATTACATTTCTGATCATTGGTTTTTGTCTTGGTACCTGTACAGGGCTGGCGGTTCCGGTGGCACAGAAATTTGGAGCAAAAAGTTACAGTGAAATGCGTAAATTTGTGATGAACGCAGCCTACCTGGCGATTTTTCTCGCCGTAATCATGACGATCGTGACCTGTGCGCTGTGCGGTTCCATCTTGACTTGGATGAAGACGCCGAATCAGTTTTATCAGGGCGCGTATGATTATCTGTTTGTCATTTTCCTTGGAATTCCCTTTACGTTTTTATACAATGTAGTGGCTGGTATCATCCGTTCACTGGGAGATTCCAAGACACCGTTTTATTTTCTGGTACTGTCCGCAGTGATGAATATTTTTCTGGATATGCTGTTTATCATTGTATTCAAACTTGGTACGGCGGGGGCTGGATGGGCGACCATTTTATCACAGGCAATTTCTGAGTACTTTGCTTTCGCTATATGGAAGAAAAAATATGACATTCTGAAGACAAATCATCAGGAACGCAGACTGGATATGCATTACATAAAGACACTGTTTACAATGGCTGTGCCGATGGGACTGCAATTTTCCATTACTGCCATTGGAAGTATTCTGCTCCAGAGTGCGGTAAATACATTAGGAGCAGTTTATGTATCTGCATTTGCGGCAGCAAAAGGTAAAACAGCTGGCGATGTGTCCATATGATGGATTTGCCACAGCCAGTGCAACCTTTGGCAGTCAGAACCTTGGCGCCGGCAATCTGAAACGAATCCGGGAAGGATTGAAATCAGGAATTATCATTTCTGTGATTTACAGTATCGCCATCGGAATCGTGCTGATTTTTGCAGGTTCCAAGATCGCCCTGATCTTTGTATCAGGAAGTGAGACAGAAGTGCTTGGCTATGCACAGCAGCTATTGACCTGCGCAGGATTTTTCTATTTCTTTCTGGCATTCCTGAACTGCACACGACTGACCATTCAGTGGGCTCGGTTACAGTGCCATTGCCATGTGTGCAGGATTAAGTGAACTTCTTGCCCGTGGTCTGATGTCTGTCTTTGTCATTCCGAAATTTGGATATACCGCAGTATGTTTTACAGATCAGACTGCATGGATCGCGGCAACCGCCGTGGTAATGCCGGTATTTTTTGCAATTATGAAACGTCTGGAGAAACGGCAGGCGGAAGTTACCGGTTCTCCAACACATAATCCCGCAGCACATTGAATGATGCCGGGCCGATTTTTTAATACTTTTTCATAAAAGGCAGAGTCCGTATAAAGTATCCGGATTCTGCTTTTTCATTTCTTCCTGCAGATCATGAAATTCCAGATATCCGATATAATATTTCAGATAGTTGGCAGGTTCGGATACGATCAGTTCAAAAATATCCCGCAGTACTTCCTCATCAGTGAATCCGTAAGTGGAAAAGAAAGCGCTGTATCGTCCAGCGTCCATCCTTCATAATGGATCCCCATATCCGCAGTGGCGTAAAGACTCAGGATTGCAGCCTGATTTGCAGCGCAGAGTTTTGCAGCATCTTTGGACAGTCCGCTGTAAATATAGGAATGTAATTCCACGAATGTCGCCCAGCCTTCTGTGTAGCCGGGATAGCCAAGCAGTGACCGGATAGGCGGCACATTCTGGCTGTGGAAGTAGATGTTTTGATACAGATGTCCCGGAAAACCTTCATGCGCCAGTGTCGTGAACAGCCGGATTCCTTCATAGCCATTTTTCTGATTGATGTAGATGGTGTTCTCTGTCAGCTGATCCAGTGGGGAAGTCAGATAAAATGCCGGGGAGAGATAATCTTCCATGGCAGCATTGATATATTTGACTGTTACATTGCAATCCGGGAGGAAGGAAAGTCGGCAGTGATCGCCTGCTGCAAAGCATAGCCAGCATTTCTTCGGGAGACTGTGCGGAGAAATCGAGTCGTTCTGGCTCCTCGGTGAGATCCGGGTGATCTTCCAGCAATTCTGATACCAGAAGCAGATCTTTTTTGCGCTGGCTGGCGGTACGTTTTTCCAGTGTGGCGACGGAGTCATCGCTTCCGGTATAGCAGTGCACCAGATATTCATAATAGGTATTCCCTTCCGGAAAATGACAGAGGCCGGCATCGTTATATCCGCTATTCTGTAATCCGGCAATTGTGTTGGAAAGCTGTTCAAATGCCGGAAATACCTGCTGTTCAGAATGTCGCGATTTTGGTTTTGATAGGCAGCACGTTCGTTTTTGGACAGTTCACTCATGGCATCTGTTTTTCGTTGAAGGTAGCAACAAGATAATGGGAGTTAAGATCTGCCGTGAAGTCTTTTTGCATTGTTGGATCAGACGCTGGGCGACAAGGGATGGCATAAAACGCCCGGCGGCTTTTTTCCTTCTCATACGCGCTGATTTCAGAAAAATACCGTGGAATGTCGGACAGTAACGACAGGTAATCTGTGATGTCCCTTGTATTCCGAAAGGTATATTCTGCCAGCAGTATGGGAATCTGGGACTGCAGTCCGGTGGTAGGAGTCAGCGGCTCTTCATAACAGTACCAGTTGGCACCGTTTTTTTGTGAGATCCAGAGATTCTGACAGAATATCCAGGGTCAGCCGATTTTCAGCCGATAGTTCAGTCGATTGAAATTGTTGCAGTCCGACAAGCAGATTTTCAGCAAAGGCTGCAGCCAGGGCAGGAGAATCTGCAGAGCAGGTTCCGAGAGATGTCTGATAGTCCGTGATACCGTAAGCGGCAGGATCTGCCAGTGTGTAATGAAGGTTCAGCAGATTTGCGGAAGCTTCCTGCCGAAAAAGTTCTGTTACATAATCCGTGAAGGCGGCATTCAAAGCAGTAGTGTTTTCGGATGATGCATCAGAAGAACTTTTGCCGGAATCTGCCTGCGGATTCGTCAGAAACTGAACAATCCAGGTGTCGGAATCTGCACATTTACAGACGGCGGCGCAGAAAATTCCGAGACCAATGAGAAACAGGGAGAGACAGAGGGAAAAACGGATTTTTACGAAAAAAAATGAAAATGACAGTGGCGCATGGCAGGTACCGGCTATGATTAGAATTATTATTAAAATATGTGCCGTCAGGCAGGAATATGACGGGGAAATTGTAATGTTGTGTTAATTGTGGTAGAATAAGCCCGAGATGAGACTACATAAGAAAGCGACAACATACTATGAAAAAAAAATTAAATGTATTTATTTGTTTTTTAGCAGTTATTTTTTGTATGTGCAATGGCAGAAATTACTCCGGCCCGAGCAGAAGAACGACAGTCTGCTGCTTCCGGTGCTCAGACGGTTGCGCAGGATATTACTTTTTGTATGGGCTGTCAAGCAGCTATGATGGGGTGATCGCGATTCCTGCGGATATGGATACGGAATATCAGATCCATGCAAACGGAAGAGATATCAGCTATACAGTAACGGATGGAAATAATATTACCGTAGATGATCGTGGTGTCGTGCGGATAAAATATACGACGATGACTTATTGGTATGGAAATATAGGATATTCTTATCCGATCCAAGATAAAACACCTACCAGTGTCGAAAAAGTTTTGATGCTGGCGATGCAACAGTGACGGTGACAGCAGACGGTGTGCAGACAAATATAACAGTTCATGTGGCAGACTATGCGCAAAAAATATGCGGATGATAAGATTTTACAATACATAAATGAAAATATTGCAGGAAAAAATCTCAGTGATATGGAGCTGATGAAAAAATTGTTTGCATATCCGGCCAGCTTTGATTATGGTGCATCGCATTCCGGATATGTGTCTATGCTTATTTATGGAAATGGTGACTGTTGGGCAAGTACATCTACCATTATCAGAACTTGTGAGTTACTCGGAATTGATGCCTGGTCCAGAAACGGAACAAGGATTACGGCGCAGGAAGCGGTCATATGAATGCAATGGTATATTATGATGGCAAAATATTATGAACTGGAAGCCGGTTACAGCGGAACAGCACCGCGATATTATTCTGCTGAGGAAAGAGATTCGCTGTTTTGCTTTCATAATAAAGATGATGGGACCTTGTCCATTTATCAGTATGACGGACAACTTACATCAGGTGATACTTTGGAAATCCCGGCAACTTATCAGGGAAAAACAGTTACGGAAATTGAGGATCAATTTTCACAGGGGTCAAACAGAACATGCGGAACAATCCATCTTCCAGATACGATCACAAAGATCGGAGCATTTGCATTTTCGGGTTTTGAACAGGCGACATCCATCAATATTCCGGCCAGTGTAAAGGAAATTGGAACAGGTGCTTTTGCACAGTGCTTATCGTTAGAGAACTTTGAATGCACAGGAATTGGAAATAACTATGCCTCCCAGAATGGTATTCTGTACAGTTGTGATAAAAAAGATTTGCAATCAGCGGCCCGGCAGTAAATGATCCGCAGTTTGCATCGGGCGTTCAGCAGATTGCAGAGGGTGCATTTAGTTATAATACAAATCTTGTAAAAAATAGGTAATTCCAGAGAGTGTAACAACCATCGAAGATGCTGCATTTTTGATTGTTATAGTGTTAAGAATGTGACGATAAAAGGAACTGATATTACATTTGGATCAAATGTGTTTTTATAATTGTTCAGAGCTGACATTACGCGGAACAGTCGGTTCTGCTGTTGAGACTTATGCAAATGAAAAATGGAATTGCATTCAGAGATATTCAGGAACCTCCAAAGAATGGGTTGTATCAGGAAGGGGATTCCTGGAACTATTATGTGGATGATGAGATTGCAGAAGACGTTACTACGCTGGTAGCCTGCAACGGTGACTGGTGGTATGTGGAAGATGGAAGAATTAATTTTAATAAATGGGGATTGTATGAATATAACGGAAGTCTATGGTACATTGAGAATGGAAAAGTAAACTTTTCTGAGACGACAATCTGTTATTATGAAGGAGAAGACTGGTATGTAAAAAATGGTTGTGCGGATCCTCAGTACAATGACGTGATTTGCATGAATGACGATTGGCTGGCAGTCAGAAACGGAAGGATTGATTCGAGTTTTAACGGGATTGCAAGCAATGCATCCGGAGAATGGTACTGTGAATATGGCCAGGTACAGTTTGCTGCAAGCGGTCTTGTAAAATCGGAGAATGATGCATTTGACGGCTGGTATTATGTTCGGAATGGCTGTGTGCAGAAAGGCCAGGAGACCGTAGTGCAAAAACAGCAGTGGCTGGTGGTATATCGGAACAGACGGAAAGGTTGATTTTCATAAGAATACAGTAGCACCGAATGAGTATGGCTGGTGGGCTGTGCGAAACGGAGCAGTAGATTTTCAATTGAACGGAATCGCATCCAATGAGTCTGGGAGACTGGTATTGCAGAGGAGGTCAGGTAGATTTTGGCGCAGCCGGTGTGCTGGAATCAGAAACAGAAGGATTCAGTGGCTGGTATTATATTCAGAATGGCTGTGTGCAGAAAGGGCAGGAGACAGTAAAACAAAACAGTAATGGCTGGTGGTATATCGGAACAGATGGAAAGGTTGATTTTCATAAGAATACAGTAGCACCGAATGAGTATGGCTGGTGGGCTGTGCGAAACGGAGCAGTAGATTTTCAATTGAACGGAATCGCATCTAATGAGTCTGGAGACTGGTATTGCAGAGGAGGTCAGGTAGATTTTGGCGCAGCCGGTGTGCTGGAATCAGAAACAGAAGGATTCTGCGGCTGGTATTATATTCAGAATGGCTGTGTGCAGAAAGGGCAGGAGACAGTAAAAAAAAAAAATAGTAATGGCTGGTGGTATATCGGAACAGATGGAAAAGTTGATTTTGGATTTTCTGGAATTGCATCCAACGAAAACGGTACCTGGTATATTGAAAATGGAAAGGTTAATTTTTTACTCCGGTACTTATGAAGATGAGAATGGACGGATTTATGACATTAAATCTGGCAATGTAGCTCGACGGAAATTTTGTGTAGAACCGGATTTGTCCTTGCGAAGTTTTCACAGATTATGTATAATGATATTGTTAATCAATCAAAATATTTGATATGCAAAATATTGGAGGAGCGCATTGGAAGGATACGATACACTTCATGACCTGCTGGTCAAATTATTTAATGAAATTATGAATATTGAGGAAAAGGCAATCATCACGGAGGAGTTCAAAGATATTTCCAATAATGATATGCATATCATTGAGGCAATCGGTTTGGATGAACCGCGGAGCATGTCTTCGGTAGCAAAGGATTTGTCTGTTACTGTGGGAACACTGACGATTGCGATCAATAATCTGGTGAAAAAAAGCTTATGTCAAACGTGTCAGAAGTGAGAAAGATCGTCGTGTTGTTCTGATCTCTGACAGAAAAAGGTGTGAAGGCATACCACCATCATGCAGAGTTCCACGATGAGATGATAAAAGCTACACTGAATGGCCTTGACGAAGAACAGACAAAAGTGCTGGTTAAAGCATTGACGAATCTGAGCACATTTTTTCCGCACCTATGGAAAAATAATAGGCGCATTGGAACTCGCAGTCAGACCGTCTGTAAAAAACTGTTTCAGGTGGATTTGTGAGTATGGAAAGATAAAACAGTAATAAGTGTTTGTGATTCAGCATACGTTGTTAGAAAGCCCGGAAGGGAACTGACAGCGTATGCTGAATTTTTTATGGATTTTTTATGATTCTGGCAGGAATTGTATATGCGGCATTCACCGGTAATCTGCCGGCAGTAACGGACGCGGCACTGGATGCAGCGCAGCAGGCGGTGACGCTGTGTATCACCATGGCGGGAGTGCTGGCGTTCTGGGTCGGTCTTATGCGGATCGCAGAAAATGCCGGGATGATGCAGCGGGCGGCAGACCGGATCTACCCGTTGCTTCATTTTTTGTTTCCGCGTATTCCGCGGGAACATGCAGCATGCAAATCCATTGCAGCCAACTGTATCGCCAATTTTTTCGGACTGGGCTGGGCGGCAACGCCGGCGGGCTGCAGGCGATGGAAGATCTTGGATGAACTGGAAAAGGAACGGACGCTGTTACAGGCAGTTCATCAGCCTTATCGGAAAAAAAAAAATTTGATTTTACTTCCGACCGTATCCGGCACACACATGTAAAACGGGAAAAAGTGGCTTCCACAGAAATGTGTACATTTCTGGTGCTGAATATTTCGTCACTTCAGCTGATTCCGGTGACCGTGATTGCTTATCGCGGCAAGTACGGCTCACCGGATCCGACGGGTATTGTGGAGCAGCCATTGTGGCTACGGCATTTTCTACGCTGGCGGGAATTATCTTTGCAAAAGATCATGTCAGCAGCAGACCGGAAACGGGGGATACTGAACGCAGATAAAAAATCAAAAAAGATGTGGATGAGTGAGGACTGGATGTTATAAAAAACAGAAGGGATGGAGATATTATTTGTATATGCAGCGTATATTACTGTTTCTGTCAGATGTTATCATTCCACTTTTTATTGTCGTGATTCTTATGGCCGGACTGCTGAACCGGCGGAATGCCTATGAAGATTTCGTAAAAGGTGCGAGAGAGACGGTCTGAAGACGGCGGTGGATATTTTACCCACCCTTGCCGGTCTGATGGTTGCTGTAGGCATTCTGCGCGCTTCCGGTCTGCTTGATGCACTGGCCGGAGTACTTGGAAACTGTGTAGACCGTATTGGATTTCCGTCACAGCTGGTTCCACTTGCGGTGGTGCGGATGTTTTCTTCCTCAGCCGCCACCGGCTTGCTGCTGGATGTCTATGAGCAGTTCGGAACCGATTCCAGACTGGGGGGCGGATCGCATCGGTCATGATGAGCAGCAGTGAGACGATATTCTATACGATGAGCATTTATTTTATGATAGTAAAAGTAAAAAAAAGACACGCTGGACACTGGCCGGGGCATTGGTAGCGACCGTGGCCGGGATCATGGCCAGCGTGTTGCTGGTTGGGTGAAAGAAGAATATGTCAGGTGTGCAAAATTGTAAAGCGGACATTCGCAATCCGCTTTCGCTACTTGCTTATTCTGCGTTCAAATTATACCGTTAACTCCTGCAGCAGTTTAGGAACAGTAGTGATTTCCCGGATTTCTCCCACCCGGGAACCGCAGAAAATCAGACCGTTATCAAGATCGCCCACAACGGCATTGATCAGTGCCTGCGTGATACAGTAAGGGGCTGTGGCCGGATTGCATGCTTTCAGACAGTTGAAGCAGTGGGAGATTTTGTCCGGTGCTGCAAGCATACGCTGGATAAACGCATTTTTGATAGCGCGGCCGGGCATTCCCACCGGGCTTTTGATAATGATAACATCTTCTTCGGAGGCGTTGACGTAAGCTTGCTTGTAAGCATCACTGGCATCACATTCCTCAGTGGCTGCGAAACGTGTGGCAGCCTGAATGCCATCGGCACCGAGTTCCAGGACATGTTTTTACATCTTCGGCAGTGAACATACCTCCGGCGACAAATACCGGAATTGCAGTCTGATACTTTTCTTCATATGTTTGTTTTAATGTAATGATATTTCGGATCTCGGTGTCATAATCAAGTCCCGGAATATCCTCCAGCTGTTCTCTGGAAAAACCGAGATGTCCGCCGGCCAGTGGTCCTTCAATGACCAGAAAGTCGGCGGTGCGATGGTACTTTTTTATCCCAGAATTTCAAGATAACATTGGCAGATTTTGTACTCGAAACGATGGGTGCCAGTGCGACATCATATCCTTCTGCAAATTTCGGGAGTTCTGTCGGGAGTCCTGCTCCGGAGATGATGGCATCCACACCGGCGGCACAGGCGGTTTTGACATAGGTTTCATACAACTGTGTAACGGCCATGATATTGACAGCGACCATACCGTTGCCGCCGGCGATTTCTTTTTCGCTTTTCTGATCTGCTCCGGCAGTACACGCAGATTTGTTTCTTCCGGATGTTTCGTAAAATCTGGATCGTCATAACCAATCTGGGCGGTTGAGAGTACCCCCATGCCACCTTTTTTTGCAACTGCACCGGCCAGACGACAGGCGGCTGACTCCGATGCCCATGCCTCCCTGAATGATCGGGAGTTTCAGGAACTTATCTTTCAGATTCAGTGATTTCATTAATTTCATCTTTAAAATCTCACTTTCCATTAATAATACTATGATCATATGTGTGTTACGGTTCTTCTTTTTTATATAAAAAGTTTGATAATCAAAAGTAAAATTATTTTACATCAGACGACAGAGCAAGTCAATACAAAAAAGGATGAAAAACGAGCAGAAGTAGTATTAAATACCAGATGCAGATTTTGACGAATTACTTGTCATTTCATGGAAAATAGTATATGATATCATACAGATTTATAGGAAATCTTCGGGTAAATGTGTTGGGAGGTTATTTGGATAGTATGGAACAGGATAAGACGTTTCTGGGAACAGAACCAATAGGAAAATTGTTGATGAAGCTGGCGGTTCCGACGGTTATCGCACAGCTGGTAAATATGTTGTACAACATCATAGACCGGGTTTATATCGGTCATATTCCGGGAGAGGGCAAAGCATGGCGCTGACCGGCGTGGGGTGTGCATGCCGCTGATCCTGATCATTGCGGCATTTGCGGCGCTGGTAGGATCTGGTGGTTCTCCGAGAGCATCTATTTACATGGGAAAAGGCGAGCACGATACGGCAGAAAAAATCCTGACAGGCTGTCTGAGTCTTCAGATCATCGTTTCCATTATTCTGACCGTGATCTTGCTGATCTGGAACGAAAAAATCTGTTACTCATGTTTGGTGCCAGTGAAAATACGATTTCTTATGCGACGGCATATATGAATATTTACGCGATTGGTACGATTTTTGTACAGATTACCCTTGGTATGAATACATTTATCACTGCCCAGGGAAAAGCCATCACAGGTATGATGACGGTTCTGATCGGAGCGGTTGCGAATATTATACTGGATCCGATTTTTATCTTCGGGATGCATATGGGAGTGCGCGGCGCAGCACTGGCAACCGTGATTTCACAGGCTTTGTCCTGCATCTGGGTGTTGTCTTTCCTCTCCGGGAAAAAGACGCCGCTTCGGATCAAAAAAGAAAATATTATGCCGGGACTTCAGCTGGTTCCGCCATGCGTGGCACTTGGTGCATCCATGTTTGTTATGCAGGCCAGTGAGAGTGTGATTTCCGTCTGCTTTAATTCATCGCTGCTAAAAAATATGGCGGAGATATTGCGGTGGGAGCCATGACCATCCTTACCAGCGTCATGCAGTTTGCCATGCTGCCCCTTCAGGGAATCGCCCAGGGGGCGCGACCGATCACCAGTTACAATTATGGTGCAAAAAAATTGTCCAGAGTAAAAGCAGAGTTACAAGATCCTGCTTTGTGTCTGTGTTATTTATTCCGTTGTTCTGTGGGCAATTATCATGGCATTTCCACAGGTATTTGCAAAATTGTTTACCACAGATGCTTTGCACTGATCGATTTTACGGCAAAGGCACTTCGGATTTACTGTCGTGTATTGTTTGTGTTCGGTATACAGATCGCCTCGCCAGATGACCTTTGTGTCCATAGGGAATGCACCGTGTTCCATTATCGTGGCAATCCTGCGGAAATTCATATTGCTGATTCCATTGATCTACATATTACCGCATGTTATGGAAAATAAAACCAATGCCGTGTATATGGCAGAACCGGTGGCTGACATCATAGCGGTGAGCTGTACGTTGATTCTGTTTATGGTACAGTTTTCGAAATCTTTGCGGCGTTTGACGGAATAGCTGGTTGTCGGATTTGGCTGAAATTTAATTTTTAATACGAAAACGAAGCATCCTGTCAGGACGCTAGACGCTCACTACCCTCGCTTCACGGTGTTTTCATCGCGCTCGTTCCCACGCCTGAAAAAGAGGTCGTTCCCACTCGCGCAAAAACTCGTGAAACTCAGTCGTTTGCTTAATCGCTTCCTCTGACAGGATGCTTCGTTTTCTGTATTTACACAGTGAAATTAAAAACAGTTTTCATCTTCCTGCTAAGTTTTGCAACGTAAAAATCTGCGTGCGAGTTCGCGGGAGGAGGCGGAGATAAGCGGCACGCAGTGCAGTGCGGCTGAAAATTTATGATAAACAAAACTTAAAAAGAACGCCAGGCAGGCAATCTTTCCACGGCAAGCGATTGTTAGCTGCAGAGGTAAGATTGATGACTGGCGTTTTTCAAATTAAATTTTCAGCTACACAAACAAGACTTTACTTGCGTTTCCGCAGAAACATCAGATCGCAATGACCACCACAATGAGAATCAGGAAAATATCCCAGAATCTCTGTGTCAGATTCAGATGAAGTGCTTCGATCGATCATACCGATAAAGATGACAAATGCACCGAGGATCAGCTGCAGCATGGAGCGTTGAACCAGTCCGGCTTCATTGCTGCCGCGGGACTGCAGAAGTCCGAAAATACCGTATACAAGGCAGAGAGCACCCAGAACCGGAAGTACATATATGGTGTCGATGGCATCAGTAAAAATAATGGCAAAGATAACTACGACGCCGATCCAGTGTGACATAAGTGCCCCAGTTAAAGGGATTCTTTTTTTTTTTCATAAGTATAAACCTTTCTGTTGATTTCTGTTACTAAGATGAAAAACGCTGCTTCAATGTGAAGCGACGTTTCTATATGGCTTTTTTTCACTACGAAGATAATTGTCGAAAATGATGTTGGTTTACGCCAGTCCCGGTGCAACAGTAAGGATGATGACAGCACAGAGGATTGTTCCAACTAATGTCATGATAACTGTCTGTAAGAACATCGGTAAGTATGCATCTTTGATCTTAACCTGAGCAAGTCCGGTTGT
>VOFJ01002279.1_pt1 | contig 16780 bp, 28 predicted proteins | sample 5384081 | NCBI WGS metagenome assembly VOFJ01 (sample SAMN12384729, study PRJNA508395) | human gut metagenome | isolation source: healthy gut I | host: Homo sapiens
ATCGTTCAGTTACGTATTGCTATGCGAGTTTCCCTGTAAATAAGGACTATCATTTAAATATTCGGATAAATCAAGAAACAGAGCTTCATTATCTTTGATTGACTGCCCATTTATACTTAGGACTTCCGTTTCGGGGCTAATTTCTTCTGCTATTGCATCATATAAGTCGTCACTTACAATCAAAGTACCAATGCTATTTGCAAATGAAATGGGATTATTTAAAGTAGTTGCGATGACTGTTACAGAAATTTCTTCATTACCTATAAGCAAAGGATAAACATTACCTGTTTCATCATTGTCTGAAGCTGGCTGGTATTTTACTAAAATACACTCACTATCGTGTAGCTCGCCAATTTGTTCCAAAGCCCCTTTTTTCCCTTGTGCTTCTAAGAGAGCCATATAGTTTGAATAAGAGATACATTCAAACCCTGCATTTCGCAGAATTTTTTTCGTTATCTGAATCACCTTTAGAGCTTCCTGCACTATATTCCAAAGGAACTTTGTTCGGAAGTAGATGTAACTTTATAAATATTCGTTTGCAGGAATGAAACATCATTTTTGGACGAATGCTCATTTACAATTTGTTTGATTGCATCTATTTCGCTTTCATTTTCAATTCTACATTCAATTTCTGACGGTGCCATACGTGACACAGCAGCTATTGGATAGTATAAAGATAAAGCCATAACGCTGGAGACGGTAAGCGTTGCATGGGATAACAGTGTAAGCATGATTAAAGTCTTAGAGTTTGAACGCATACGGTATATGAAATTTGGGGAAGTAATTATTTTTGTTTCTGTATAAAACTTCCGTTTGTTGTTTTTTTGCTTATGTGTACTACAAAAAGGAAGAAAGGATGAAATAAAAAAAGTATTGTTCCCCACAACTACGAGTACAAGTGTCAGCATGGCAATGGGGGTATAACCAATCGAAAACCAAACAGATTTATCTCCTCTGAGGATATCCAATGCAAGAACATACCCCAAAAATAATGCAAAGCAAAAGCCAACGATGGCAGGAACAGCATGAAATTTCATTTTTCGTTCAGCACTTTTTTCAAATCTAACTAATCCCATAAGCGATGTCTTGAAAAGAAACCTGCTGTTAGACAGCATCAATACAATCACGATAGCAAAAAATATAGCAAGCTGTTTTTGAAATGGCATTGACATTGAAAAAGGGTATTTTTGAATTATTGATAGATAAATCCAGTAACTTGGTTATGCCAAAAACAATGCCTTTATGAAAAAAACTACCGAGAAGTATTCTACTATAAACGTCCAAAACAAACCAGTAAATTCTCTGTTGTCAGCAATGACAACACTGTGGTTTTTCTATATCCTAATAATGCGTAAACACCAAGTTCTTTTGTTCGACGACGTAAAAAGAAACGGTTGGAATATGACATATAAAAAACAACAAAAGCCATTAGGAATACAGAAATTACGTTACACATCATTTCAACCCGCCCGTTACCAGATATCTTTTCAAGCATAATTGTATTCATTGAGAATGAAGTAAATGCAAAAAAGACAGTAATTACAAATGATACAGAAAGCAGGTAAAGGGCGTAAAATGAAAAATTTTTTTAGATTTTTTAAGTGCCATTGATAAATTATTCATAAATTTTGCCCCCTTATCTTTCCGTATCTAATTTGGCTACTTCCTGTGCAATGGTTTCATAGAATGTTCGTCTATCGGCATCCTGTTTAAGAAGTTCGCGTATAATGCTTCCGTCTTTGAAAATCAGAATACGGTTAGCAAAACTTGCGCAGCGTATGCATCATGTGTGACCATTAGTATAGTGGTATGCAATTCTTCATTTGCTTCTTTCAAAGTTTTTAATAACTCGGTAGCAGAGTTTGAGTCCAATGCTCCTGTCGGTTCATCAGCAAATAAAATACTTGGCTGTTTTACAATGGCTCTTGCCGCCGATGCTCGTTGTCTCTGCCCGCCAGACAGCTCGTTTGGATATTTGTCTAACTGAGAGGCAATGCCAAAAGCGTTCTGCTAAACTTCGCACCATTTTTTCGATTTTTTATGCGGAAGCTTTTGTAAAGTGAGTGGGACAGAGATGTTTTCTCGGATGGTAAGGCTGTCAAGTAAAAAGTATTCCTGAAATATAAATCCAAGATTATCCCTGCGGAAATCCGCGGAACCTGTGTCGCTCAGTTGTTTTAAATTAACACCATTGATTACAATGCTGCCACTTGTAGGGGTATCAATAGTGGAAAGAACATTAAGCAATGTAGTCTTTCCAGAGCCAGAAGCACCCATAATAGCGATAAATTCACTTTCTGCTACATTGAAAGATACTTTATTTAGGCTTGGACGTTGCCCTTTAGCATAGATTTTTGTTACTTCATTTGCTTCTAATAATGTTGCCATATTTTAATCTCCTTTTCGTTTGATAGTTTCATTGTACTTTTTCTGCTTAAAAAGCGAATGAGTAAATCAGGCAATTTTTTAATCGTATTGTCTGTTGGTGTGATAAAGGAGATAAAATCTATGATTTATGATGAATGGGTGTTTCACGATGTGGAACATATTTATTTGCAACTTATAAAAAAATAAGGTGTGCGATTTATAGTGGACAACTTTCAGCAGGCGAAAAAATCCCATCTGTTCGAGAAATGGTAAAGAAGCGAGAGGATACTGCAAAGGTACTTTGTTTTTCTTACTTCGGTAATATGTTTGCATTAGGATTTTCCAAAGATGAAGCAGAAAATATCCGATCAGAAGATGCCGGAGAAACCAAAGACCAAGCGTCAGGAAGCAAGTTTATAAAGTTTTATGGAAAGAGCAGGTAGCAATCTATCTGCTTTTTTTCCTGTTATGTGGTTATCGTAAGCCGAGAAGGTTAAGTGACGAACAAAGGGAACAGGCAAGGTTACGGATGGAGAAAATCAATTCAGATGATAATTGTCGGGAAGATTAGAGTCCAGTCGCAACATTCAGAAGTCCAGTCACAACATTTCCGAATTTAAAAGAAAGAAATCTGCCGATAATATAAATGAACAATAGATGATGTTATCCATATTTGATAATGAGCCATGAAAATGAGGTGGAACAGTTGAACATAGCAATTTGCGATGATGAGGAAAATATACGCATTTACATACGCAAGCTGATACAGAAGCAGGAAACTTTTTGTAAGATAACAGAGTTTTCATCGGGCAAGGAATTATTGGAGTTTCAGGATGAGACAAATGCAGAAGAAATAGACATACTTTTTTCTGGATATCTCTATGGGAGATGAGGATGGAATGACTGTGGCAAAGCAGCTCAGGAGCCAGATGGAAAGCAATTTTGAGCAGGTTTTTGCACAGACCATACGGGAGTATCAATATTTGATGGCAAAGAAAAAGGAAAAACCAAAAGAAGTATTAGTTCGGAATGGAAATAGAACAAGAAGTGTTTCAGCAGATGATATTTACTATATTGAAAGCAGTAATCGAAAAGTGACCTTGTATTTGCGGCATGAAAAAATTGAATATTATGACAAGATCAGCTCACTGGAAAGCGAGCTTAAGCCGGATTTTTTCCGTAGACACAAAGGGTATCTGGTTAACATAAAATATGTGGAACGATATGACCGGACAGAGGTGAAAATGAGAAACGGGGGGACAGTCTGCTGATATCCAAGTATAAATATCAGGACTTTGTAAAGCGTTATTTCGAATACATTTCGGAGGAAAGATAATTGAGTCAGGTTACATATGAAATCATTCGCAAGCTTTTTGAAATCTATCCTATTATTCTGCAAATCGTTCTTTTTCTGGTATTGTGGAATGTATTTTTTCGGTGGGAGAAAGGGATATGGATTGTTGCAGGAATATTGGCAGTGATGAATATCTGCATGGGGCTATGGCTGGAAAAGCCGGGGGGTAATACGATATATAATGTCCGCTGTCATTGTGTTGGGATATTGTTTTTGCAAGTACCAAAAAAACATTTGAAAAGGCGGTATTCATACTGCTGCTGTTTTTACAATTTTCATGCGTTAAGTTATTTGATTGCAGACAGTATTTATCAATGTACAGTGGAGAGCATATTTAGAGGGTTGGATGTTCTGAGTGAGGAATATATATTTCGGGTTTATCTGGGTATGGCGATAGGTATGGGCATCCTGCTTTTATCGTACACGTTGGTATTACTGATTATGACAGGTGTCGTGATAAAAATCGTAAAGAAACCGTTTATGCTGAGATGGCAGGAAACGATATTCCTTTCAGTACTGAATATTGTAGGGAGTATGATTGTAGGAATAAGCGTAGACCTTTCCGTAGTGCAAATCGAGGGTGGAGTTTTTCTGTTGTATGATGACAAGCAGGAAATGTTGTGGAAATTACCGATAATTGCGGTTCTTATCTATGTGGGGGGAAATTTCGGCAATATACATCTACCAGAATTACAGGAAGCTTCAAAAAGAACGGCAGAAACATTTTGTGGAAGAACAACAGGTCAAAAGCCATGAAGCAGAGACTGGAAGAAGCAGAGAACTTCTACGGGAGCATTCGCAGAGTAAGGCATGAGATGAAAAACCATATGACAAATATAAAAGGGCTGGTGGCAAGTGAGAAATATGATGAAGTAGAGAATTATATCGAAAAACTGGATGAAACCATACAGACTATGGACTATAAATTCAATACAGGAAATGCGGTCACAGATGTGATTATCAATGATAAATACCAGAAAGCGGAAAAATGCAGGTATTTCGTTTCAAGTAAAATTTAACTTGGGGAAACAGACACAATTTCTGCATTTGATATAGGTATCATTCTGAATAACCTTTTAGACAATGCCATAGAAGCCTGCGAGAAACTGGAGCAGGAACAGCGATATATCAATCTGACTTTAAAGAAAAAGAATCATTTCCTACTGATTGAAGTGGAAAACAGCTTTGATGGGAAAGTGATATGGGAAGATGGAGGTATCGTCCCGATGACAACGAAACAGAGCGATCTGCCGGATATCTTGATGGAGCATGGAATAGGGTTAAAAAATGTAAAGAATGTGGCAGACCATTATCTTGGAGATATGGATATCAAAATAAAAAACGATGTGTTTAAAGTCACAGTAATCTTTGCAAGCAGAAGGAAATAAAATAAAAAATATGAAAAAAGGAAGGAGAATGTAGTAATGGATGTAGGTTCAGTTTATGGCAGTTATTATGAAACAGCAAAGAGTTACATGGGTTTGAGGAAGGAGGAAAAACAAGCGGGATCTGCGGAAAAGGTCACAGACAAAAGTCAGGTTTCCTCGGAAGATATGACCTTGGAGGAATACAAGGAGTATTTTAATGAAAAAAAGATGTGTGGCTTGTATACCCACCCTTCGCAGAGAGGCATGAATTGGGTGATTGACATAACGGATGCGGCTTATAAGAGGATGCAGTCATACCCGGAATATGAGAAGTAGATTCTGGATGCGTTGGCGAAGAACAAGGCTGTTGATTTCGGGGAAATATCCCGGTGGTTGCGTATACTCATATAGATGACTTACGCACATATGAGAAATGTTACGGCTATACGCAGGGCATGAAGGAGAATGACGGTTATTCCGGGAGTTCCTCCGCAAAGGGAACTGATGCCGGACGGCAGAAAAAGGCAAGGCAGAAGGAACTGCTGGAAGAATATTTGGAAAAGCGGGCGCAGGCTAAGAAACAGCAGACTGGAAATGTTAAATAAAAAAATTGCAAAGATGGAACTGGAAAGAAGTAGACAGACTCAGTCATGGAACAGTGAGAGGCAGATGGCAAAGGCTTCCAATGCTTATGATGCAAATATTATGATGGAAGCAGAGCTTGTGAAGAACATAACCAAAGGAGAAAACAATGGAAATTTCAAATAATCAATCTTATTATATCAATCCGAATACCAGACAATTCACATCAAATGTGAAAAATACAGCAATAAAGGACAGGGAGGTCTTCAATGGTTCGATGCAGAATCTGTTAAATCCCATAGAGGATTTGGTATAGGTGCTCAAAACGCCGATTAAGCTGGGTAGATAGTTCTTCTCTAAACAGGCTGAGCAATTCCGTCAATATTGCATCCGACATGCGCATCGCTGTAAACGACGGTTACATATTGAAGGTAAAGCAACAGGGTGTGGAGGTTTCCGGCGGTAATGATCCTTATGATACAGAGGCATATATGAAAGCGCAGAAGATGGCGGGTTCGCTGTCTACGCTGTTGCGGAATGCTTGTGGGAATATGCACACAGTAGCATATTCTCAGGAGGAGTATGCCAGATGGACAGAAGGTGTATCCGATGTGATGGGGTATCTCGGCATAGATTATAGCTTTTACAGATGAACGAATAAATGACCTAATGTTGGAGTGGTCAACAGATGAAGATTTTTGGGTGCGCCGAATTGCTATTGACCACCAGCTTTGTAGGAAAGAGCGAACAAATACGGAATTGCTTGAAAAAAAATATTAGTGAATAACTTTGGCAGTTCAGAGTTCTTTATCAACAAAGCCATCGGTTGGAGTCTGAGAGAGATTATTCTAAGACAAATCAGGATTGGGTAAGAAATTTTGTTGAAACTCATAAAGACAAGATGGATAAATTGAGTATCAGAGAAGCAAGCAAATATTTATAAGTCAAATGGGAAACACAAAATTGGGTTTTATGAATGTCCCTAATGGTGATGCAATAGCATTTGATATGAAAGAGAGTGAAATAAATCCGTCTGTGGTATATCTTAGCCATGACGATGGTGAAGGACATGGATATATACTGGGTAAAGATTTTAATACTTATTTAGAACAATTGTTATTGGTAGGAGCATGTGGCAATGAGGATTGGCAGATGTTACCGTTTTGCTTGGATGCGCAATCAGGAATTGTATCAGATTGTGAAAATGCAAAGGAGTATCGAAAAACTTATAGGGTTACAGATATAGTAAGAGGCACGCCAAAATTTCAGGTTTCGTTCCATTCTGTAAAGAAAAATGAATAAATGTCGATAAATATTATGAGCTAAGGATGGCGTCTGTTTTTCAAGGGATTGAATGTGAAAATAGACGCTGTTTCTGTTTGGATTGGAGGTTATATTATGAGAATACAAGCGGCAAATACATTTTATACAGGTACTTACTCTGTTTTGAATACGAAGTCATCATTTCCATATGCTGTGAAAGTTGAAGGTTACGGAAATACAAGAAACCAAAGGAGTTTATTTCAGTTTGCACATGTGACAATAACAGAACATATGGTAAATGCAAAATATGGTACAAAGATTACAAATGGTCCGAGAGTACAGATGCAGACAGCAGGTAGTAAGAAAAATAAGATTGGACTGAGGTTTCCAAAGAACAGTTGGCAGAAGTAAAACTACCGGCATCATTTGATAAATTGAAAGAACAAAATTTTATTTTTATCATGGAGAAAACATATCGGATTATGAACTAGTGCAAACTGCAGTAGCATTGGGGAAAATGGAATTACCAACAGATGAGAAAAAGTGTATCCCAGACAGAGTTGCAATGGATGCATTTGAAGGAAGTGCTTGTCAGAGACCAGGCGGCTCCAAAAACTCATGGTCAAATACATTGTATTCGGAAGATGGAAAAATATACCTTTACAAAGACTGAAAGCGGAAGATGGCAGATGCATTTGATTGATGATGCTGCCATAGGTGCATCTTTGGAAGATATAGCAAATTGGATGATGAGCGGCACGCCCAATAGAAATATTGAGACACGCTACCTAAATTATCTTCATACTGTTGATCCGGATTTATATAATGTGGCGATGCGAATAGGTTCCGAGGTTCGTTCTTATGGTTTTATGGAGGATTTACATCAGCAGGGAGTATTAAGTGATAGTCAAAATCAGTATGATATGAGTCTGTTGGGTATGTTATTCGGTAAAGATGCGGATAGTATGCGTATGATATTGAATGGGTGTAAAGTCTGGTAATTTTTGGAATTATTGGATTTGTATAGCCCGGATGGAGCAAAATCGTTGGATAAGCTTCGGGAACAGCAATATAAGCACGGTGGAATTGTTTAATATAGCGAGTTTTATGACAGGATATGAAAAGCAATTAATTCTCGAAGTAGAAGAGTGTGAAACACTAATGTAGCAACGGAGGTAAAGACAAACAGCAAGGACAAAGTGCAGGAATATTATGAGAAACTGTGTAAAAAGTTCCCGGAGATTACTTTTAATACGGGTAGCAGTCTTATGAGTGGAAATGAAAATAAAGTGGTAATAAATCTTTCTAGCGAATGTCTAAAGAAAATGGCAAATGATCCGGAATTTGCCAAGAAAGTAGAGTTTAATTTAACTGGTGCAGTACCGGGACAGAATAGAATGCTTGCACAAAGCCAAAGCTGATAATGCAGTGATACATGGTGTTACAACTGTAATAGATGCCGATGGGAATGCTTCTGTTACTTGCGGAGGTATGACAAGAACCAGTGGTTCAAAACAAAATTCAACTACATTGAATGCGGAAAAGAAAGAAAAAGAAAGATTATAGAAAAAGCGTGAGGAGAAGTGCCCATCCATTCGCTGTCGCGCTTGGCCAGGTAATCGTTGACGGTAACAACATGCACGCCCTCGCCGGTCAGGGCGTTGAGGTAGGCGGGCAGGGTGGCCACCAGCGTTTTGCCTTCGCCGGTCTGCATCTCGGCGATGTCGCCGCGGTGCAGGGGCGATGCCTCCCGTGACCTGCACGGGGGTAATGCTTCATGCCCAGCACACGCCAAGCAGCCTCACGGCAGACGGCAAAAGCATCCGGCAGGATCTCATCCAGCGTGGAGCCAGCAGCCAGTTTTTCTTTCAAGGCCGGGGTCTGGGCCTGCAGCTCAGGATCGGACATGGCCTGATACTTGGGCTCCAGTGCCAGCACCTGCTTGGTCAGGGGGGTTGATCTTTTTCAGCTCTCGGTCGGAGAAGCTGCCAAAGAGTTTTTCAGCAAGGGACATTGATCACACCTCATCTATCAAAAATCCGGGCAGAAGCCTGCCCGCGCGGAAAACTAACATACAGATATATGATACACCAAACCCGCAGAGCCGTCAAATCCAACTCCCTGTTTTTCCGGTGTTTTGAATGAACTTTCTGTAAAATCATTCCCATCGGCGTCTCTTTGCCGCATTTTTTCCAAAAACAAAACAGCGCCCGTACTCTTTGCAAATCGCGGACGCTGTCGGTTTTTGTCTTCTGTTTTTTTAAAGGGTTTCCAGCACCCCGGCAGCTGGCTGATGTCGTCGATGACATGGGCGCACACGGCCTCCAGCCGGGCGCGGGACTGGTGCCCGCCGGTGTACAGCACACAAGTTGCACCGATGGCCGCAGCCACCGCGGCATCGTGGTCGGTGTCGCCGACCATCACACAGGCCGCCGGGTCGATGCCGGTGCGGCGCAGATAGTCGGTGCCAAGCTGCACCTTGCTCACGCCGTAGATGTCCGCAAGGCCGAGCAACTCGGTAAAAAGCCCTGCAGACCCCGCGCGGATACCTGCTCGATCAGGTAATCACGGCGGGAGGCGAGGAAAGCACAGCCTGCTGCCAGCCCATGCGGGCCAGCGTTTGCAGGGTGTCAACGGCGTGTGCCGTTACAGCGCAGCCGGGCACACCGGCGTTGTAATGCTCCATAAAGCGGGCGGCAAGTTCCGGGTAGGGGTGCCGCGCAAAATCGAATCCGGCACAGCGGTAGTAGTCCTCGATGGGAAAGCCGAACAGCTCCCGATAGGCTGCCAGATCGTACCGCTGGGGGTAGCCGTGGGTCTCCAGCATCCAGTTCAGGCATTCGTGGGTAAAATCCACATCGTCCATCAGGGTACCGTTCCAGTCCCAGAAGATCATACCGTTTGGCTGCATGGAAACCTCCTTGCGTTATTCCGTCACAAACACCTTGCGCAGCGCGGCGTTGCTCTCGATCAGCTTTATCAGCACAACGCCCAGCACCGTGCAGCTGATCAGCTCGCCGATGCCAACCGAGATGCCGTTGGTGATGCAGGCCAGCCAGATGGGGGCGCTGGACGTGGGGTCCGGGAACATCACGGCGATCTCAATACCGATAATCACCGCGTTGAAAAGCACCGGGGGCAGGCTGGCGGCAATGGCCAGACCCTTGAAGCGCACATTGCGCAGCTTGTAGGTGACAAGGCAGGCCAGCAGGGTAGCCAGTGTGCCAAAGATCACATCCACGATGGTGGAGCCCAGCAGGTTTGCCAGGAAGCAGCCCAGCACCACGCCTACGATGTACTCGGCACCGAACACGGGCAGCAGGCACAGAGCCTCGGCCACACGCACCTGCACAGCACCATAGGAAAGGGGCTGCAGTGCCAGACACAGCACCACATAGATGGCTGCCACTACACCGCAGTGCACCAGCTTACGGACGGAAGAATTCTGATTCATGATAATACTCCAGCGGTTTGATTTTGACCGCACAGGAACCGCCAGCTCCTGTGGGTTTTGCCCAGCGCCGCTCGAGTGGCACCGGGGAGCCTAAAATCCTAAGTTGCTCTTTGGGCTGAACTGCGCCCAAAGGCACAGCAAAGAGAATTATAGCATAAAAATGATGAGAATGCAACAAAAAGCCCTCTCCGCTTCGCTTTGCTCAGCACCTCTCCCAAAGGGAGAGGAAGACTTGGCTCCCTCTTTGGGGGAGCTGTCGAGCATTTGCGAGACTGAGGGGCGTATTTTTAGTCTCTTGCGTGGCCCACATAGACCAGCGCAAGGGTGTCGGGGCCGGTATTGGCCGAAACGACGCCGCCCAGCGTAAAGGTGGTAAGCGGGTCTTTGCCAAAGGCTTTCTTGCAGGCTTTTTCCAGCTCAGCGGCCTGGGGGATGGAGGTGTGGCCGATCATATAATCGAAGTCTTCCACATCCCGTCGGCGCGCTTCTTGCACAGCTCAATCATCGCAGGCACCACTTTGTCGTCGCCGCGCACTTGTCCCCTCCACCTTGGTCTTGCCGTCGATGAGGGTGATGATGGGCCGGATGCCCATAAGCTCGCCCATGACAGCGGCGGCGGCGGAAATACCGGTCCGCTCTTCTTCATCTGCTTGAGGCTGTAGGGTCCCAGGATGACCTCCATCCGGTTCATCTTGTCCTCAAACTCGTGGATGACCATGGGGATCTCCGCGCCGTTCTGCAGCTTACGGGCCATCTCGCACAGGTACCAGCCGAAGGGCATAGAGTAGGTGTGGGGGTCGATGAGGTGAATCTTCAGGTGGTGCTCCGGGCGCTCCTCCCGCAGCATTCCCTGTGCCATCACGGCGTTGTTGTAGGTGGAGGAGCCAGACTTGTTGATGGGCACATGGATCACATCGGTATAGCCCTCGTCAACGTACTGGCAGTATTTTTCGCAGAACTGGATGGGTGTGATGGCGGCGGTGGAGGGGACGCCCTTGGCCGCGCGCATCTTGGCGTAAAACTCTTCGTTGGAGCAGCTTTCACGCTCCACGTAGTCCACATCGTCCAGCAGGATGTGGAAAGCCCATAATGTCGATGCCGTATTTCTCGGCCAGCTCCTGCGGGATGTCGCAGGAGGAGTCGGTCAAAATCGCGATTTTGCTCATAGTGTTCCTCATTTCCATTCGTAGTCTCGCAGGTGGCCGTGGTCCAGCAGCTCAGGGAAGTCCCACTGGCGCAGGACCTCATATACGCCCACGGCGACGCTGTTGGAAAGGTTCAGGCTGCGGCAGGTGTCCCGCATGGGCATCCGAATGCAGTGCTCCTGATCGGCTGCCAGCAGCGCTTCCGGCAGACCGGCATCTTCCCGCCCGAAGACGAGGTAAGCCCCGTCCGGGTAAGCGATGTCGGTGTAGCGCCGGGGCGCCTTTGGTGGTGAAGTAATAGAACGGGCCTTCGTTCTTGGCAAAGAAGTCATCCAGACTGTCGTAATAGCTGATGTCCAGATAGTGCCAGTAATCCAGCCCGGCGCGCTTCAGCTTCTTGTCGTCTATGGCAAAGCCCATGGGGCCCACCAGATGCAGCCGACAGGCCGTACACGCGCAGGTACGGGCTACGTTGCCGGTGTTCTGAGGGATGCGGGGTTCCACAAGGACGATGTTCAAAGTTGGTTTTTCACTCATCTGCGGTCCTCCGTTAAAAGTCCCGGGCGGGCACAGGCGGGGCAGCAGCGGCTCGAACCAGACGCCGAAGCGGGTGTCCTGGTCGCGGGCGTTTTCTGGATGGCCAGCGCCACGAACTCTGCCGCGTTGTCTGCCGCCGCGCTCAGGGCGTTGCCCTGGATGAGCGAGCCGATGAGCACCGCACCGTAGAGGTCGCCCGTGCCGGGGAAGCTGCGGGCAATATGCAGCTTCTTGACCACGAAGCGGTCAGAGCGGCCTGCCGGCGCAGGCGATGTACTTGTCCAGCTGCAGGCCGGTGACCACGGCACTGGGGGCCAGAGCCGTCAGCTCGTCGGCCAGTGCCTGGGCGGCGGCGTCATCCAGCGGATCATCCACGGGGTACGCTGCAGCAAAAGCTGCGCCTCGGTGGTAGTTGGGCAGGATCAGGTTGGCCGACCGGCACAGCTGCCGGATGCGGCTGATGAGTTCCGGGGTCACGGTAGCGTAAGCCCTTGCCGTTGTCGCCCATCACGGGGTCTACCACCTTATAGGCCGAGGGCCAGAGGTCAAAGGCCTTTTCGGCCAGTGCCACCTGCGCTTCGCCGCCCAGGTAGCCGGTATAAATGCAGTCAAAATCCAGGCCCAGTGCATGATAATGCTCCAGAGCGGCGGCGCCGTAGGCACCGCCGTCCAGACGGGCCGGGGTGCCCAGCCCGCCCGTGTGGGTGGAAAGCACCACCGTGGGCAGCGCCACGGGCTGAATGCCCATGACCGACAGCACCGGCAGGATCACTGCAAGGCTGCACCGCCCCACACCGGACAGGTCGTGGATACAAAGAACTTTTTTGGTTCAGTCGGTTTCAACAAGAAAGTGGCCTCCTTCGCGCCATCGAACGGGCCCATAGCAAGCCCAGCTTATCAGCATACGATACAGTATACCACATTTTGCGGGACAAAAAAAGCGTATAGTGGATTCATTTGGCGGAAATAATATCCTCAGCGGCCAAAAATGCAGGGAACGAAAGGAGAAATTTTTATGAGAAATGAACACAGACAGTCTTCGGGCAGTGGTTTGCTTCTGGGCATGGCGGCGGGCGCAGCGCTGGGTGCTGCCGGGATGATGGCCATGAACCAGAATCCGCGGCAGGTCAAGCGCACGGCCCGCAAGCTGGCCAAGGGCGCGGAACACGCCGTGACCCAGCTGGATGACATGGTCAGCGACTTCGTGGAACGGAAGATGGACCTGTAACACCGAAACGAAAAACCTCCCTGTCCGCGTATTGTGCGGGCGGGAGGTTTTGGATGCGGAGCCTTACTTTTGTTCCAGATGCACATCCGGGCGGTGGTGTTCAGCTCGCCGAGGAGGGACATATCCATCTGGATGTTGCAGGTGACGGTGATGGATCTGTTCACGTCGCTGCCGGTGAGGACCGAGGCGGGCAGGTTCTTGATGGTGAGCACGGCGGTGCCCTTTTTCAAAATCGCCGGTCAGGGTGCCGTCGTAGGTCACATCGCCGATGGTCAGGCCGGACAGCGAGCCGGTGACGCCCATCTTGGACACCTGCTTCACCGGCAGGGTCAGGGGTATAGGTGCCGTTGGCTTGGCGGGTGAGGGTGGCGGTGCGGTCGGAGTCCACGCCGGTGTTGGCCATGGCCTCCTTATCGGATCTTTCCTTCCAGAATTTGACGCCGACGGTCTGGCTGGCCGCTGCACCGGCCCCGATGGCCAGCACGCACAGCAGCACCAGCGAGAGCAGCGCTGCGCCGGAACGTTTCAGGAATTTCGTCATAAAAGATCAGCCTTTCTATGCCGCAAAGAGCGGCAATTTCGCCGGGGCAGCAGGGCGGCACCGGTTTGCCACCGCTAAGATAACATAAGCAGCGGGAAATGTCAACTGGAAGAAAGAAGCCGCGTGCCCGACTCCCTCAGTCACGGCACCCCTCAGAGAGGGGCCTTAGCGCAACGGCAAGCGGTGACGAAAGAGTGAAGCAGCGGCTTCTCTTACTTATAGGGGCTCTTACAGTTCAAAATTGGGGTCGTCCTTCAGGACGTGGATCTCGCTCATATAGGGGGCTCTGTTCGGGGTCGGCGAAGGGAGCGTCCTTGACGTACTTGTTGAGCTGGACGGCGGTACGGGCCGGGTCGGCGATGGTGCCGGCGCCGGCCACGCAGCCGCCGGGGCAGCCCATGCCCTCCAGCAGATAGCCGTTGCGCTTTCCGGCCTTGGCCATCAGCAGCATCTTCTTGCACTCGGCCAGACCCTGTGCGGACGCGATCTTGACGTCCATATCGGGGTGCCACTCCTTGATCTTGTCGGCGACGGCCTTGGCGACGCCGCCGGACTGGGCAAAGCCGCGGCCCGCTGCGGAAGCGGAGCAGAGAGCGGCCTCGTTCTCATCCACTTCCAGCAGATCGATGTCCAGATCCTTGCCCTCCATGATACCGGCCCAGCTCCTCAAAGGTCAGGACGAAATCGACGTCGCTGCGGACGGTGCGGCGGGAAGCTTCCAGCTTCTTGGCGGCGCAGGGTCCGATGAAGCACATGCGGGCGGTGGGGTCTTTCTGCTTCATCATGCGGGCGGTGCACACCATGGGGGTCAGGGCCATGGAGATGTTCTTGGCCAGAGCAGGGGGGGAAGGCGGTCTTTGCCATCATGCTCCAGGCCGGGCAGCAGGAGGTTGCCATAAAGTTCAGCTTGCCGGGCACTTCTTCCAGGAAGTCGTGGGCCTCGTCCACCGTGCACAGGTCAGCACCAATGGCGACCTCGACCACGTCGTGGAAGCCCACAGCTTTCAGCGCAGCTTTGAGCTTGCCGGTGGAGGCCAGGCCCGGGAACTGGTTGATGAAGGCGGGAGCGACGAGGGCGTAGATGCGGTCGCCGCGGTTGAAGCCCTGGATCAGCTGATAGATCTGGCCCTTGTCGGCAATGGCGCCGAAGGGGCAGTTGACCGAGACACTGACCGCAGGAAACGCACTTGCTGTAATCGATCTCGGCGCGGCCCAGCTCATCGGAGTGGATGGCACCCATGCCGCAGGCAGCGGCGCAGGGACGCTCGGTCTTGACGATGGCGTTGTAGGGGCAGACAGCCGACGCAGCGGCCACACTTGATGCACTTTTCCTGGTCGATGGTGGAACGGCCGCTCTCCCAGGTGATGGCCTTCTTGGGGCAGACTTCCATACAGGGGTGTGCGAGGCAGCCCTGGCACAGGTCGGAAACCTTGACCAGCTTCTCGGGGCAGCGGTTGCAGGCGAACTTGATCACATTCACCAGCGGGGATCATAGTACTTATCGGCAATGGAAGCATCCTCCAGGCCGGAGACCACACTGTTGTGCTCATCCATGCGGCGGGTGGGCAGGCCCATGGCCAGACGGACACGCTCCTCGACGATGGCGCGCTCCAGGAAGATGTCCTTGCGCAGCTTGCCTTCCTCACCGGGGATGATGGGTGTAAGGGATCTTGCGCATCAGGTGGTTGGCCTGCTCGCCCTTGACGTTGGCGTAAGCCATGCGGGCAACCTCGGTAAACACCTGACGGCGGATCTGAATGACTGTGGTATTGATTCCTCGAAAACTCATTCCAATCTCTCCTTGTTCAGAAACAGAAAACATCCTGCTGCCGCACTGGACTGCGGCAGACGGAATTTGCTTTGCTCCGGGCCGGCTGGTACCGCACCGCTGCAACCGGCGCTCCGTCCCAGATATCCAATTTCATTTTAACATAAACGGGCCTGCGTGAAAAGAGAAAATCTCAAATATGTTAAAGAATTAGCAAATAGTACAGGACGCACAAGAATTAACGAACTTTTTTAGCAGAGTGCTGCACGGACGCGCTCGCCATCGTACTCGCCCAGCCTGACGTGAACGATCTCGCCGCTCTTGTGGCCGGGGGCAGAGACCACCACCGGGATGTACAGCCGGGTGTAGCCTGTGAACAGCGTCTCGGAGGAGGGGTGTTTCCAGCAGGACCTCGTCCTCGGTGCCGACATGAGCGGCCAGCACCTCCCGGCGGACCTCCTCGGCCAGCGCGTTCATCTCGCGGCTGCGGGCCTGCTTCTCCCGCTCATGCACCTGCGCCGGAAAATCATAGGCGGGGGTGCCGCTGCGGCGGGAGTAGGGGGAACACATGGACCTTCAGGGAAGCCGATCTTCTTGAGGAAGGCACAGCTTTCCTCAAAGTCGGCCTGGGTCTCACCGGGGAAGCCGCAGATGCAGTCGGTGGTAAAGCTGACAGGGCGCTCCCCCCATAGGCGGCGCGGATCTGATCCACCACCTGGGCGTACTGCTCCGCGGTGTACACCCGGCGCATCCGGCGCAGGGTGGAGGTGCAGCCGCTCTGCAGGCTGAGGTGGAACTGGGGGCAGAGCTTTTTCCACCGCTGCCAGCCGGGTGATGAACTCCGGGGTCAGCATGTCGGGGTCAGGCTGCCCAGGCGGATCCGCTCGATGCCCTCCACCTGAGGCGCATTTTTCCACCAGCTCCACCAGATTGGATTCCCGGTGTCAGACCGTAGCTGGGCGGGAAATGGCGCTGAGCACGACCTCGCGGTAGCCGGGGCGGCCAGCTGGCGACTCGCTTCCAGGATGCTGTCTTCAGCGCGGCTGCACGCACCGGGCCGCAGGCGCGGGGGATGACACCCAGTAGGCACACTGGCGGTTGACCGTCTCCACCTTGATAAAGGCACGGGTGTGGGTTTCGAACCGCTCCACGGGCAGCCTCAAACAACTCGCC
>VOFJ01001376.1_pt1 | contig 16751 bp, 36 predicted proteins | sample 5384081 | NCBI WGS metagenome assembly VOFJ01 (sample SAMN12384729, study PRJNA508395) | human gut metagenome | isolation source: healthy gut I | host: Homo sapiens
CTCTTCGTTCGGTTACGTATTGCTTGCTGCTTTGCGGTGATTTCTTTTTCCTTCACCATGCGCTTGCGGTGGTTATCATATTCCACGGCAGTGCGCGTAGCGGTATCCCGCCATTTAAGCAATTTCACTCTTCAGGGAAAGTTCCTGCACCCTTCTCTCCTCGGCAGGGAGCATCACTGCGCATTCCTGCACCTCCAGCTCTTCCGCTTCCGCGTTTTCTCTTTCTCTTCAATACCATGCGGGCAATGCAAAATGCTTTACCGGATGCATCGGCGGCCTGCTAAGACATGGATGACGTTTGACGCGTAATGGACCGCACCTGATGCAACCCTTCTACGCATAAAGAAATGCCTTCCGCCCGGCCTAAGCTCCGGAAATATCCACCGAAAGCAGCCGGCAAGTTTTCTCAGATCTGTCCGGCAGTTCCACCACTTTCAGCCGGGAGGATTCCTGCGCAGCAGGCTGATGGAGGAATCGGGAATGTCCAGCCATGCGGACAGGAAAGGACGACGACCTTGTTCGCCTTTCCCTCCACGGGAGGCGCGGCAATGCGCAGCTTCAGCGCGCAGTAGGCACGAGGATCTTCACTCCCATCCGGCACTCGCTCTTCTTCGCGTGGGGAATAGCACCAGAGCCAGTTTCCATACCGTTTCCATGCCGGACTTCCGTGCTGCCTGGCACCAGATCCCCCATACCTGATTCAGGGAATATTCCTAGTTGAGGCATTCAAATCGGTAAACATTCGATTGAAGATGCCTGTACAGCTTTTTCAAGATTTTCCATCATCAAAGTGGTTTTCCACGGTATAAGAAAAAGGACGATCGAAGATGTAAAAATGTATTTTTGTGAAACAATCCCAAAGACTGTCTTTGCGAAAGGCACCGGATTAAGATTCCGACGCTTGGATGGGTAAGGCTGAAAAGAGAAAGGTTACATCCAACATCTAAGGATGGATACATAATCCAAAAGCAGAACTATTCAAATGGAACTGTCTATAGAAATATTAATAAAACTTAGCACGAATAGAAAACTTGAAAACAATTAAGGCAGGCATGAAACTCTCCCAATAAATATGAGAACTTAAAGAAAGGAGAGCCACTCAAAGAGCAAATATACATGAAACAAAAGCTTAAAGTACAGAAGCTTCATCAGCGTCTGGAAGAAAATATTCGTACAGATTATATCAATAGAACTGATATCTGAGATTGCAAAACCAAGCCGTCTCATATAACGATTGAGGATCTGAACATATCGGGATGATGAAAGAACCGGCATCTCTCAAAAGCAGTTGCGTCCCAGAAATTTTACAATTTCGCACAAAACTGAAGACAAAATGTGAGAATTTGGATTGGAATTACGGATAGTCAGCAGATGGTATCCTTCTTCAAAGAATCTGTCACTTCTTGCGGACACATCAGACCTGAAACTTTCAGACAGGAGTCTACAAATGCATGCGGTTATACGGAAGACAGGAGATTTCAATGCGACACTGAATCTGAGAGATGCAGAAACTTACGAAATTGCATGATCCTGAAGCAATGGCATGTACCGAAGAGCTATTTCAGAATTTACGACTGTAAGGTGTACTTAGGATCTGTGAGTAGAGATAACTCCGGTTGCTCAAAAACATACACACGAAGAAACAGTAGTGGTATTCGAGGAGAAGCCACATTATCTCAATGTAGTATATTTAATCACATTTTGAGTGGCAGGCATCATGAAAAAAACACAACATAATTCCGGCACCAACCTTTTTCTCATGGAAATGATCCTGAAAACTCTTTTCCCTGTCCCTTTCCTCTCTTTGCCTGTATTCAGATTTTTGCGGCGGCCAGGAAAAACCATATTCAGGCAGAACAGTGGAACAGATCAGGCACTCACTACTTCCCGCCGAGGGAAGCACTGGAGAATACCGATGGTTCTCAGCAGAACTGTCCCTTCTTCCAGGCGGCATCAAAAAGAGGACAATCTGATCTGGTATTATGGCGGCAGTTTCGTTTCAGTTGGTATCAGCAACTTATAAACAGCGTGGTTCCCTGGCTGCCGTGATCCCGTGTAATCGCCTTCCGGCTGCCGGATCCTGCAGAGCTTTCCATTCCGGAGGGATGTGATGAACATCTCCGATTATACCGTGGTATGGTCCTTGTTACCGGTTCTGCCGGAAGCGGTAAATCCACCACCATGGCCTGCCTGATCGACCGGATTAACCATACCCGGGAAGGCCCATCATCACCCTGGAGGATCCTCTGGAATATCCACCGCCATGATCGCTGCATTGTCAGCCAGCGAGAGATCTGCTCCGACACCGAAAGCCATCTGACTCTTCGTGCCACACTCGCCAGAGCCCCGATGTGATCCTTCTGGGTGAGATGCGTGATTATGAAACCATACAGACCATGACCGCTGCGGAAACCGGACATCTGGTTTTTCCAGTCTGCATACTCTGGGAGCAGCCAACACCATCGAGCCCAGCATGGGATGTCTTTGAACCTTCCCAGCAGCGTCAGATCGCTATCCAGCTTTCCATGGTCCTTCAGGCGGTTATTTCCCCAGCAGACTGATCCCGGATGATGGACATTACGCAACATTCCTGTTTTTGAGATTATGCCTGGACACCTGCCATCCGAAATATGATCCGTGACAACAAAGTTCATCAGATCGAAGGCGCAATCTCCACTTCCAGCCAGGATCAGATGCGTTCCATGGACCAGAGTCTTCTGGAATTATACAAAAAAGGCCGTATCACTAAGGATACAGCCGTGAGCTATACAATGAATCCGGATATGCTGAAACGCCGGCTTATGTAACAATGCCTGAAAATACAAAATTCTCATCACCTACCAGACTTCGTGACAGTGATGAGGAATTTTTATTTTTTCTTAATCAGTGCACTACATTTCCTACAATTCCATAAGAAACAATATACATAATGGCTTGCCATAAAAAAGTCCGCACAGGATCGCAATGGAGGATTTTTTGATATCCACCTCAAGAAGAGAGGCGATCAGTGCACCTGTCCAGGGCCGGTGCCCGGAAGGGGATTCCCACAAACAGCAGAAGTCCCAGAAATTCATATCTCTTGATCTGGTCACTCTTTTCCCATAGCCCTGTTTTCCAGCTTTGTGATCAGACCTCTGAACGTCTTTGTTTTTTTCATCCATTTAAAGATCTGCCGGATAAAAAGCAGGATAAACGGAATCGGAATGATATTTCCCACGATACAGATCGGCAGTGCCTTCGCAGCCGATATCTTCAGCAAAGAAGCTGCCAGAAGGCCACCGCCTCGAAGCTCCAGTATCGGGATCATAGAAATGATGAACACAGCTCCCTCGGGAGAGATAAACTGTGCAAGGTGGTGTGAAAACCACTGTACCAGTACTTCCATAGTACCTCCTTAACTGTTATTTCTGCAGATATTCCGTCAGGAATTCTACCAGCTTTTTCATCTCCTCATCGGTACCGATGGTGATACGGAGATGATTGTCGATCCTGTCCTTCGGGAAATATCTTACATAGATATGTTTCTCCCTCAGTGCTGCGAAAAGCTCTTTTGCCGGACAGCTCATCATGTGGCAAAAATAAAGTTGGATCTGGAATCCTGGAAGGAAAATCCAAGCTTTCCTGAGCTCTGCCTTCGTCCACTCTCTTGTTGTAATGATCTTATGGCAGCATTCCTCAAAATATGCCTTATCCTCCATAGATGCCACACCAGCTGCAATGGTAGTACGATCCATTGTATAGGAGTTAAAAGAATATTTCACATCATTGAGATATTTGATCAGCTCCGGATTTCCGAAGGCATATCCGATACGCATGCCTGCCAGGGATCTGGACTTGGAGAAGGTCTGCACAACAAGCAGATTATCATATTTTTCGATCAGCGGCAGTGCGGATGCTGCTCCGAAATCCACGTACGCCTCATCTACGATCACGATACTCTCCGGATTCTTTGCCACGATCTCCTCGATCTCGGAAAGAGGCATTTCTACGCCGGTCGGTGCATTTGGGTTAGGGAATACGATCCCACCGTTTTCACGGAAATAATCTTCCTTACGGATATGGAACTCCTCATCTAATGCCGGGCGCTCATATGGGATCCTTAAAAGATCTGCCCATACATCATAGAAAGAATAAGTGATGTCCGGGGAACAGGATCGGTTTCTCTGAATTAAAAATGTGAGAAAACACATAGCCAGTACGTCATCGGAACCAACGCCTGTAAATACCTGCTCGTCCTTCAGTCCGTAGAACGCGGCAATACTGTGTACCAGGTCTCCTGCTGTCGGATCCGGATAAAGTCTCAGGGTATCGGCATCAAGGGCCTTCAGCGCCTTCTCCACACCCGGAGCCGGTGAATATGGATTCTCGTTTGTATTCAGTTTGATCATGCCGCTCTCATTTGGCTGCTCGCCAGGAGTATACGGCACTACTTTTCGTATATTAGCTTCCCATGGTTTCATGCTGTGCTTACCCTCCTATCATATTCTTTTTGCTATTGTACTCACTGAGAGGACATTTGTCAAAGGGTAATACCACCTGTCAGAAAAAAGACACCCGTACCGGGTTACAGGGTACGGGTGTCTGATTTATTTTCTTAACTTATGAAGGGCTGTTCTGGTCTGTATCGGACGGATATCCGTGCTGTATCTGTAATCAGATACGTGCTACGCCTGTTGCTTTTGCTGCCTCTGCTACTGCTTTGGCTACAGCCGGTCCGACTCTCTTGTCGAATGCCTTCGGAATGATATACTCCGGAGAAAGTTCCTCATCTGTGATCAGATCTGCAAGAGCCTTGGAAGCTGCGATCTTCATCTCATCGTTGATATCTTGCTCTTACATCAAATGCACCACGGAAGATACCCGGGAATGCCAGTACATTATTGATCTGGTTCGGGAAATCACTTCTTCCTGTGGAAACAACTTTTGCTCCGCCTGCTTCTTTGCATCATCCGGGAAATCTCCGGAGTCGGGTTCGCATGCATGCAAAAACAACTGCATCTTTGTTCATGGTCTTAACCATCTCTGTTGTCACTGCTCCCGGAGCGGAAACACCGATAAATACATCCGCGCCGACCAGCATTATCTGCCAGAGACCCTGTTTCTTATCCTGAAGATTGGTGACCTTGCTCATCTCATCCTTAACTGGATTCATTCCTTCCTGGACGTCCCTCATAGATCGCACCCTTTCTATCACAGAGTGTGACATCCTTGAATCCTGCTTTCAGAAGCAGTCAGCGATAGAGATAGCAGCTGCTACCTGCTCCGTTCATTACAACATGGACATCCTCTTTCTTCTTTCCAACAACTTTAAGTGCGATTGGTAAGACCTGCAAGTGTGATGATCTGCTGTACCATGCTGATCGTCGTGGAAGATCGGAATATCACATTTCTCTTTCAGTTTTTTCTCAATCTCAAAGCATCTCGGAGCAGAGATATCCTCAAGATTAACACCGCCGAAGGATCCGGAGATCATGTAAATTGTATTTACAATTTCGTCCACATCGTTGCTCTTTTAATGCAGAGTGGAAATGCATCTACATCACCAAATGCCTTGAAAAGGACACATTTACCTTCCATAACCGGCATTCCGGCTTCTGGTCCAATGTTTCCAAGTCCAAGAACAGCAGAACCGTCTGTAACTACCAGACACATGTTCCATCTTCTTGTGAGTTCGTAAGATTTGTTTACATCCTTCTGGATTTCCAGACAAGGCTGTGCAACTCCAGGTGTATAAGCAAGTGACAGATCATCCTTATTTTCTACAGGTACTCTTGTTACAACTTCAATCTTACCTTTCCATTCTCCATGCAGTCTTAAAGATTCTTTTGCATAATCCATTTCTATTGTCCTCCCTGGTATCTTAAATTGTGAAACCGTATGATTCGGCTGCCTCTATTGTTACTGTGAACAGTTGCCTTCTAATGAATTAATAATTACCCTTAAAGAATTTGCTGTCCTTTTGGAAGCTCATATCCGTCAAAATATTTAGTCAAAGTCAAGTTTGACCGATATCCACACAGATTAGCAAGTTCGACCATCGTATTATCGTTTACCAGGTAATCCATTCTCTTTCTTTCTTTTTCTGCCAAAACCTCTTTTCACCATGTGTATAAATACGTTCTTTGCCTTCTGCCTTCGGACTTTCTCTCAAAGCTTCCAGGTATTCTGAAAAATGTCTGCGGATTGCCTGAGGATCACCAAATGCAGCCGGATCGATTGCCATGAATCCATGACAGATTCCAGTTTTATCCGGGAATGTGCAGCAATGATCCGAAGTAACGCCCATGGAAAGAATAGAGCTGAACAGCTCACAGAGCATTCCATAGCCATATCCCTTATGGCTTCCGCTGACTTCCTCGTTTCCACCAAGAGGCATGATTCCGCCGCCCTTCTTTGCAACAATATTGGCAAGGACATCCGGCGCGTCTGTGCTTGCATGACCATCTTTGTCCAACGCCCATCCATTAGGAAGCGGTTTCTCCATTTTGTTGTACATTTCTAGTTTTACCTCTGGTAACTACTGTAGTAGAACAGTCAAAGAAAAACGGATACGGGTCTGCCGGCATAGCTACTGCGATTGGGTTGGAGCCCAACATAGCCTTTCTTCCAAAAGTCGGTACCATGATTGCCTCGGAGTTGGTACATGCCATTCCAAGAAGGCCTTCATGGCAGGCCATATTCGCATAATATCCTGCAATACCGAAATGGTTGGAATTTCGTACACTTACGATTCCCACACCAGTTGTCTTTGCCTTCTCAATTGCCTTTTCCATGGCAAAATGGCTGATCAGCTGGCCCATTCCAGTATGTCCGTCTATCACAGCAGAAATCGGTGTCTCAAAACAACTTCCGGTTTCGCCTGGGGATGAATAGTCCCCTTCTCGATTCCTTTATGGTAACGAACCATCCTCTGCATTCCGTGGCTCTCGATCCCATACAGATCAGCAGTCAGAAGAACATCTTTAATGATGCTTCCTTCTTCCTCAGAAAAGCCAAACGCTTTAAAAAACGTCTCCGCAGAAATGGTTCAGTGTGTCATAACTCCATTTTACATATCCCATAATCGCAAGTCCTTTCTCCTGATATTTCCGGCAGGTTACCGCCCACGCTGTGGCCTGCTACATATTTTATATGATACTGCAGGGGGTACAGTAACCTTCATCCTGTGCTGTCTCGTCTTATGCTGTCCTGCCTCATGCTATCTTACCTTACGCTGTCTAGTCTCATGCTGTCCCAACTTACGCTGTCTCATCTTATGCTGTCTCGTCATGAAGCCTTCAGGATGCTGCCATAATATCAAACTTTTTGGTATTACCAATACAGTCCCTATTATAGCACGCGGTCTTACCAAAATCAATAGTGGTCTTACCAGATTAACGGGATTTTTACTGAAATTTTATTTAATTTTTTCAGGTGGATCAGCGATGAAATACAAGGCTGTTCTCCCCCTGCTGCTGCGCAATCTCCAGTATATATTTCTCAATGGTTTCCATATGTTCGCGCATCAGCTTCTCCGCCTGGTTCCGGTCTCCGGAAATAATGGCTTCCACCAGTCTTCTGTGCTGGTCATCCACCTCAAGAGCGGAATTATGTTTCTGCATAATATAAGCTCGGGTACCGGAAATAATCTCCTCTGTCAGCTGCGCTGCCGCATCCAGAACATTATAGATCATAGGATTCCCTGCGATCCTGCCAATCTTCGTATGAAGCTTCTTATCAAGACCTGCACGGGCTTTCTCGTCCTCTGAGCTCTCCAGCTGTGCCAGGATGGAACGCAGATCTAATGCATCCTTCTCCGTACAATTCCCGGCTGCAAAGAAGCGCAGCCTCCTGCTCCAGCGCAGAACGAAGTTCCTGTACCTGCTGTACATGGCTGTTATTCAGCTGAAAAAGAAGGGCCAGTGGTGCAGAAAGCCACTGATCCATATTCTCGGTAATATAGTTGGCTCCGCCGCGGACCGTTGTGACAATTCCCATCAGCTCCAGTGCCCGCAGGACTTCACGGACAGCAGGTCTGAAACTCCCAGTGATTCTGCCATAACACGTTCCGCAGGTAAAGTGTCCCCCGGCTTCAGTTCTCCCCGCCGGATATTTTCTATGATCTGCGCTAATATTCCGTCAAATGCTCGTTCTTCTGTAATCTTTGTAAACATGTCGTCCGTTTCGGCCGCCTTCCTTTATTATTGTGTTGCCTTCCTTTACATAAAAATCCCGGAATATAGACAAGTGGATATTTACCATTCTCAGTCATCATGCAGTTCTGCACCAGATGATCGCTCTGCAGCCATTCAGCCAGTCTGTGCATTTTGACTATTTGCCCTCTCTATTTTCCGGACTTTTTAGTAAAGTAAATATTAAATAATAAATTGGTAAGACATATTATTTTGTTACTGTCCCCAATTTAATGAACAATAGAAAACCTGAGAAAAAAAATAATAAATTGGTCGCGAAGCGTGTTACTGAGAACGGAGTGAACATATTATTTTACATTCCATTATTGAGAATGTTTTCCACTTCCTCCATCTGTCCCAGAAGCATTTTCTGGCGGTCGTCAAAAAGAAGACCTTTATTATGCCTGTAATATTGGTCAGAACCGTTCTCCCTGAATGAACCAGAGACTATAATAGTTGGCATTCAGTTCTGTGATAAATGCCACCATTTCCTGACTGTCCCCAAAAGCAGCTTCCATGAAGTCGAAGACGTTCTGAAGAGTAAAAAGGATATTTCGTCAGTTCGGTTTTCGTAGGCTTCGGTTTCGGATTCGAAGAGGACTTTCACAAACTCATAGTTCCTGTTTGACGATGGATCTTTCGATTCTGCTGCAGCACTTCTGCCTCCTGCCGGATATGAGCCTGATCTGGTTTTTTATCTGATCCGGTTGATTTCGATCAATTGATCCCGAGGTTGATTTCGATCCGGACGCATTTTCAAAGAATGACACAACACGTTTCTGTATACGTTCCTGCTGTTTTGTAAGAAGCTCACTCTTTTTTTATCCTTTTCAAGATCCGCCTCTGCTTTTTCCAGGAGATTTTTTTTGCTGTAAGGCTGTCCTGATCTTCTCTGAAGTACACCATATAATCATACAGTTTCGTGAGGTAGGCATCGGTAAGATAGCATTCTGTAAAAAGCTCGCTGAGCTTTCCGTTGAGAAGGCTTACAATGCTCAAATGCTCGTCCAGAGAGGCTGTGCGGATCTTACCCAGAGTAATGGGATCCCACTTTCCTTTCAGGATGTCCTCCACTTTATAGTCCGTTCTGTACTTATAATAAAGAGCCAGATAGCCTGCAAAATCCTTCGCGATCATCCTGTGCTGAATGTACTGACTGACCACCTCACGGTCTACGGTTTTCCAAGGATCTCATAAACCTGGATCAGACGGGAAAGATCCTCCCAGCCTCTGGCTGTGGCAAAGATCTTTCCGTCTACGGTATTCTCCACCCTGTAGAAATTTTTTCTGCAAAGCTCCAGATAAGAAATCACTGCCGGATGAATTCCCTGCTGATAGGCGTATTCCTTCCATACATCAAAGTCTGCCTCCACATCGATCTTCTTGATACGGTCCAGAGTGACCACATCGAATTCCCGGACGGATTTGTTATATTCTGGCGGGTTGCCTGCTGTGACGATTACCCAGCCTTCCGGCACCTTCTGGTTTCCGAAGGTTTTTCCCCTGAAGGAACTGCAGCATCATCGGCGCTAGTGTTTCAGATACGCAGTTGATCTCATCAATGAACAGGATGCCTTCTTTCAGACCTGTTTTTTCCATTTTGTCGTAAACGGACGAAATGATCTCACTCATGGTATATTCCGTGACAGAAAATTCTTCCTCACCATAATTCTTTTTTACAATAAAAGGAAGTCCCACAGCACTCTGCCTGGTGTGGTGGGTAATGGTATAGGAAACAAGAGCAATCCCGCATTCCCTTGCTATCTGTTCCATAATCTGTGTCTTTCCGATTCCCGGAGGGCCCATAAGAAGGATCGGTCTCTGTCGGATCGCCGGGATCCGGTACTCACCGAATTCGTCCTTTGAAAGATATGCTTCTATGGAATCTCTGATCTCCTGCTTTGCTCGTTTTATGTTCATGGTATTCTCCTTTTCACGGCATATAAAAAACTGCCTGCAGGATCCTCCGCCTAAAACGGGTTGCCTTGCGCGACATCTGCAAAAAATATGCCTGAATCAATGATAAATCGAAAATTGAATTCAGGCAAGTTTTTCACTACTATATAATTTTTTTTTATTCTGCTGTCAGTGTGTGTATCAGGTTCAGAATACGTCCCGCACACATTCTGACAACTTCTTCCGAAAGCTTTCCGTCTTCAAAAAGCTTTTTCGGATATTTTCTGCATCGGCTGCATTACCAGGCATGATAATATCATTTCCTGCTGTCACGCATTTCCACGGAATACTTCCATCTTCCGGAACCGTTGTATTCCAGTCTGACATGATCACACCGTCAAATCCCCATTCTTTTCGGGCAATGGCTGTACAGAGATCAACACTGTTTGCAGCATGGACACCATTCAGTAAATTATAGGAAGACATGATTGCCACTGGTCTGCTTTCTTTAACTGCAATCTCAAAACCACGCAGGTAAATTTCCCTCAGGGCACGTTCTGATACCTGTGCATCTACGCCCATACGATTATCTTCCTGATTGTTGCAGGCAAAATGCTTAACGGTAACACCGCAGCCAGGTCTGCTCTGCACTCCTTTTGTCATGGCTGCTGCCATGGTTCCGGAAAGCGACGGATCTTCGGAATAATACTCAAAATTTCTGCCGCACAGAGGGTTTCTCTGAATATTAAGACCAGGTGCTAGCCAGAGATCTATGTGGAATTCTTCCATTTCTTCTGCCACTGCTATTCCAACTTTTTTCCACAAGGGCAGTATCCCAGGTCTGAGCCAGTGCAGTTCCAACCGGAAATGCCGTACAGAACTGATAATATCTGTCTGCGTTTTCGTGAGTCTCATCCTGTTCTCAGGTATCCGTTTTCCAGAGATCCAAGGACACCGATTCCATATACTGTGTCTGTTTCTCTGTCTACTTCATAATTCTGCTGAAGTCTCAGTCCTGCCGGCCCATCGGCCATGATCAGTGGGGAAACACCATATTGCTCATAAAGAGCAGCCGTGGTCTCACCGGCAGAGCCAGGAACACAGTTCCTGCCGCCCCCAGATTGCTGGAGATTCCAGCAATATTCCCCATAAAAACAGCGGGAGCAGATCCTTTGCAGGAATCTTATTTTCCGGTTGGCAGGTGCATTCTGTTCTCTTCTCTGGTTCAGGATAATAGATATATCTTCCAATCTTTCTCATTCTCTGCCTTCTCTTTCCATTTCAGAGTTCTGGCAGAAAGATTCTGGCGGTCATAAACTTCTTCAGTAATATCAGTCTGGTTCTCAAGGATATTCGTTTTATCCAGGATCACACTCTCCGGCACTTCAAGCATTGCAGCCAGCGTAAGCGATGCAATGCTGCTTTTCCGACCCAGACAGCATAATAACCTTTTTCAGCAATCCAGGCATGCTGCTTCTTCGGAAAAATATGCCAGTGTCTTTCTGTCGATCCTGATTTTCAGCAGTTCTTTTTCTCCCGGCTTCAGAAGTTTTGTTTTTGCAAAGCCAGCCAGCCGACGGTATTCCTTCCCCTGATTCATCCTGTGGAAGAGACACATGAGACCTGCACGACCTCTTTTTCCCGAAAAAGTTTCTCCTGTATTCGTTACCTCTGCTTCAACTTCAACGCCATCCCCTGATGTTTTCATCCCATGGAAGCGTATCTGCATTTCTGTGTAAGAAAGTCCATATCCAAACGGAAACAGCGGTTTTACACCAAAAGTATCAAAATAACGATATCCTGTATAAATTCCTTCCTTGTACTTCTTCTCTTTCAAGCTTGCCATTAAGATAGCTGTATTCCTCTGCACACGGATAATCCTCATACCTTCTGGCCCATGTTGCAGTCAGCTTGCCGCCTGGAGTTACCTTTCCCAGAAGGACATTAGCGAGGGCAAGTCCGCCTCTTTGTCCAAGCTGGGAAATATTCAGGACAGCACAGATATTTTCTGTTTCTTCCAAAATATCTGTCAGTTCTACCGGACCGCCGGAATTCAGGATAAGTACTGTAGGAATCTTTCTGTGCATCAAAGGAACCGGATATCCTCCCGCTCCCGTCTGCTCAGATAATAATCTCCCTCGACCCTGCGCCTATCCTTTCCCTCACCGGAAATCCTGCTTACCACATAGATTGCTGTCTGGGCATCGACAGTATCTTCTGCTGTGACTGCACGGCCTTCCGGCATTGCAAAAGGATTTTCCGCATAGGCATCAAAAGGATTTTCCACAAACTTTGCTTCTTCCAGTATTTTTTTCTTTCCATGCCCGGCGTGCTTCTGCGTATATTGACTCATAATTGGCCAGCCATTTCTCGCTTACGATCTGAATACCGTTTTTTCTTTCAATCCCTGATAAATAGAAAATGTTACTTCTGTTATTCACATCACCGGAACCTGTTCCGCCTTTCACTGTCTTTCCCGCACCGGTGCCGTATAAACCTATTTTCGTGGGAATATTCAGAGGGAGTGTTTTTTTATCATTTTCAGCAGTACAATACCCTCCTCTGCTGCTTTTTCCGAAAGAAGACCGTTTCGTATTTCACGGTCTGACATGCTGTGTTCTTTGTTCCGCTGTGTTTCCATTTCTTAACTGTCATATCTTACCTGCTACCTTTTGTTATTCTTTTTACGCCTCCAAGTGTCACTCCTGCGATGATAAACTTGGAAAGAAGGAGATATACGATAATGATCGGCACAATGGCAACTGTGATCATCATGTAAATCTTACCCATATCAAAATTCATATAATCTGCTCCACGAAGTGTTGCAATCAGGATTGGAACAGTCATCTTGCTTTTAGACTGGATAACCAGAGCAGGAACGAAATAATTGTTCAGGAGCCTACAAATGTAAAATCGCCTGTACAGCGATTGCCGGCTTCATGATTGGCAGGACAATACTGTTGAAAGTACGGAACTCTCCGGAGCCGTCAATTCTGGCCGCTTCTACCAGTGACATCGGCAGTGAGGACTGCAGATAGCTGTACATAAAATAGAATACGGCCGGTGACGCAACAGACGGAATGATCAACGGAAGCAGGGAATCATATAATCCCATCTTTGTGATCAGACGAAGGAAGCCCATTGCAGTTACCTGTGTCGGCATGACGAGGATCGCCATGATAAATGTAAACGCTACATTCCTTGCCTTGAAATCATAGGCATAAAGACCATATGCTGTCAGTGAGGAAAAATATGTACATAATACTGCACTGCATCCGGACACGATAATACTGTTAAGAATTCCCTGAACATCGGAAAGCTTCCGTCATTTTGCAACATTCATCAGGTTTTTCAGAAATATTTTCCAGGAAGAGCAGAAAATCCCTTCTGAAGCTCTGCATGAGAATGAGACGCATTCACGATCAGTACATAAAAGAAAAAAGAGACACATAAAGGAAAGAATAATAAGTACCACATGTGCCACGATACTTCTGATCCTGCTGGCTGTCTTATCTTTCATCATTTTGTTTTTCTCCTTTCTGCTCTTGCTCTCTTTTTCGCTGCTTTCTTAGATCCGTCCGGATCATTGTCGTTAGTCATACGATATACAAAGAAGCAGAGGATTGCACTGATAATAAACAGGTATACAGACAATGCTCCGGCCATACCATAATTCTTGCTCTTCAGATGGCTGTTCAGGAACATAATCAGTGTCATGGATGTTCTGTCCGGATTACCCTGTCCGTTTGTGAGAATCTGCGGTACATCAAACATCTGAAGGCCACCGATGATGGAAGTGATCAGAGTATAGGAAAGAATCGGACGAATCAGTGGAAGCGTAATATAGACGAAACGCTGAATGCTGTTGCATCCGTCCAGATCCGATGCTTCAAAAATATCCATACTGATTCCCATTACTGCGCCATCAGCATGATGGTCGTGTTTCCGAACCACATCAGGAAATTCATGAAACCTACCAATGATCTTGTTCCCAGAACAGAGCCCAGAAAATCAATCGGTTCCTTTATCCAGCCCAGTGAACACAAAATGGAGTTTACAGGTCCGTTTGTGGAAAACATGGTAAAAAAAACAGAAGTGCAAATGCTGATGCCATGATCAGGTTCGGCAGATAAATTACAACCTTAAAAACTGCTTGCCATGAAGCTTCAGCCTGGCATCGGTAAACCAGCATGCAAGCACCAGTGCAATAACGATCTGCGGAACAAATCCGATCACCCAAAGGATCAGTGTATTCAGTCCGTATTTCAGCATGTCAGAATGCAGAAGGCTGACATAATTGGCAAGTCCTATAAAATTAGGACCAATCTGCTTGATTCCAGAACGGAAATATTCAAAAAAGCTGTATCTCACTGTATCAAACAGCGGAATCAGCGAAAAGATAAAATAGATCACAAAAAAACGGAAGAATAAATATGTATCCCCATTTTCCGTAATTAACGCTCTTTTTCTTCATAATGCTCTTCCTTTCCAGCAAGCTGCAGGATCCAAAGATCCTGCAAAGCATCAACAATTATCCTCATGTGGTATTTATTCCGGCCACTGGATCTCTGTGATCTCCGGATAACGCTCCTGAATAGCTGTCTCAAAGTTGGCTTTTGCTTTGTCAAAGTCTACCTTACCCTGGAAGTAAATCGCTGAAAGCGTTCTGGATCAGTTCTACGCAAGCCCTGGTCATAAGCAGAAAGTGGTGCGATCTTGATGTTCTCTGCAACCGGTGCAAAATACTCAAACGGGTTCTGTCCACCAAGGAAATCAGATGCGAAATCTGCATTTGTAGCTGCATCTTTCATACCGGATTTTGTATTTGTAAAATCAGAGTATTCTTTGGAAATCTTAAGAAGATTATCCTGATTTCCCGTCATTGCCAGGATAATATCTTTGACATGTTCCGGATTATCTCTGTTCCTGTTGCTGCATGGATGTAAGAACCGCCCCAATTGTATTCCTGTGGTGGATTTGTAACAGCCCATTCTCCGTCTTCTCCATCCCAGTTTGGTTTCAATGTAAAGTCAATTCCCCATGCCGGGAAGAGGAATGCGAATACCTTGGACTCAGAACTCATTGCCTTGTTCCAGTCATCGTTCCACTGACCTTTTACAGTTTTGTTAAGATAACCTGCATCCAGCCACTCTTTGGAATCTTTTACCCAGTCCATGATCTTTGAATCTACTTTGATCACAGAATCACCGGACTCTACCCACGGATTCTCAATGCTGTTTCCATATAAACGAAAAAGTGTCTGCATAAGAAGCAAATGTATAATATCCTTTTTTCTTTCAGCTGAGCTGCTGTTTCTTTAGCTGTATCCCAGTCTTTCATCTTCTCGCCAACTTCTTTCGGGTCATCAGTACCGAAAACATCTTTCGCAATGTCACGACGATATACAAGGACACCCAGGCAGCACTGCTGCCATGTGGCGCTCTCTGTACTCCATCCGCATCAGAAGCTGTTGTTTTCGTGAAATCATACTGATCTGCAAGATCCTTGTCCGGATCAATGCCAAGATCAGTAAAGAGGCATTGCAACATCTGCATCTTTGTCTGTATATTTGAATACATAATCTGTCTCAGAAAGGAATATGTCTACCTTATCATCTGCACTTGCATCAGCCTGGTTGAGAAGTGCCTCATCCAGTTTCTGCTGATATACGCCATCCTGGTTCGGATTTACGACCCAGTGGATCTCTGTACCATCTTTTCAGTTTTGTAACTGTACCATCTTTGGAAGTGGACTCTACTTCCGGATATACAGCTTCCAATCTCTGACGAAATTCATCATTCCAGGAATAAATATTGATCACTTTTCCCTCATCCGATCCTTTTGCAGATACACAGCTTACATTTGTCGCCATCATTCCACAAACCATTCTTCTTTGCAAGGATCATAGATACCGCTCTTTTCTTCATATAGTATAAATCCTCCTTTTTCTGTAGCATCCCCCGATGCTTTACCTTTGATGATAAAAAAAATATACCATTTTTTTTATATCTGCGATTATATTATTAATCTTAACAAAATGTCAGATTCATGTAATAATATAAAAACCAACACATTCCTTAAACATCAACATATAAGGAGGATATCAATATGTCCATTTCCCAAGACTGGATTATTAATGAACTGGAAGATACAGAACTGGAAGCTCTTCATCGCTCTCCCTCTGTGGAATATTTTTTTACAATGCCGTAAGAGCCGGTGATATGGAAGCTGTAAACAAAAACTGCGAGGAAGACTCTTTTTCTTCATCTGAAGGGAACCGGTATCCTCTCCAAAAAATCCTCTGACCAACCTGAAGTATCATTTCGTTGTCACTACTGCCATGCTCACCCGTTACTGTATTGACGGTGGACTAGAGCCTGAACAGGCATATCGTCTCAGCGATTTTTACATTCTGAAAATGGATTCCTGCACCACTGTACGCCAGATTGCAGATCTGCATCATATTATGGCAAAAGATTTTACCGGAAAAATGATCCTCCAGAAAAAAGCTCTATTCTTTCCAGACCGGTCATGCAATGCGTGGACTATATTTACGGTCACATTAAGGGAGCGTATCACCATTCAGGATCTGTCAGAACATACCGGGCTCTCTCCCAGTTATCTGTCCAGAGTATTCAAACAGAACCTTGGAGTATCCATAAGTGATTACATCCGCGAGATCGA
>VOFJ01002082.1_pt1 | contig 16730 bp, 32 predicted proteins | sample 5384081 | NCBI WGS metagenome assembly VOFJ01 (sample SAMN12384729, study PRJNA508395) | human gut metagenome | isolation source: healthy gut I | host: Homo sapiens
TCAGTATTACTTCGTTCAGTTGTGCTGATTCATATATCATTTCCCTTTAGAAAAGGCTGCCGCGCAAATCAACCACCTCAAACGTCCGTGCAGCAGCCCTGCCTGTGCTTTATGCTATTTACACTTTTGTCTTACTCGACGGAGATTACGTAATAATAGATCGGCTGTCCGCCGTAGTGGACCTCCACCTCAACATCCGGATGTGCCTCTGTGATCTTTTCACCGATCGCATTCGCTGCGTCTTCCTTGGCGTCCTCCCCGTAGTAGATGCTGACAATCGCTGAGTCCTCATCGATGAGCTGTTCGATCATATCCAACACCGTAGCCTCAAGCTCCTTCCCAACGGCAAAGGATTCCCTGATCGCCGATGCCCATAAAATCATCCTGCTTGATCTCCTTGTCATCGATCACGGTATCGCGCACCGCATAGGTCACCTGACCGGTCTTTACAGTGCCAAGCTCCTCGCTCATGCGCTCTGCATTCTCCTCCGGTGTGCTGTCCGGAATATAGTTGATGAGCGCCGTGATTCCCTGCGGGATCGTCTTGGTCGGGATCACGATGATCTTTTTGTCCTCCACAAGAGAGGCTGCCTGATTGGCTGCGAGAATAATATTCTTGTTATTCGGAAGAATAAAGATATTCTTCGCGTTCACTTTTTCGATGGCGTTTAACATATCCTCGGTGCTCGGGTTCATCGTCTGACCACCCTCGATGATGTAGTCCACGCCAAGTCCTTCTGAAAGATCTCATTGATACCGTCGCCGATGCTGACAGAGATAAAGCCCATCTCCTTCGGCGGTTCCTGCTCTTTTGGAGCCTCCTCGCCCTTCAGCTGCTGCTTCTCCACGTCCTCGATAGTCTCCGACTGCATCTCCTTTTCCTTGAGTGCAGAGATCTTCTCGTCACGCTCTAACTTCATATTCTCAATGATGATCGTCGTAAGGCTTCCGTAAGTCAGTCCCCGCTGCATTGCAAGTCCCGGATCGTTCGTGTGCACATGCACCTTTACAATCTCGTCATCAGCGACAACAACGATCGAATCACCGATGCTCTCTAAGTACTCTTTGAACTCCGTCTCCTGTCTTGTGGAAATCGGCTTCTCCAACATAATCAAAAAACTGGGTACAGTACGCAAACTTGATCTCCTGTGCTGCCTGTGCATCAATAAGGAAGCTTCCCGTCTCGGCCGCCGGCTGCTTCTCCGGTGTCTCAATCAGTAATCGATCTCCTTGCCCTGCAGGGAATCAAGCGCACCTTTCATCACCTGCATCAGACCCTGTCCGCCGGAATCCACAACTCCTGCCTGCTTTAATACCGGAAGCATATCCGGCGTCATGCTAAGGACATGATCCCCCTCTTTGATGACTTCCTCGCAGAACGCAAGCAGATCGGGTCGTCTCCTCCTCACTGCCAGTTCTACCGCACTGTACCGCCATTCCTTTGGCAACCGTAAGAATCGTACCTTCCTTCGGCTTCATAACCGCCTTGTATGCGGTCTCTACTTGCCTTCTCAAACGCATCGGACAATACCTGCACGTCAATCTCATCATACTCTGCAATAACCTTGGTAAACCCGCGAAACAGCTGGGAAAGAATGACGCCGGAATTACCTCTCGCCCGCGGAGGGAACCGGAGGAAATTGCCTTTGCAAGCGACTTCATGTCCGGCTCTGCCATCGCCGCCACTTCCTTCGCGGCAGACATGATCGTCATCGACATGTTGGTACCGGTATCTCCATCAGGAACCGGGAATACATTCAGCTCATTGATCCACTCTTTCTTTGCTTCCAATTTTTCGCTCCGGCCAGAAACGCTTTTGCGAGAGCCTCGGCATTTATCGTAGTGATCTCCACCTCAAAAATCCTCCTTAATCAATCACTCGTACGCCTTCGACGTAGATGTTCATTTTCTTAATTTCCATTCCAGTAAACTCCTCCACCTTATATTTTACCGTCTCGATCAGATTATCGGATACCGTGATGAGGCTGACGCCGTAAGATAACGATCACATGAAAATCGATCGTGATCTTGTTCTCCTCATCAATGACGACATTGATGCCGTGCGTGAGATAATCCTTCTTTAAAAGCTTCACCAGCCCGTCCTTCATGTTGACTGCAGCCATACCGACAATTCCAAAACATTCCACTGCAACCGATCCTGCATACGTTGCGATCACTTCCGGATCTATTGTAACCTTGCCCAACTGGGTCTCCATATGTCCATTCATATAATACGATGCTCCTTTCAAAGCCATATTAACGCTAGTTTATTGCTATTATAACCGCTTTTTTGCACAAATTCATAGCCCTGTTTTTTGAATTTTATATTTTTTTTTAAATTTTGCTTGCAATATGTACTTTCTTCTGATAGAATAATCATGTTGTGAGCCTGTATGCTATACAGGTTTTACCTGTAGAATGTGCGGGCAAGTCCTGCATCACCAGGATAAAATATGCAAGGAGGTGCAAAATCATGGCAAAATGTGCAGTTTGTGGAAAGGGCGCTCATTTCGGTAACAACGTGAGCCATTCTCATAGAAGATCAAATAGAATGTGGAAGTCGAACATCAAGCGTGTCAGCTGTAAAGTGAACGGAACACCGAAGAAGTTATATGTATGTGCTTCCTGTTTAAAGTCCGGCAAAGTAGAAAGAGCTTAGGAAAAAGTAATAACATCTGTTTCAGTCCTGCTGATTCAGATGTTATTTTTTTGCACTCTTCCCTTCCTTTTTATGCGCGGCTGCTGCCGGTTACTCAGCCGAGGAAATTCCTAAAATTCAATCAAACTGTAATTTTAAAGGCGGTTATCCCAAAGATAACCGCCTTTTTTCTACTTTTATGCAAAATCAAACAGCGACAGCTGGTTCGACTCCGGCAGTTCGCCGAGCAGTCCCAGATCTGCCATAAGATCAATGACCGTCTTGGTCGCCTTGGTGCGCTGCCTGAAGTCGTCCTTAGACAAAAACTTGCCGTCCTTTGCCGCCTCGGCAACCGCAATCGCAGCATTGTCGCCCATACCATCGATCGTGTTTAACGCCGGCATGAGTTTGCCGTCAATCACCTGAAAACGGTCCGGCTTTGCACGGTACACGTCGATCGGTGTAAAATCAAATCCTCTGGCATACATCTCCTGCACGATCTTCATATCGCGGTAAGTATCCTGCTCCTTTTTGGAGAGCGAATCTTTTTTCTCCGCGTGTAATCCTTGTAAAAATATTCAAGACGCTCCTTGCCCTGGCACATGATCTCATAGTTAAATCCCGTCGCGCGGATCGAGAAATATGCCGCATAGTAAGCAAGAGGATAATATACCTTACAGTAGGCGATACGCCATGCCATCATAACATATGCCGCCGCATGTGCCTTCGGGAACATGTACTTGATCTTCAGACACGAATCTATGTACCACTCCGGCACATCATGCGCGCGCATCTCCGTCTTCCACTCTTCCTTTAAGCCTTTTCCCTTACGCACCGACTCCATGATCGTGAAGGGACTGCTCACTGTCAAGTCCCTTCTGGATCAGATACAGCATGATATCGTCACGGGTACAGATGGCGGTGGAAATCGTTGCCAGTCCCTGCTCGATGAGTGTCTGCGCATTGCCGAGCCATACATCCGTACCATGTGGGAATCCGGAGATACGGATCAGATCCGAGAATTCCTGCGGCTTGGCATCGATAACCATCTGCATGGCGAAATCGGTTCCAAACTCCGGAATGCACCGAGACATCCGAGCGGAATTCCATGAATGTCATCCGGCGTCACACCAAGTGCCGATGTATTTTTAAATAAGGACATGACCGACTCATCGTCGAGTGGGATCGTTGTCGGGTCAATCCCGTCAAATCCTGCAGCATACGAATCATGGTCGGATCATCGTGTCCGAGAATATCGAGTTTTCAACAGGTTGTGGTCGATCGAGTGATAATCAAAGTGTGTGGTTATGGTCGCCGTGGTCATATCGTGGCCGGATGCTGCACCGGGGTAAACGTGTTGATCTCCTCTCCCACCGGAACACGACGATTCCGCCCGGGATGCTGTCCCGTCGTCCGGCGGACGCCGACGCAGCCCTGTACAATCCGGTCAATTTCGCAGTTTCGCTGGCTTGCTTGCTTCCGCGTTCTTCAAAATAATTTTTGATGTATCCGAACGCCGTCTTTTCCGCCAGCGTACCGATGGTTCCGGCACGGAATGTCTGACCGTATCCGAAAATAACCTCACAGTATAGGCATGCGCTTTACTCTGATATTCACCGGCGAAGTTTAAGTCGATATCCGGCTCTTTATTTCCCTTGAATCCAAGGAAGGTCTCAAATGGAATATCGAATCCATCTTTTATCCAGCTTTTTGCCACACACCGGACAAATCTTATCCGGCATATCACATCCGCCGTTTCGCCCGGGAAACGCCTTGACCTCTGGGCGAATCAAAGTCGTAATAATGGCATTTCGGGCACAGCGGTAATGTGCTGCAGCGGATTTACCTCCGTGATACCGGACATGGGTCGCCGCGAACGAAGATCCGACCGAACCTCTGGAGCCTACCAGATATCCGTCCTCGTTGGACTTCCACACCAGCTTCTGGGCAATGATATACATGACGGCATAACCGTTGGAAATGATGGAATTCAGCTCACGGTCCAATCGCTCCTTCACGATGGACGGAAGCTCCTCGCCGTACATGCTGTGCGCCTTGGTGTAGCAGATGTCACGCAGCATCTGATCGGAATTCTCAATGACCGGCGGGCACTTGTCCGGGCGCACCGGTGCGATCTTCTCACACATATCGGCAATCTTGCCGGGATTCGTGATGACAACCTCCTCCGCCTTGGTGCTTCCAAGATATTCGAATTCCTTTAACATCTCCTCCGTTGTCCGAAGGAACAGCGGTGCCTGGTCATCGGCATCCTTAAATCCCTTGCCCGCCATGATGATACGGCGGTATACCTCATCCTCCGGATCAAGGAAATGCACGTCGCAGGTGGCGACCACCAGCTTGTATGAATGTCTCGCCCAGCTTTACAATCCGCCGGTTGATATCCTGCAGCTCCTCGACAGAGTTGATGGCGCTCTTCTCATCCCGCAGCATGAAACTGTTGTTGCCGATCGGCTGAATCTCCAGATAGTCGTAAAACTTCACAAGACGGAGGATCTCCTCCTCCGGTCTGCCGTCTAAAAAATCGCATGGTAGAGTTCGCCTGCCTCACAGGCAGATCCGAGCAGCAGTCCCTCTCTGTACTTTACAAATTCGCTCTTTGGCACACGCGGTGTCTTGTGAAAATAGGTCAGGTGTGACATGGAGACCAGACGGTAGAGATTGATGCGTCCGATATCGTTTGTCGCCAGTATGATCGCGTGATGGCTCTTTAACTTTTTCACAAGTTCCGGCGACGTCGCGCCCATCTGGTTCACATCGTCTAACGTCTCCATGCCGCGTTCATGAAGCATCTCGATAAACTTGACAAAAATCTCCGCCGTACATGCCGCGTCATCGACCGCCCGGTGATGGTGATCCAGCGATACACCGACCGCCTTTGCAACGGTATCCAGCTTGAAACGGTTTAACTGCGGCAGCAGGATTCTCGCCAGCGCCACGGTATCTGCGATGGTAAAATCAAACGGCAGTCCCATGCGCTCGCAGTTCTTGCGGATGAATCCGGTATCGAACTCCGCATTGTGTGCCACCATGACGGTCCCCTCGCAGAACTTCATGAATTCGGGCAGGATCTCCTCAATCCTGGGCGCATCGAGCACCATGTCATCCTTGATGGACGTCAGCTGCTCAATATTATACGGAATCGGCACCTCTGGATTGACGAAGGTCGAAAAACGCTCCGTGATAGCTCCGTCCACCACCTTGACGGCACCGATCTCAATGATCTTATTCTTATCCGGCGAAAGTCCGGTTGTCTCCAGGTCAAATACGACATAGCTGTCATTTAAGCTCTGTCCTTTTGAGTCAACGATAATATCCTTCAGATCATCCACCAGATACGCCTCCACGCCGTAGATGATCTTAAAATCCGAATCCGGCGGAACCGCATGGTTCGCGTCAGGGAAAGCCTGTACATCGCCGTGATCCGTGATGGCGATCGCCTTGTGTCCCCACTTCATGGCGCGTTTTACAATATCCTTGACATCCGAGACGCCATCCATATCGCTCATCTTCGTATGGCAGTGCAGCTCCACGCGCTTCTCCGGGCTGGTGTCTGCACGCGTGGACGTAAAATCCCGCAATCTTTTTTGATGCCGACCACAGAACCGATCGTAAGCTCACTGTCGAACTTGTCGATCGTCGTCACACCCTTGATCTTTAAAAAACGCTCCCTTGGCGAGTCCCCCATCAAGCAGTTCCTGCAGCTGATCGTTTTCTGGTAAAGATTTTTAACACAATCGAATCGGTAAAATCCGTCACGGACATAATCACGATCGTCTTCTCATTCCGGATCTCCCTGGTCTCTAACGTCATGACCTGGCAGCGGATCGTCACCTCTCCCATCTCTCCCACAATCTTTCTCGATCGCGATCGGTTCATCCTCAAAATCACGCCCGTAAATCACATCCGGATTGTCCGACTTTTTAAAGCCGCCGCCCTCGAATCTGCGCTTGAATTCCTTCTTCCCCTTTTTTCGCCATTTTCTGCAGTTTTTCCTGCATGTTCCGCAGGTTTTGCAGCATTTTTGCAGAAGAAACGGTATTTGTGGTAGCATTGCCGCCTGTACCACCAGATGTTGTTGTGCCATCGGAAACCGCCTCGGCACCGCCTTCTGCGACCGCCGGCACACTCTCCCCGTCGTCATTGCGGATATGTACCTTTTTCATGATGTTTTTAATCTCAAACTGAATCTGCAGATCACTGTTTTTCTTATATTTGCTCTCCTTCGGCTCCTCATAGGCAAGCTCCACCGCCAGATCGAGTCCGCAGCGCTCGCAGATCACCTTTCTAAAAACTCCACGATCTCATGGGAACGCGTCTGTGCGATAATCGTATTCTCCAGCGTGAGCAGCATGTGGCTTTCGCTCGTAAACTCCATCTTCGCCGTCCGAAGAAGATTGTATTCCATCAGGCTGTAATCTTTCAGTTCTTCTAAAATGCTGTCGCGGTACAGATCAAGCAGCTTTTCCGGCGTATACTGTTCCGAGAGATGATACTTTTCAATGACCTACGGACCTGTATCCTTGCCCGGAAAAATCTGTTGTGCAATGGCAGATTCCAAGTGACCAGATATTTTTTGTGAATCAGACGCGTGCTGCTTAAATAGACGCGCAGATGATCGCGCTCATGATTCATGGACTTCACGGTCCCGTTTAGCAGATTTTAAATGTCGCCTGGTCTGTCATGCAGTGATGGAAATACATCAAAACCGTTTTTCATGCCCTTTGTATTCTTCAAGTTCAGTCCCCTGTTCCTTCATTCCAGTGCAGCAGCTCATGCGCGCAATGCGATAACAGTTCGCCCTCCGGCAGTTTGCGGATCACCTCGCCCTTGCGGATCAAGAGTCCCTCGGTCCGATTCCTCCGGCAATACCGATATCCGCGCCCCTTGCCTCGCCCGGTCCGTTGACCACGCAGCCCATGACCGCCACCTTGATGTCTAACTGGGATTCTGCCACCATATTTTCCACCTGGTTGGCAAGCCCGATCAGATCGATTCTGGTTCTGCCGCAGGTCGGACAGGACACGACCTCCACGCCGCCCTTTGCGCAGCCCTAAGGTACTGCAGGATCAGCTTCGCGGACTTGATCTCCTCCAACGGGTCTCCCGTGAGCGATACGCGGATTGTATCACCGATTCCCTGATGCAGAATGAGTCCCAGTCCGATCGAAGATTTGATATTGCCGCTGATGATGGTGCCGGACTCCGTGATACCGACATGCAGCGGATGATCCGTCTGTGTCGCAATCAGCTCGTGCGCCTTCACGCACATCATAACATCGGAGGATTTGATGCTGATGACCAGATTGTCATACCCCATATCCTTGATCAGATGTACTTTATCGAGGGGCGCTCTCTACAATCCCCTCTGCCGTTACGCCGTGATATTTTTCCACAAGATCTTTTTCGAGGGAACCGCTGTTTACGCCGACACGGATCGGAATACCGCGCTCTTTTGCGGCATCCACCACTGCGCGCACACGCTCTGTACTTCCAATATTTCCCGGATTGATGCGGATCTTATCCGCACCATGCTCGATCGCGGCAAGCGCCAGGCGGTAATCAAAATGAATATCTGCCACAACGGGAATGTTCACCTGCTTTTTGATCTCGGTCAATGCCTCCGCCGCCTCCATGGTCGGCACGGCACAGCGGATAATATCACATCCGGCCTGCTCCAGCGGTAAGATCTGTGCCACGGTTGCAGCCACATCCTCCGTTTTGTATTTGCTCATGGACTGGATCAGGATCGGATTGCCCCGCCGATCACCCGGTTTCCGATCGGATCTCTTCGTCATTCTCCGTTCATGTTTTCCCCTTTTTCCGAACAGATTTCGGAATATCGTTAAACAATACCAGCACCATGAGTGCCATTAAAACGGCCATGCCGGCCATATGCACCATGCTTTTTTCGGGATCCACCGGCTTGCCGCGCACCAGCTCAATGAGCAGAAACACCAGACGGCCTCCGTCCAAAGCCGGAATCGGCAGCAGGTTCATAATGCCAAGGCTGGGCGATAAGAAGCACCCAGTTCGCCAGCGTAAAGCACGACCATATAATCCGTACGATCTGGCGGCTCTCCTGCACGGTCCCCCAACCATGTTGACAATGCCAATCCGGACCGGTTACCGCCTCATCTGACGCGGATCTGGCGGCGAAACAGCATGCCCAGGCTGTCAATGGTAGAAACGACACAGTATTTCACCTCATAGGCGCTGTAATGAATGAAATGGCCAATCCCATGAATCTTCTGGTATCCGCCAAACTGCACGCCCATAATAGGACTGGTATTCTCCTCACTGAACCGCGGGGCGTGTCAAAAAACCGCTGGTGGGACCATCACTTTCTTTTTCGTTCCCGTGCCTCTTTTCCTTGATGAAACTGCACCTGCACCGCGTCCCCGGATGGGAAAGGTGCGCAGGCGCTGATATCCCGGTACGCCGTGATGTGGCGTCCGTTAAGATTGTGATGCTCTCTGGCCTGAAGTCCGGCTTCCTCTGCCGGGCTTCCCTCCAGGCGTCCAGTTAAGACCGGCAGCGTCATAGCCGATATTGCCACAACAGAATAAAAAGCAAAAGACAAACGCCAGGATAAAGGAATTGAAAACCGGCCCCGCCGCAACTAACCGCGATGCGGGATAACACCGGCTTTTGTTCCCGAACGCCCTGCCGTCTGATCCGGGTTTTCCCGTATCCTCTCCCACCCATCATGCAGGAACCGCCAAATTGGGAAGCGCCTTGATGGAATAGCGGGTCTCGCCCTTTTCCACACTGCCAAAATGCTTGCGGGCCCATGCCCACAGAAAATCCACAACCCCGATTCCGTCTGCATTTCGCCAGCAGAAAAATGTCCGAATTCGTGCACACAGTACAATAAATCCAAACAGCAGCACTGCTGCAAGAATATTCAGCACACTACCACCTGCTTTCTATATATTCAATAAGTCTTGCCTGCTCTGCCGCAAGAATGGCGTCATCAATCCGGATTTCTTCACCCGGTGGTGCTCCATGGCACCCTCGATCATGTCAATGATGGTCAGATAGGAAATCTCACGGTTTAAGAAAAGCGCTACCGCCTTTCGTTCGCAGCATTAAATGCCGTCGGAATGGCCGCGGCGCATCCGCCTTGATAAGCTAACGCAAGACCGCGGAACACCTCCGTGTCCGGTTCTCAAAGGTAAGCTGTCCCAGTTTGCGAAATCCAGACAGTCTGTCCCGGCAGAAAGCGGTCTCCGCGGTAGATAATAGAGCGCATACTGGATCGGCAGACGCATATCCGGGGTGCCCAGTTGTGCAACAACCGCGCCGTCCGCAAACTGCACCATGGAATGAATCAACACCTGCGGCTGCACCACCACCTGCACCTGGTCCATCTCCACGCCAAAGAGCCAGCTTTGCTTCCATGACCTCCAGTCCCTTTGTTGACCATGGTAGAGGAATCGATGGTAATCTTTCCGTCCCATGGTCCAGTTCGGATGACGCAGCGCGTCCTCCGGGCGTACACCAGCCTTCCTGCTCTTTGTCCAGCCGCGGAACGGGCCGCCGGACGTGGTTAAAAAGCGATCTTGTCGATGGCCTTTTGTCCTCGCCGTTTAAGCTCTGAAAATAGCACTGTGTTCACTGTCCACCGGAAGGATCTGCACACCGCATTCCTCTGCCAGCGGCATAATAATGTGTCCCGCCGTTACCAGTGTCTCCTTTGTTTGCCAGTGCAATGTCTTTTTCCTGCCTTCATCGCCGCAATGGTCGGGCGGATGCCGATCATCCGACAATGGCGGTAACCAGAATCTCTGCCTCCGGCTGCACGGCAACCTCCAGCAGACCATCCATGCCGCTTACCACCTTTACAGAAAGATCCGTGATGTTTGTTCTTAACTCCGCAGCCTTCTTCTCATCCCAGACACATGCTAAGGTCGGATGGAATTTGCGGATCTGCTCCTCCCAGCAGCCTGATGTTGCTTCCGGCCGCCAGAGCAGTTACCTGAATATCCTTGATTGTTCTCTACGACTTCCAGGGTCTGAGTGCCGATGGAGCCGGTAGAACCTAAAATCGCAATACGCTTCATTTGTACTCTCCTTTTTTGCCAGCCCACTTTTCCATGATGGCATGTAAGTTTCATACGGGCAGAAAGAACACTTCTGCCGGTATTTATACGGCAGAAACAGCAGGGCAAAGAAGATTGCCGGTGCGGTAAAAATCATGCTGTCGAACCGATCCAGCACGCCGCCGTGTCCCGGGATCAGGTTGCCGTAACTTAATGTTGTGATTTCGTTTAATGGCGGATGCTGCCAGATCCCCGATCTGGGAAATGACTGCCGCAATGGCGCAGGCCAGCGTGCAGGCCAGGCGCGGGTACATCAGCTCCGTCATCTTGCCACCAAATGCCGTGGCGAACAAAAAGCCTAAAACGCGGCGCCTGCCACGCCACCCACAGCTCCCTCGATGGATTTCTTCGGGCTTAAGACCCGGAGCCAGCTTTGTTTTCCAAACAGCATGCCGACAGTAGGCACTGGTATCGCAGCCCCAGGAGCTTAAAAAGATCAGCCATACCAGATACTTTCCATCTCCCATGGCGCGGACCTGATACAGATAGGACAGCATCACCGCCACATAAAACACGCCAAAGAAGGATTCCGCCACCTCTTCAGTCCGGTATTTCGGGAACGTGAATACATAAATGGCCATCATGACCATCAGGGCCGCAATGGCCATCAAGGGTCACATAATCGTGTCCGTCAAACCAGACCAGGCCATAATAGGAAATGGCTGTGAGGTACCCTACCACGCCCATGGCGTTCTTTTCAATCTTCAGAACCCGGTACAGCTCAAACAGGCCGATCAGGAAATTAACGCGGTAACTCCGTACAGAAGGGCACCGCCCCTTTCCCACTATTATAATAGCAAGAATAACGAGAATAATACCGCTTACAAGCCGTTTTGTAAACATCCGGTCCCCTCCTTTTTATGCCTGTTTCACTCCACCGTAACGCGGCGGTCACGCTGGTTATAGGCAATAATGGCCTTCTCCAGCTCTTCCTGATCAAAATCCGGCCACAGGCAGTCCGTCACGTAAATTTCCGTGTAGGCAAGCTGCCATAAAAGATAATTGGACAGGCGGATCTCGCCGCTGGTACGGATCAGAAGGTCCGGATCCGGCATGCCTGCGGTATCAAGTAAAAGCCACCGTCTGCTCCGTAATCTCATCCGGGTTCTGTTTTCCGCTCACACAGTCCGCAGCCAGCTTCTTCATGGCCGGGTAATCTCGTCCCGGCCGCCGTAATTTACGGCAATGACAAAAGTCAGGCCGGTGTTATCCTTCGTCTCGGATTCCAGACGGTTGATCCCGTCACGATATCCTGGTCGAACCGGGTGCGGTCTCCGATCATTTTTCACGCGGACATTGTTGGCAGACGCCACCTTTAACAGACGCACCATATAGAAGCGGAACAGCTGCATCAGCGCGCCCACCTCGTCCGCCGAGCGCTTCCAGTTTTCCGTGGAAAAACCATATACGGTTAAATATTCAATTCCCCATGCGGGCCGCAATCTCTACGGTCTTCTCCACGGTCACGCAGCCTTCCTTGTGTCCCATAGAACGCGGCAGGCCACGTTTTTCGCCCAGCGGCCATTGCCGTCTAAAATCAGGGCTACATGCTTCGGGATCACCATTCCCTCTAATCGTTCAGACATTTGTATTCCTCCATATATCCATGCATTGTAAAACGCCCATGCGAATGACCTCGCACATGAAGTGTCAGCGTCCATTGGAGCAAAGAAAAGGGGAAATCTCTCTCCCCTCTTTGCTCTCATTCATTCCCAGGGACTAGACGGTCATGATCTCCTTGGTCTTTGTCTCAATGGCCTTGTCCACTTTCTCGATCATCTTGTCGGTGATTTTCTGGATCTTCTCCTCGCCCTGCTTTGATCATCCTCAGAGATGTCGCCTGCTTTTCCATTTTCTTAATGCTGTCCATGGCATCGCGGCGGATGTGCGGATGGCAACCTTTGCGCCCTCACCTTTTTTCTTGACATCCTTCGCAAGATCTTTTACGGCGTTCCTCGGTCAGTTCCGGGGGAATACCAGACGGATCACGTTGCCGTCGTTGGTCGGGTTGATGCCCAGATCGGAAACCAGGATTGCTTTCTCGATCTCTTTTAACAGGCTCTTCTCCCGGCTGGATCACGATCATGCGTGCCTCCCGGAACGGTTACGTTGCCAAACCTGCTGGATCGGGGTTGGGGTTCCGTAGTAGTCAATGCGTAAGCGGTCTAAAACGTGCGGGTTGGCACGGCCGCGCGGATGGACGCGTACTCGTCAAGCAACACATCCAGGGATTTCTCCATTTTTGTCCTCGTATAACTTTAAGTGTTCCTGCATAGTTTCCTCCCTGTTAATCGACGGTCACGATTTTGGTGCCGTTTTTTTCCCTGCATTGCGTTTGCAATGCTGTCTTTTTCGTTTAAATCGAATACTGCCATTGGCATCTTATTTTCCATTGCACATGATGGATGCTGTCAAATCAACCACCGCAAGCTTCTTGTCGATGACCTCCTGAAATGCTGATGGTGTCATCAATTTTTGCATCCGGGTTCTTAGCCGGGTCGCTGTCATATACACCGTCGGTCGGCCTTTCATAAACAAGAATACGTCTGCGTCCATCTCGACCGCGCGCAGTGTGATGCCGGTATCGGTAGAGAAATACGGATGTCCGGTGCCGCCTGCGAAGAAGACAACCTTGCCTTCCTCAAAATAACGGTTTGCCTTATCCTTGGAAAACAGTTCTGTTACCGCGCCGCATACAAACGGAGTCAGAACCTCGGTCTTCATGCCTGCGTTGCGGAAAATCTCCGAAACATAAAATGCAGTTCATGATGGTAGCCAGCATGCCGATCTGGTCTGCTTTGGGTACGCTCAATCCGCATCGCTGGTGCGTCCTCTCCGTACCTCCTCCGATGACGATGCCGACCTGTACGCCCATCAACGGAAATCTTCACCTGTCTAGCAACCTCTTTGACTGTATCTTCGTCAAAACCGGTTTTTTCTGGTCCGGCAAGTGCTTCACCGCTTAACTTCAAAAACACCTCGTTTCATGTCCATATGGTCATACGTCTCCCTTTTAAATTCTATCGGTATCCTTCATATCTTCCAGGTTTTGAAAAAGAGAAAAACGTCTCGCCTCTTTTTCCCCGGTTCCTTCCGCTGCGCACACACACGGACGCGCAGTAATCAGAAGGGAGAACTCAAGAAACGGTACCGGCCCTTCTTCCGTTCCACCAGCCTTGGCTGCCCGCCAAGTTCCATTGTGAAACTGTCAGGGCCATAGCCATTCCCTTGGCCTCCCACTTTTCAGATAACTTTCCTTTAGGTCCACAGGCGGCTGAACAGAAGATCCCGCGTTCTTCCCTCTGTTTTTCGCCGCAAGAAGAACCCGCTGCTCCGCCGGCAAAAAGCGCTTCGCCACATCCATGCGCGCCTTCTGCTTTTCTCACATCACAGCCCACCGGACAGGAAGAGAAAGCGGCCATGACCATGGAGCCGGAATGAGACAGATTAAACTGAATTTCCGATGACACAGCAGGCATGGTTTTCCGTTTTCCACAGTCCAAATGCTTCGGTCTGTTCCCGGAGCCAAACCGTTTCAGTCCCTGGTCCAGAAGAAGACCGGCACCCAAAGACAGCCTTTTATCTGCCTCGTACCCGGAGCCGTTCTATTTTTTCCTGTCTTGCCGCGGACAGACGGCTCTTTAATTCGTCTTCTTCTTTTTTTGTGATTACGCATCCACCGCATCACGGATACATATACTTCCATTTTCCTTTCCTGCTGCTTTCTGTTCCATTTCACCCATTTATCTTCGTTCAGCCCATGATTCTGCGTCATATTCCCGTATATGCCAGGAAATGACCGGTTGAGGGGAACCGGTCATTTCAGGAGAAGGTATTTCGTTTTGTTGCAAAAACTATATAATGTATTGGGGGGGTTTACGTCCATTATAGTATCAATACCTGAAATCAAAAAGTGTGCACAAACTTGACAAAATTGTCATCTTTTTTTGCACACTTTCTAATTATATTGGTTATATTGGTTTTCAGCTTTTCTGAGCCAGGTAATGGGTACGCTTTTGCTGATACATGGCGTGATCCGCGTCGTGGAGCAGCTACTCTAAGTCAACCGGACCATGCCCTGCCGGAAGGCGCACAATGCGGCTGAAATTTTTCTCAGGGGCTTTCCCGCCTGCTTCGCGAAATCATACTGGATCCAGTAGAGCTTGCTATAGGCCACCTCCTGTGGACAATCTTTTAAAATGATGCAGAACTCGTCGCCTCCAATGCGGGCAAACAGATCGTTCTCGCGAAGATCACCTTCTTCACGGACTCCGTGAAATGACGCAGATACCAATCTCCCTCTCCGTGTCCGTAGTTGTCATTGATGTATTTCAGATGATCCAGGTCGCAGCAACAGAATACCAGTTCATCGTCTGCCTTCAGCAGTTCTTTCAATCTCCCGCTGGAAATAGTAGCGGTTTCCCATGGGTCAGCGGGATCCATGGAGGCCTTCTCTTTCTCCTGTCTTGCCTCTTCCTTCAGGACGCTCTCGCGCTCCTTTAACTGTACGGTCATGGTGTTAAACGCTTTTTCGAGCTCTCCCAGATACAAGACTCTCTGGGAATAGTCTCCCTTGCCACTTGTTTGGCCTGCCAGGTCAGATGGTTTAAATTAGCATGGATGTTCTTTTAAATTTTTCGCAGAGAAGTTATCTCTTCCCGGCGGTGTCACCGACAGGGGTACCATTTAACAAGGCCGCAGAATACTCCTTCATTTCCTTCACCGCGTGATCCAGAAACTGCGAAGCCCCATTCCAAGCTTTTGAAACGGTTCGTCCAAAGCGTTCGTCCAGCGGCTGCGTCTGCGGGTCATACAGAATGCTTCTTAAATATTCAAATAATAATGCGCAATTTCGGTCATCATCCATACACAAAACTCCTGATCGTTTTCTCGGCCGGTCTTTTAGTCTTTAATCTCCGCGTGAAAACGGCAGACACAGTCACCAGTGGCCCAGCAGTCTACCTCGATGGCTTCATAGGTTTTCCGGGAATACAGGGACAGGATCCGGAGATAAAACCCTCGTCGCCAGTTGCAGACCGTCTCGCCCAGAACCGGAAGCCCGGAACAGTCCGCATCCTCCGAAACGGTCAAAATGATCTTACCGGTTTTCTTCATTCACGTCTTCGCTGCGCAGAGCCCGATTTTCAGTTCCTGAAGCTTTCGCTGCGATCCGGCAAGCTGGTCTAACGGCAGGCTGATATCCAGAAACTTTGCTTCGCAAAGTACTCTCCTGCCTTCTTCCCGGCCTGACGGAAAAATGTCAATCTGGGTTTCTTTTCCAAAACGGCGGATCAGCTCATCCTTCATGGAATATTCCAGCATGCGGTATACCATGACCGGAAGCTCATCTCCCAGATTGCCGCGGCTGTTCTGAGCATACTGCAGATATTCTCTAATGAAATCGGCTTTTTTATCGGCCAGAAAAATGTTCTCCATAGCAACCTACCCTTTTTCATCTTTGTTATTTTCTTTGCGTTTTTTAACACTGTTTGTATTATAACGCATACATTCACAATCCGTCAATTTCATTGTCCGTTTTTGCCAAAAATTCAGAATAATATGTCAAAAAGCGGCATGCTTTTTTCTTTCTGCACACGCTTTTTTCTGTTTTTCGTAAATTAATCCATGCACTCTCTCTGCGGGTCTGTTCCTACTTTCAGCGCTTCCATAATTTCCTTCACATGAATTGGCTTTGCGATATAGCCGTTCATGCTAAACCACATGCGTCTGTATCGTTTTTCATCTTCTTCCCCAACCCTCTTCCTAAACCTGTCTCAAATAACGCAAAAAGGTCCCGCAGGGAGTCCTCGCATGTAGTTGCTGCCGTTGTTGGCTTCCTGATTTTTTCCCCCAAATGGTTGATAGCAGCCCTGTCCTGTGATAAAATGAGCTGGAAAAATATTGAAACGTTCTGAGGTTCGTTATGAGCAGAACAACATTCCTGATGCTTTTGATCAAAGGGAACCATAT